>Ga0209611_10005242_pt1 | contig 21828 bp, 11 predicted proteins | sample S1TSphgellanicum_3_FD_187693 | JGI IMG/M metagenome (GOLD analysis project Ga0209611, IMG submission 187693) | Host-associated microbial communities from peat moss isolated from Minnesota, USA - S1T2_Fc - Sphagnum magellanicum MG (SPAdes) (version 2) | ecosystem: Host-associated > Plants > Peat... | reverse complement strand
TGATAAATGCGGGGTAGGCTATCATCAAATTCGTGTTTTTCCTCCAACCAAATGCGACGAATTTCGCTTAGTTCTTCTGGAGAAATAAGGGTTATGTCGCGCATATTTTCGGGGGCTGTTTGCCGCATTTGGGTTTGGGCTATTAATAATTTTTTCAACCAATATTCTCGCCAATATTTTGTGTATGGTCCAGGTATTGGTTCAATAGAGGGTTCACCGTCTAAGTTACGTTCAAAAAGTTGAACTTCTCCCCGGAGACGGCGAAAATCTCTCTTTTCGCGATCATTTTCAATATCTAATTCCCGACGAAAATCAACTATTGGTTGTAACCATTCTTTCTCTTCATTATTTTGAATCATTGCGTTTAGAGATTTGTCACGTTCAACAAGTGTGCAAACCCAGCAACCAAAACGAGAACTTCCACAACTAGGGGTAGAAGTGTCAACAACTAGGGGACATTCATTATCTACTGTTGATTCTCTATACATTGTAAATAACTCATGATTACTATGTCCCCAAGGATTTTTCCATTGCATTAAATATAGCCAAACCTCATCAGTACGCCAATCTTCAATAGGGCTGTAAACTAGCGAATTAGGTAAGTTCGCATTAGGACTTAGGCGATCGCGCACTCGTTTTTCCTCAAGTTTTTTCATTGTAGCGGCGCGACTATGGCTTTCTGCCTTCCTAGTGCCTAAAATCACAATAGCCTCTCCGCTACTTCTGACAACATCACGAATAAAACGATTAGATGGGTTGATCTTTAACCGTCCAGTACACCAACGAAATTTTTGACGGGGTGCAGGATATCCTTTGCCAATTAAACCAACCCAATACGTGTCCGTAACTTCCGGTTCAAGTACATGGGGCTGCATTGGTATTTTTTGCTCTTGAGCAGCTAATTTTATTTTCTTATGAGAATTACGTACCCAAGCAGAAACATAAGGATTTTCTACTCCTGTATCAGTTGTAATTACATGAATAATCTTAGTTCTTTTTTCTGGTGGTATTCCCAAGATTGCATTCCAAATTAGCTGTAGAGTAGCTGTACTATCTTTACCACCTGAATATCCCACGACCCAAGGTATTTCATCTAAACAGTATAATTCTTGAATTTCCGTGGTGAGAGATTGGATATCTTCTACCAAATCTGCTACAGTACGTGGCTGTTGACTCTTATTTTCTGGCTTTTGTGCTGTAGTCATCACTTTCTACCTCCGGAAACATTTGTATGGCTTGATTTATTATCATAGTATCAGTGTTTTATGCTACAGCATTTTTTACGCAGAACACAAAAAAGTTTTTAAAAACTGTACTACTAATATGCAACCTTTTGAAAAAATAAGCTAGGCTAAACAGGCTAGTTTTTAAAAACTTCTATGAAAGACAGGGCATCCGAATCAATAGTCAAAATTGCTACAGAATATCCGGCAGAAACCGACCAGGATCAGCAGGTATTAGCTTCAACACTGGAGAAGTTTCTAGAGAAAAAAGATAGAATTCTGGTGCAAAAGACTAAAATGGGTGGGATTGATGCTTATGTTGGTTCTGTCACCCTGGAATGGTTTGCGAGTCGGGTGCATTTTGCCTCTGGTCTCCCCCTACTGCAGAAAAAGTATAATCCACAAACTGATAATATAGAGATTGACGCGGATAGCATTGAGGAAATTCGCCAACGTCCCCTTGACTGGTCACGCCAAGTACCCCTAGCGCAGTATTTGGCAGCTCGCAAAAACCATAAGTTCCCTCCAGTGCTGGTGGTAGTTAATCAACCCTGGGTGGACAATGCGAAGGCTGCTGAGTGGGATACTAGGGGACAAGCGAAAAAATCCACCACTGATTTTACACCTTTAGACAGGGAGGGTAAAATCGGGTTGCTAAGTATTTCTGAAGAAAATGTTACTATTTATGCATTGGATGGTCAACACCGACTGATGGGTGTCCAAGGGTTGATGGAGTTGATTAAAACTGGCAAACTCCAACGCTATAGGAAAGACAAAACTGCTGAAAACAGTTTTATTAAGCTATCGGATTTAATAGAACAGTATCAGGTAGATCCTGCTTATTTGCAAAGTCTACCCCAAGAACAAATTGGGATCGAGTTTATTTGTGCAGTTGCAGCAGGGGAGACTCGTACCCAGGCAAAGCGAAGGGTGAGATCGATTTTTGTCCATGTTAACCTCATGGCTGCACCCCTAACTAAAGGTCAGTTGGCTCAATTGAATGAGGATGATGGCTTTGCAATTGTGGCTAGGAAAATTGCTGTCACCCATCCGCTTCTAGAACAAAAGGAAAACCGCAACCCTCGCGTTAATTGGAATAGTGCGACGGTGGCAGTAAATTCCACAGTTCTAACCACGCTGCAAGCCATACAAGATATGTCTGGAAGGTATTTAGGGCAAAAATTCCCTCACTGGCAACCCTTGGAAAAGGGTTTAATTCCCATGCGACCGGAGGTTGAAGAACTGGAGCAGGGAGTTGAGGAGTTTAGGCAGTTATTTGATAATTTGGCAACCCTCCCCAGTTACAAAGTTCTAGAACATGAGGATACCCCTATTTTGCGTCGGTTTAGCTTTGAGAGGGAGGGAGGTGAGGGAAATATGCTTTTCCGTCCGGTGGCTCAAGTGGCTTTAGCGCAAGCTTTGGGGACTTTGGTGTTTAAAAAGGGTTTTTCTCTGGCAGATATTTTTAAGAAGTTGCGGAAGTTTGACCAGCAAGGGGGTTTTACTGGGATGGAGTACCCCCAATCTCTTTGGTATGGGGTTTTATATGACCCTAATAAAAAGCGGGTGCAGGTTTCGGGGAGGGAGTTGGCAGTGAGGTTGTTGATTTACATTTTGGGTGGAACTAAAGACCAGATGGAGTGTGCTAAACTCCGCAAGGATTTAGCTAAGGCCAGGACTATGGAAGATCAAACTATGGGTTTTGATAGCAGGTTTGTAGAGCCAAAGGAAGTAGGGCTTCCACCCACTTTGTAAGTCCTATCAAGGTAATGACAGATTTGTGACAAATAAGTTAAACTCAGACTGGGTGTATTTAATTCTACTGTATGAGCGAGACGAGCAAGACTAATCCAGGTCAGCAATTACGTGAATTACTCAAAGAAATATACCCTTTAAATACTGAGGATATAAATTCCTCTGAGGGTAGTTCTTTTGTTTCTAGAATTGATGATGGCTTAATAGCTGGGGGTAATTTTACCAATCTTGTTTATGAAAGTAGTATAAACTATTTACTAAGAAGACTGATAAATACATCTGAATATATACGAAGAAAATCAGAGCTATTCTCTTCAGAGAACTTTGTAGTTGAATTAAGGCGTTTCCTTACAGAAGAGATCAAGATTCAAACTGATAAAATTGAAAAAATTCTAGTTTTATTAAAAGTATGTGTTGAAGCAAAAGATAAGAGATTGAAATCTTCTAGAAGGAAAGAATTAATCAGAAATGCACGAGAAAATGGTGAAATACGCTGCTACATTTGTGGTAAAAGTTTAGAAAATGAATTAGAAAATGAAAGAGAAGTTTCAACAAAGGACAAATCCTACAAACAGGAAAAAATTGAAGTTGAACATATTTGGCCAAAAACAATGGGTGGAGCTACTGAAGATTTCAATCTTAAATTATCTTGCTCATATTGTAATCAAGCAAAGGAAGATTATATTGATGCCACAGATTTCCATTATGAACAAATATGCCATGTACGTGTAGACGTAAGTGATGTTACTGAGGTACTTAAAAGAGAGTACAAAATAGCTATATGGGCTAAGAATAGCTATAGTTGTAGTGTATGCGATAAACCAGCAGTAACTGTCGGTAAATTAAAATTTGGTCGTCTTAATCCAAATGATAGCTGGCACTTTTTAAATATTGAAGCCTACTGTGATGAGCACGCTCCAGAGTAAATTATTCATAAACTATATCAAATTTAAGGATCATGTATGGAAAATAGAACCTACTTTGGATGTCTTATAAGGCAAAGATTAGATGAAAGAACTACATCTTTTTTTGTATTTTATGCTCATGTCAAAGATATTAAAGAATGGGCAATTGTGAGACGAGCAAATGAGTCAAGAGAAGGTACTCAGCGCGTTTTAACCCCTACCAGACAAAGAGCAATAACACGCTTTGTCAAAGCTGACGCAAGAAATACAATTCCTAACAATATTTTGTTGGCATTTGAGCCAAGTAAAGCTGTATTTACTTCTTTAGAAGAGAAATTGAAATCATCTCAGGTTGATTTTGGTGTAGACATACATAATAGATGTGAAACGATGCAATGGGGGACACTTAACTTTTCTTTTGATAAAACAAGTGGAGATCATTGTGCTTATGTAGTTGATGGACAACATCGGCTTTATGGTCTGTCTGATTATGAGACAGAAGATTTACCTATTCTTGTTGTAAGTTTGCTAGATGCTGAGGTTGATGAACAAGCATTTCAATTCATTGTAATCAATAATAAAGCTGTTAAAATTACAGCCAATAATATTAAAGGCATAATAGCAGATTTGGATGAAGGTAGACTACAATCTCGTTTGCTAAAAGCTGGTGTAAAATATGGGGACACATCCCTTATACTCTGCGATATTAATGACTTAGATACGAGTCCTTTCCATCACTTATTAGATTGGTCATACAATAGGGATGGGACCAAGTTAGTACCTATTACTGCAATAGAGCAATCTTTAAAGTATCTAAAGGCAATGTTTATTCTTTTACAAGAAGATGAAGATTCTTTATTTGAAATATTTTGTGCTATTTGGAGAGCAATCAAACAAAATTACTCTGAAATATGGGGGCAAGATAACCAATTCATGAAAAAAGTTAACATTAATGCTTTAAATGAATTTGTTATTGATCGGTTGAAATTTTCCTGGGAAATGAGTCTTATAGATATTTTTGATTCTGATAAATTGGAAGAGCAAGTTTTAAGTATTGTTAAATTACTTCCTAAAGAATTTTGGGAAGAAACGTGGTCTATTAAATTTCAAGATGGTCCTGCTGTTAGGAAGCAAATAAAAGACGATTTATCAACTTTAGCGGACAATTCCAAACTTGGGAGGAGTTGGTACCAAGATTTAAAACTACCTCAAACCGGAGTAAAAGAAGAGGAATGAAGAACAAAGTAATTTACCCAAGGGGATTTAGCACGTAACATTAACCTGTGGTTTCCACTGTTGCTATGTAGTGACAAAACTGCTTAATATATTTTTTAACATAGATAAGCGCATCAGTATTTATATGGCTCATCCAGCAAACGAAAACAATAACAATGACATTACTCCTGAAGTGCAATCTCAGTTTAGAGCCTTTATGGAGCCATTCTTTTTTCAATACCACCGTGAGAGGTGCTATCCAGGGTTGCTTTTTAAGCATGGAAAGCGCACTATGCTGCAAATTAATGTTCCAGCACGTGACTTTTCAGGACTCTTGCAAGCTAAACCATCTCTAGGTAACGATCCTGATTCTGGTAAAAACAGACCAGAGGTTAAAGGTCATGCGGAAGAGATTAAAAAATATGTTATTGAACGTGCTAAACAAGGAAAACCTTGGATTTTAGGAACTTTAACAGCAAATGTAGCACCACAGGACATAACTATTGTTAACTTTGGTAGGGGCATTTGCTTAGTTATCATTCCTCGTGGTGTGAAGTTAGATATCACTGATGGTCAGCATCGCAAACGGGCAATTCATGAATTAATAGAGAGTCATGAGAGTGACTTAATTAGTGATGATGATTTTGCTATTACTTTAGTTCTGGAAGGAGATTTTCAACAGTGTCAAGCAGATTTTAGGGATATGGCACAAACAAGACAGCTAGATAAATCTCTGTTGCTATCATTCGGGGAATTCTCGGGACGGGTAGGTATTAGTAAAGAGTTAGTGAAAAGAGTATCGCTATTTAATGATAAAACAGAAAAGATTAAAGCTAGTCCAGCAACTAAGAATAAGCTAATTTACACAATGAATTACATTGCCAGATTTGTGAGTTGCGTGTTTACTAATAATCCATCTGCTCAACTAAAAGAATTAGATGTAGAAATTTGTTCTAATGCATTGGTTGAGTGTCTAAATCAATTTTTCTTAGAATGTAGTAATACTGAGTACATAGCTTCCACAGATTTGGATGAGTTAACTGAAGATAATATTGCAGACTTTAAAGAAGATTGTTTACTAGGTGTCAGTGTTGGTCTGGAAGTTTTGGGGAGGTTGTTACACTTTAGTTATAATCATGATGAGAATTATTTTGATCCGGAAAAAGTGTCACAACTTGCTAGTTTAGATTGGTCAAGAGAAAACGAGATCTGGAGAGATACGATAGTGAGAGTTGACCCTAAACCCAAAAACCCAGATAAACCTTATAAATTATCTACTGGTGTCCATGCTGCAACAGATGCAGTGAAAATGGTAAAACTTAAACTAGGATGGTCATAAAATTCAGAGTGAATGCTTCAATAAGGAATTAAGGCAGGAATTTACTCAAATCAAAATCTTCATCTTCCATCTCTATATTCATTATTTCATATTTGAGAAATAGTAAAATTCGCTCTGAATAATCTACTGCTCCCCTCAACTCAGTTTCTAAGATTTCCAGTCCACCGTTAGCGTATTCTTCAAATATGTGGTTACGTTGAGTTTCATACTCTTCTTCATTAAGAGACAGGATTTTTATATCTTTAGATTCAGTCAGTCCCACCAAATTAAACACCCAATTATATCCAGCTGCTGCAAATACCTCTAACCTAATTGGAGCAGGTTCTCTTTTAGAAATTTCTCCTAAAGGTACCCTCTTTTTATGTTTCGCACCCAAGGCAGCTGCAAACACTATGACGTCCGCAAAGGTTTGAAAAGGACCCATCCTCCCATCTGAGGATGTTAAATCCTTCACTAATTCAGCTTTATCTTTCGCAACCCTAATCCTACCAGTTTCTGCCTCTACCATAGTGCTAACTTATACATCACTGTCATATTAACCTAAAAACAAAGCGCGATCGCTCCCCTTTTTCTCCCTTACTCAATATTTTCGGTTCTAAGTAGTTTAGGAAACAAAAGGAATTACCGCTGAACTCCTGACACCGTAACCTCAAGTTATGACCGCTTGCAGTATACACAACCCTTTTCTGAACTTCCCCCATCTTCACCTTTTACGTTATATTCACAGTGTAAGATTAACTGCCATTAAGCCGCAATTATACTAATTGGCACAAATATTAATACATTTATCTCAGTATTCCGGTGTGAATTTGTGAAATCACGGAAAATTGACTGTATTAATCTCACTATATTGTATAGTAATAAATGGAGATAAAATTTGTATATTTATCCAAATCTCACGGCTAAAGTATACAAAGTTTAAATTAACTAAGTCGTTTTATTAATCTTTACAAGGAGGTCGATGGATAAAAGTACTTACAGACCCAAAGTACTTGATTTATTTTGTGGTGCTGGTGGAATGAGTTTAGGATTTCAAAATGCTGGTTGTGAAATCCTAGGAGGAATCGATAAAAATCCCTATGCTATAAAAACTCATCATAAAAATTTTCCTAATTGTAAATTTAAGTTGGCTCCAACAGAAATTGGATCTATCGCTAATTTTGAAAGTCTAAAAATAATGCCAGGAGAAGTTGATATTCTGGTGGGTGGTCCACCATGCCAAGTTTTTTCAGTAGTTGGTATAGGTAAGATGAAATCTTTAAATAAAGATATTGAGCAAGATTCTCGAAATTTTATGTATAGATATTTCATTAATTTTATACATTACTATAAACCGCCTGTTTTTGTAATGGAAAATGTGGATAATTTAACAAAAAAAAGTATATTCATTAAAATCCTCAATGAGTTAGAATCAGGATTATATGAACATCAAGAAACTTATCCAGGATATAAAATTTATCATCAAATTTTAATTGCTTCAGATTATGGTGTTCCTCAGTTTAGAAAGCGTCTTTTCATAGTAGGTGTACGTCAAGATTTAACATTACATTTTAATTTTTCTATGGTTAGTAAATCACCAATTATAACTGTAGAAGAAGCTATCAGTGATTTAATACCACTACACCCTCCATCTAGATATATCCCCCTTATATCCTTGTATATGCGATATTTATCTTTAAATGAAAGGATTATTGGTGCAGCAGGACAAAAGCAGGAAGATAATAAAAAGCCTTACCTTTGTTCTCCTCAATCAGGATATCAAAAAAAAATGAGGCAATCTTTAGATCGAAAGGAAGAAATAGAAGGAGTTTGGAATCATATTTGCCGATCCCATAATCCTGTAGACTTAGTTTGTTTTGCAATGATACCTCCAGGAGGAAAATACAAAGATTTACCTGAATCTATGAGACGTTATCGGTGGGATATATTTGATGATAAATATAAGCGGTTGCCACTGAATAAACCTGCTTGGACATTAACTGCTCACATGCAAAAGGATTGCCTTGCTTACATTCATCCAATCCAGAACCGTACCATCTCTGTTAGAGAAGCTGCTCGATTACAAAGTTTTCCAGATCATTTTTTATTTGACGCTCCGATGAGTAGAATGTTTGAATTAGTCGGTAATTCTGTCCCCCCTCTTTTAGCGGAAGCTATAGCAAAACCTATTGTTAGTCAGATCAAGTCTCATAAGTCAAAAAGGTTAGGGTAAATTTTCTAGTAGCAACTGCCTATCAAGCAAAGTATTTCTGTGTTCACAAGAAGTTTCAGAAATCAACTGACATGCATAACAAGCGGAGCCATTAACTTTATCTTCTCCAAATTCCTCTTCAATACAAATTGGGTCATTAGAGCAAGCATCTACATTGCGGACGGCAGACTTAAGAATACGCTCAAAGTGAGGTACTAAACCAATTAGTCCCCCCAATGTGCCATCACCTCCTGATTGAGCTGTATAAAGTAATAGACCACCAACAGTATTATTATTTTCCGTGTAGGTGTACACTCGCTCCCTAATAGCTGCTGAAGAATAGCCAGAATCTACGGACAGTGATGTAATTAGACGATGACTTAGGGTATGCCACCAGACAAAGACAGGATGTAAATAATTGCTGTCATTTCCCGGCATAGCCTTAATTTTTCGGTAACCATCGGCTGAGTTATAGGCTGACAGCCAACGACTGTAAGCTGAACCTTTTAAAGAAAAATGTTCTGAAACGCCTTTTGGTTCTTCCGTAGATATCAAATCTAAAAAAATACCTTCACCGAATAACTCAACACCTGGATGCCAAGCGATAGTTTCATCAGATGGTCTATACTCAACAGAGACCATTTTAGGGGTAGCATCCTTATCTGTACTAATGGGTCGTGTATAACCAACCTGTACCATTACTACCCGCAAGCGGCTAAGGGGTGTAACCCTTAAAATTCGTCCTGAATCTAGTGTGAATGTTTCCACATTTTCCTGGTAAACCTCAAACTGATTTGGACCACCTGGTTTATCTGAACGGTGTGGGGGAGCACCGTCACAAGCAGCGTTACGTAGACTTTTAAACTCTTCTTGTTTCAGATTTGCTTCAGTCGGGTTGTGTTGTCTTGTTTGTTCATTAAGGACATCATTTGCAGCACCAAGAATTTCTCCTTCGCTGTACCGCTTAATAGTTTCAGCAGACATTGGGTCTAAAAGTCGTCTTGCTACCAAAGTATCTAACATTTGGACAATTTGAAACTTTGATTCTATGTTGCTAGGCAAAGCAGCAAGAATAACTCGACTTTGTAGCAATCGATGTAGAGCGGTATCCAGCGGTGGAATTGTTAGGGCTGTTCGGAGTTCAGACACCCTTAAATTAGCAGCACCACGCTGAATAATTTTGGCTCGTTTCTCGCATCCTGCTGGATCTTCTTGTCGTTCTGGAAATCTACCACTACATAGGAATTCTCTAGAGTAAGCTTTCCCAAAATTTTCTGCTTCGTCACAATTTGGACAGATTATCTGTATATTTCTCAGCGCACCTCCCCCTCCTTCCCATTTGTAAAATTTTGCCCCTTGACATCTGGACTTATGTTTGATTAGTGACCCCCATGGGACTTCATTTAGATGTCCATGAGAACAAGCTAGTACAAATCTAACTGCTTCTTCACGAGATTTATCCCAGGCTTTATAAGAGTTTTGTAGATGTCCACATTCTGGACAACCAACTGCTTCACCCACAGTTTGTTTATAGAGAATCCCGTGTTTTGTACATAAAGACCAAGTGGGAAAATGGTAGGTGTTGTAAACTGTAACGCTCTCAGGCTTTCCTAAATCAGCATTGGAAGGAATATAAAAAATTTTATTGCCATTGAGTAAGGTTTGGGAAAGCCTTAAGTCCGTGATTTCATAATCTTCAGGTCTGCGTTCATTATCAAATAGCTTGGATTGACTGGGTGCCGCAATAACCACTGGACCATCTGGTGTTTCTAAAATACTACCCGGTCCAAAGGTAGTTATATATTGTGAAGGACGTAATGATTGACCTTTACTTGCCATGATTTAACTTCCCTGATTAGCTTATTTTTTTTGATTCGCTGAGATAGAGCCAAAGCGCGTCATAGATTCAACCTCACGCAAAGACTGGGGGGAGTTGCGGAAGACAACTGTAAAACCTTGCTGCTGATGTTGCTCATCTCCTAACACAACAGGCTTTGTAGGAGGTTTTTGAATTGCGTACTCTGCATAAACTAAATTACTTTCTTGCTGTGCAGTAGTTTCCCATCGTTCAAATACTCCTTGTATCTCCCGATTAACTTGGTCTTCTGGTGGTCTTCTAGTTTTTAACTGAGTTTGTGATCGCTTCTTGATAACTTCGGTAATACATTCTAACTCCTGTGAGTTACGAGCATTTCCAATGTGACAAGCATCTGCTGCCCATTGAGACGAAATACTTACTGCATGAATTGTTTTGGCTTGTCGCAGTAACGCTACGGCTACTGGTCCCATTCCCCGTTCTCTAGCTCTAGAGGCCAAGGGAGTTACCGTAATTGGCTCTACATAGCGGTAAATTGCTCTATGGTAGCCAGTGAAAAATTCATAATGATCCAAGTCTCTAGGACGACTAGCTCTGAAGAAAGTAATCACTAACCCTCCAGTTAAACGACCCACACGACCTGTAGCTTGGATATAAGATGAAGTAGTTTTTGGTTGTCCATTGACCACCATTAAACCTAAGCGGTCAATATCAACACCAGTGCCGAACATAGAGGTACTCAAAACAGCATCTCTAGCATCTGGTAATGGTAGTGAAAGACTGCTAAGTAAACCAGGTAATTCAGTAGAATCCATGCGACTGGAAAGTTCAATAGCTTCCTCTAGTTCTCGCACAGTCACGCCCATAATGTCTGCATTGTGCCGCAATCGTTCAGGAATGTCTTGACGATAAAGTGTAACAGCACCTGCCAATTCCCGAATTGCATTGAAGTAGCCTACTAGTGTCCAAAATGGATCACAGTCACTATTAATATATCCGGCCTGTCTCAATTGGCAAATGCTCTGAAACATTGATGAATAGATGCGAACAATAGGAGTTTGAGCACCCTTCCCTGGAGCGCAAACTGCAACATAAAGACGACCACTAGGATGCTTACCATTACCATCTGTCTCTAATGGATGAACATTCCTTGCTGTCCGGGCGAAAAAACTATCATCCACTGATAAAGCAGGTGGTGGAAACTGAAAAACAGTGCGATCAAATAAACATTGTACTTGTGATTGAGATTGCCGCACTGTTGCAGTGGAAGCGATATATTTAGGGTTGATAATTTGATCCTGGTATGTTTGTTCGCATAAGGTATCGACTGCTGTTTCATAAAGCCCAACCATACTACCAAGTGGACCTTCTATTAAATGAAGTTCGTCTTGCAGAATCAGATCAGGTGGCAGTAGTGGAGTGACAGCTTTATTATGACTTTTTGGAGTAGGCTCATTATTTCCTGAATCGCGATAAAAGCCAGACCTGCTATTGTAATGATTGATATTTCCAAATAGCGCACTTGCTCTTGGCTCAAAGGCTAAGCGGGCAAACTTATCAACTGTGGCTACTAATAGTGAAGGAATACGGGAATAAACCTGGTCGTCAACTGTATAGGCTGAAATTGGGATTCGGGAACAGAAGTTCGTGTAGACTTTAAATGCTTCAAGAGGTTTTTCCCAGACAAATCTATCAGTAGCTCTAGCGTGTTTCTCACATTTTTCATTAAATGCAAGGGGAACTTTCTCGTTCCAGATTTTTTGGGTGTTAAGGTCACAATCTGAATTGGGGCAATAGATTTCAAAATTCTCTACTTGTTCTTTTCGTTTATTGGCCCCTATATGGCTTATCTTAAAGTATCCAGGTCTACTAACTCTAAAGGGGACTAAGTTTAAATAGGTTAACTGAGATTCGATTTTATCTTTCCACCATCCATCTAGCTTCTCTACCGTAATTTTTGACCCTTTTTTTACACTCAGACTGAGAGAAAGAGTTAAATATGTAATTGAATTACCAATAGAAGCAAAAGAAAAAATTGGTGGGCATTCAAGTTCGTCCCAATTTTCTGTGTGATGAGCAATTGATAGATTAACGGCTGTCCCCTCCATGACTAAATGAATTGTGTGTGTTTTTCCCCCTACTAATCCGTCTTTCGGTATGGCTAGAATTGCCCCACAACAAGGGCAATTAAGAATCTGGGCTGGATCACCTTCTACTCCCGTTTTGCCTTCCAATGCCGAAATAGCACCTAGCAGAGGATCACTGTTAGGAATGTACATATCTTTCAATCTATTAGGGGTTACACTACCACCAACCCACAGTCCCACGGAGAAACGAGTTGTCCCCCAAATATGATTGTCTCCTACCTGACAATTCTTCGGACGCCATCCCACTAGAGAACCCATTCCTAAATTTTCAACCCTTAGCACTTCGCAAGCAACGATTAACCCTAAAGCTCGACGAAATTGTTGAATTGTTAACAGTCTTAGGGTATACCTAGAAATTACACTAACTCCATGCCCAGTTGGCTCTTTGGCAGAATCTTTCCCAGATCGCAATCTTCTCAATCCTAGTGTGAAAGCAGCTAAACCCAAATATGCCTCAGTTTTACCCCCACCCGTAGGGAAAGCCAGTAAGTCACAAGTCTGACGATTGGGGTGTAAATGATTGGCGATCGCAGGGATATTTAGCAGAATAAATGCTAGCTGGAAAGGTCTCCAAGTAAAATCTTGTCCTGGTCTTCTCCAAGATGCCTGAAGATTAATTGCTCTATTAGCGAAGCAGAAAGCTAATCTTACTTCTTCATTTCGAGTAATTAACTCAATAGCTTCTTGTATCCGCTGTTGAGCTATACGACAGTTTTCCAAGTGTCGTATAGCAGATCGATGGTATCTAGGCTCTAATTGGCTAACTGCAGTTTGTTGTTGTTGAATCCAATTTCCATAACCATCAACCAGAGGCTGTAGCGCAGCATATATCTCTGTTGAATGCCATGCTTGTGCCAAGGTAGCAGAATTGAGATCTGGAGTTCGTTCTATTTTATATTCCCAGTCAATTGCAGGTGATTGAACTGGGTAACAAGGGACATATTCTGTTCTACAATCTGGCAGACTAAACTTCTGCCATTCCTGTTTTCCACAATTCAACTTAACCAATAACCCATCATTCCATGTCAATAATTTCTCTTCTTGACAAGGACGCTCAGGGTCTATTTCTTTCCAAATAGCTGCACATAAATGACCGCGTGCATACGCTAAATATTCTCGATATATTAATTCTAATGATTCATCTTCTTCCTGCAGACTTCCTGGTTCAGGAGTCTCAGGAGAAAGCTGGAAGCTATCGAAAGGTAAAAGCTTTGTATTTTCTCCAAGAATAACACGAATCTGTGGTTGAAAAATCAGGTCGTCAGTTTCAATCCGTCTCTTTTCTGATTCACTCAATGGATCAGCTAGAGAAGTTTCGTTAATCAGATAAATTGACACTTTATAGGTGTTATCTGATCGAAAGAAGGTGCGAATTGTGATTTTAACTTGGTCAATTTCAGCGAGGGTTGAGTTGTTTGTGACAGAAATCGGTTGAGGAGTGATATAAAAATTGGGAATTCGTCTAAAGACCTGATTGCCTTGGGGATTTTGCTCAGAACGATATCGTGCCCAAGTTGCACAAATTTCTATTGTTGGTTCGATTTCTTTTGTAGCACTAACAATAAAAGAAATGCCTAAAGAACGAGGCTGTGATTTTGGATCTAGAATAGGTGCAGTAGGAGCCACAGGACTATCTTCATCTGATTCATCCTCACCATAGTCGTCCATTCCTGTTCCTAAGATTTCTGCTTCTCCCTCAATCTCTTTAGCATCTTCATCGCTAGCATCCCTAGGAATGAGGACACCAGTGATAAATTCATTGCGTGGATCTTGCCGACTAGGCAGTAATTCGTCACAAGACTCCCTAGGTCCAAGAACTTCCTGTCTGAGATTTAGTAGTAATTCTGTTCTAATTGTCACAATGCACCTTACTATACAACTTTATTGCTAATTTACTAATTAATTTTCTAAATCTATAGCAGCCTTTAGCAATGCTTTAAGTTCAATTAAGTGTCTTTCCGAAAATGTGATATATGTGTCACGACCACAGAGTTTGATGTGCAGTTTTCCTCCAGTTAATGGAAGTAAATTAATTTGCTCTTCAATATCATCTCCTAATTCAACTGAACCGTACTTGAACTTAGCACAACAGTTCGCACACAAACAAAGAATGTTGCCTGGGTGGTCAATCCACCTTGCCTTAGTGTAAGAAACTAAATACACTCCTTCAAAATATTTTTCTCCATCTCGCTTCGGAAAAGTCGTATAACAAATTTGACATTTACCATCATATATTTCCTTTAGAAGGGTTCGGATATCATTATTTTTACTCTCCCATTGTTTAGACTCGATTTTCTTGAATCTTTCAATGCTCAATGGTTCTTTTTCTTTTTCACTGCGGATACTATATTGTATCTTCTGGAAACGCGCTTTAGAATCAGCAACTGGAGTTGGTTCTAAAGCTTCGTTCAATTCAGTTTCACCAGCTCGTGAAAACACTTCTTTCAGAGCAGTTATATAGTCAATGCTGGGTGCTTTTGGTTCTGATAAAGTAGCATTGCCATATTTGTTTGCTTGTTCAGCCACATTTTTACCTGCTCCTCTAGATGAGGTACCTTTAATCAACTTCTCAACCCACATTGCCTGTTGATGCTGGTTCTGTTTTTGATAAAAATCAAGTATTTCTGGTAATATTCCTAATTCTTCAGCTTTTTTCACCAGAGATGATCTTGGCTTTATTCCTATATAAATAGCAAGAGTTTCATCTTTTTCATCTTTGATAAAATTGGGAGCTAATTCCTCAATAGATAAAGTATTGGGTTGACAGAATTCATCAGATAAGTTTGGTAGCCAAGCTTTGTCATAGGCAATTTGTCCTGCTTCAGATAACTTTCTCTCTTCCTTGGCGTCTTGGTATGTTTTATAATTAGATGATTGAACTAATCCACTTATCTTGGGTAGATTTGGCAACAACAGATGGTTCCAAATATAAATAGATTTTTGGTGGGTAGGATTTTCTAAGGAATGAGCTAAACCATCAATTGAAAAGTTAGGATCAAATCCTTTAATCCCTCGTTTGTGATTACCCTTACTTTCAGAAATAATGACATACCCCTCCGTATTGGGAAAAGTATAATTTAGGCGTACTTCTTCACTCACACCTAGTTCACTCAGTAGTTTATGGTCGATAGAGATTTCATCATCTAAAAACCAAGCTTCTTTATTTCCCTCAAAGTACATCTCTAATTTTTGAGAACGAAAGTATATTCTTTCTGGAGGTTGATATTCTTTTCGATTAGATTTGACATTGACAGCACGTAGAAAGGGAGTTTTTTTAAGTCGTTCTATTAACTGCTTTCTTTCTGTAGAAGATGATGATTGTAAAGCATCTTCAATTATTTGAAGATGCTTTTGATTTTGGTCTTCATCAATTTGTTTCAATTGTATGTTGTACTTACGAATAATCTGGTCACGTACTTCTGTATAGCTACTAGGTTTTTCTAAGCCTAACTTTTCTAGAAACATCCTAGCCTCAGGATTTTCTCCAATTCCTCTTTTGACAGTTGGTTGACTTATTGGTACATCAGTTGGCAAATAGGCATTTGGTCTTTTAGTTTGAGTATCAAATGGTGTTACGTGCTTATTATTCTGTAACCTAATAAAAGGTTTATTCACTAGTGGTGGATTTTTCCTATATGCTTCTACTTTCCAAAGAGCTTCTTGATCTGTAAGGAATATATAAAAATCTGTCACCCAACTATCTAACTGCTTTTCAATGAAATCTTGGTTCAATCTTGAAGCAAATTTTTCAGAGTCTATTGTCTCAACTTTGAGTATATCCCTGATATAACAATAGAGATCAGGAGTAGAATTTTCAGATATTTCATCAGATAGCCATGTAAAGTTACCCCCATAGAGTTGTTGTAACTGAGCATCTGAAAGGAGTTTACGCAGTGCTGAACTTCTGGCTAACTTAGCTTGTGTAGATGGAATATAATGCCCATCAGATGTAGGTAATAAGGCATTTTCTCTAAAGGCTTCACATACCTTGTTAAATACAGGGTAAAACATAGCATCTTCTGGGAATTCAGATTCACGTATAGGGAGAATTTGTAAAAAATTTACACTGAGTAATCCTAATTTTTTTAACTTCGGAAGAACACTAGCTACTAAGTCAGCAGTAATTTCAACTAGTTCCCGGTTAAAGCTATCATGAAGAGGAAGTTTTGCCCTATCTGGTGTAGTGCGATAAGGTCCTTGTACTAGAAACTGCAAATGAGTTTCTTTTTCTGTAGGGAAGAAAACTACTAATTGAGAGTTTGATACAGAAACAATTTGTGCTTGCCGAGTTTTTTGATCTTGCTGCATAAGAAAAGCAATCTCAACTTTGAGTGTTTTCCAAAGAGGAACTGATTTACTAAAGACGAGCCAATTCTCCTGAGAATTATTCAAAGATTTAATAGTAACTTGTTGGTAATGAGCATTATTTATTAAAATAACTTTTTTGCAAACTCCTTTTTGTCCTGTTTCTAGATACCAACAGATTTCTTCAATATGACTTAAAAATAACAAATTCTGGGAGCTAAAATTTTGTAAGTGAGTTCCAATTTCTTGGTAAGCATCTGCCTTAGGTAAATCTTGTCTGTTAAACGTAAGAATAAAAACGGTAGTGTATTCTCCATATACAACATCACTCGCTACAGCATGAGGTCTAACATAATGTTCAATTGAAAAATGTTCATCACCCGAGTGAATCTCCGGAGAGTTGGTATAGGCATAGACTGACTTGAAGCCAATCCCAAATTTACCTATTTTTGTTAGGTCCTCGTTTTTGGTACTCTTTGCTAATCCACAAATACCTCGAACGTCTTCCTCTGTAAAAAATCTACCATTGTGACAGATCTCAAGTCGGTCATTAAATAATTGAAAAATTACCTTTGTAGCTCCGGCATCCTCGGCATTTTGAAGTAATTCATAAATAAAGTGCGTTCTATCACTATACAAACTAATAAGAAAGAATGGACCATAATTATCTATATCAGTACCATATTTTCTAATATTTTCTTCGGTAATTTGTTCGTAATTACTAACCATTTGTGACCACCCCTTGTATTAATAAAATTCCTAAAGCGACTCGCTGACTGATAATATCTGCTTCACGGCATTTGTTTAAGTCAGATCTCTTAGTTTCATAATCCCGTTGAATACGCGATCGCTCGGACTCTTTCATCCGAATAATCCGCTCTTCATTAGCCTGATGTAGTTCATTTTCTACGCGTTGAATACGATTCTGGTAATAAGCATCAAGACTAGCGAGTTTGCGATTTAGTAGAGCATCGTTTCTATTTCGTAACTTACCAAGTTCGTTTAAGCGATACTGGTGTACAGTTTCATCAAGCTGTTGAATACCAGAATCGACTAAAGAAGTTGGTAAGTTAACATATTCTGCTGGTTGTGCAGCATGGCTTAATAGTCGCACCAAAATCGACGAAACTTCGGGTATGAAACACAATTCATCAACACTGCAGGCACTTCCTACTAGCCGCACTTCTGGACATACACCCACGGTTTCCCAAAGATCACAGACAAAAAGGTACTGTCCCGATGGCACAGTACTATCATGAACAGCAACTTGCGTGACAATTGGCTCATCTACATTTGCCCAATGAGAAATCGCTACCCGTGCCAGAGGATGGATTGGGGTGATAAATGGAATCTCCCTCTGTTCAAGAGCAGTTTTCTGGTCAAAGGTGAGTAGCCAATAGGGATCGTTACCTTCTAGCCAACGTGTGAAAGTAACTGTAGAACGGTCTGACTGTTTCAGGGAACGGACTTTTTTAAGCAGTTCACCTCGTCCATCTTTGTTTAGCCGTAGTCGATGGAGTCCAGAATGCTTGCTATCAGACGTAATTTGTCCACCCAATATCGGCTGTTCTACAAACATTTCAATCATCTGACGTAAATCATCACCGGAAACAAATTTGTCTTCAGCAACTAGCGAGTCAATGTCCGCAGTAAACTCCTGATCAAGGCCTAAGAACGAACTACCTTCTGCTTCTAGCTGATGTTGTTCTTCTACTAAGCGGAGTGCATTATCTGCCATTTGTTGTGCTTTTTGTTCAGCTTGTTCGGGGCTAAGATGAGGGTCAAGTGCTATACGAGTTAAATCTTGTACAACCTCTCCTAGTACTTCCTCTAAGTCCCCTATTGTGTCTTGGAAAATACCCAATCTTTCAAAGCAACGAAAGAAAATGCGCTCTTCAACAGTACCTGGTGTAACAAAATTGAATATCAGTACCTTATCGCTTTGCTGACCAAAACGGTCAATTCGTCCGATGCGTTGTTCGATTCGCATAGGATTCCAGGGTATATCGTAATTTACCAAGCGATCGCAGAATTCATAATCTAGGCCTTCACAACCCACTTCAGAAGATAAAAGAATATCGAGTGCATCTGCGTTGTCGCGGGGCAACCGGAAGCGTTTCCGTAAATGTTCTCGCGTTGCATCTTCCACTTTTCCAGTAATTACTTCTACTCTACAACCAGCCTCTAGCAGTTGCTTTTGCAGATAAGCTAAGGTATGTAAAAAGAAAGAGAAAACCAATACTTTGCCAGAACCCTCACCATCGAGGGAGCCTTTTATTATTTTTAATAACTGCTCTAACTTTGGGTCATTTGGTGGTAAAGCAGCGGCTAGCTTACGCAGGTTATCCGCGTGTTTTTGTAGATAAGGGAGAACTTTATCATCATCATCTCTGTCAATGTCGTCACTAATATCTGAAAATACAAACTTACCAGTCTGGATAAATTTAGTGAGTGTAGGTATAAGGGCTGGTAAACAACTCGCTGCCTGACGCTCTAAAGTATCAATAATCAGTCGTATTACTTGTTCTTCATAGTCCAAGGAAAGCATTTCTCGACGGAATTCAATCAACGCTTGATAAAATTCTTCCTGTTCTGGTGTGAACGCTACAGAAATCGTGTGTGGCTCACGAATTGTAAATCTCCTGATGTCCCGTCTCCGGGTGCGATTTATTACATGAGCTAATGAATGCATCTCTTCTAAATCCCGCAGACAATTAATTCGCTCTGCATCAGTCAACTTTATACCAACTTTAAGCTTTTGAAACCAGTCAATAAATCGAGGATCTTGACTTAATACCTGTCTACCCCAAGTTGTTTTTGCAGCTTCCTGTAGTGCATATAGTACTGATGTTTGCCAAGTATCCTTGGGTACGCGACTGCGAATGTATCGGATAGCCTGATTTAGGTACTGATTGGGTTGCACCATTTCATCAAATACTGCCTCATTAAGAAACAGATCTGGGCGCAGCAGATTGAGTAATGTATAGAGGTTACGATTGCCGAGATGTAGTGGGGTAGCGGAGAGAAATATCACAGCTTCACTAATGTCACAAAGAAATTTCACCACCTCGTAAGAGCTAGTACCTGTATTTCTAAGATGATGCGCTTCATCAACAATAGCTAGGCTAAAGTGCGGTGGTGGGTTGAGCGTCATTAATCCTGGAGTAGGACGACTCCCCTTCAACCCCCATCGATATTTATCAACTCTCAGGAGTTCCAGAGGGACTATGACGCGAGAATATTGTGGAGGCCAAGCGTCATCCAAAGCAGCTTCTCGAAGGCAATAGGCAAGAGTTTCTGAGGTCAGTAGTCGAAAATCTTCATCAAAACGGCGCATCTCTGCTTGCCATTTATTGACGAGGGCTTTAGGGCAAACAATCAGAATGTTGTCCAGTTGTTGGCGGGTTTGAAGTTCCCGTAGTATTAAACCAGCTTCAATAGTTTTCCCGACACCAACTTCATCAGCAATTAGTAAGCGAGGCTGGTCCGAACGTAAGAAACGCAGTAAGGGTTTGAACTGGAAGGGGATAAACTGGATGCGTGCTGAGTAGAGACCATAAAGATTATCAATTTGTGGATGAGAAAGCCTTGTTGCCGTTAATCTGGCACGAAATTTATCTATATCTAACCATTGCCTTGCTTTTAGTGTTTCTAATAGTCCCCCTAACTTTATAGATCCAGCATTGACTAATTGCTCCTCATAGTACTCTAAGGTTTGAGTGGGCGAATGGAAGACACGATAACGAGGTTTTCCCCCTACTGGCGGAAGAATCTCAATTACTGCCCCAGTTCTTGATGAATCAGCACGCAGGGACACTGTTTGCCCCAGATTGAAGAGTGGTTGCATCCTTAATTTGCACCTACTTTGGCATAGACTACGAGTAACTCTTGATTTGCGCTATAAGGTCTAGTGTTCCCACCTGTGTAAGCAGAAATAACATCTAGCAAAGTGAAAATTACTGGTTTTCCAGCAGTTAAATACTTTTGATCCTCTATGATCAAGGCTTGACTAGTATGACTGATCTGCTCAACACGGAAAAAGTATACCGTTAGCTAATTATATATCTTTGTTGGGATAGCGATCTCCCGACTCCTGACAGTAGAGGGTAATGAGTTCTAAAATTTGGTCGAACAGTAATCACATGAAGAAGACAAGGCCAATAGTGCAGTCAGGATACTTGATATACAGCTTCACTGCCCACTTAACTAAGAGGATGTGGTTCTTCGGCTTATTTTATGGTAGAGCCACCTACATTATTATTAAATAATCCATTGAAAACGATGAAAGCCTTGTTATGTAAGGATTTAAAACTATCAAGCAACAAGCTTTTGGTATTGGGTTCCATAAAAGAGACTATAGAACCGAGTATGTTTAAAAAGGGTCAGATTGAGCCTCAATTGCAACTCAGGGGGGCGTTAGCGTAGCCGCAGTTTCTGCATGGCGCAACGCCCGCTAAAAGCGATCACAAACCCCAAAACCCTTATTCTCTCGTAGCTGCTTCTCAGAGGCTGGAGTAGTAAAATCTACGCTGAAGGAATTTTCAAACACCCTCTTAAGTATAGATTTTTCAACAATGGTATTGTGGGGAAACTTAGTAGGACAATTAGAACACAAAGGGCGACCTCTACCTGCTATGGATTCTCTGATTGCAGTGATCGCAATTCAAAACTCTCTATCACTTGTCACTCGCAATGAAAAAGACTTTGCCGGGACAGGAGTTGTAATTGTCTTTTTAAGCGATCGCCCTTCCACAAATCAGAAAAGCGATCGCACTCTCAACACTGTAGCCAAATTACGAGGGTTAAACGGCTGTAGAAGTATTGTGAATACGACCTGAAGGGGCGACAAAAACATCTAAAACGTAGACATAATAAGCTTCATAGCTCTTTGACCTCGTTGATAATACCTAAGTTTATTAGGAGTAATTCTCA
>Ga0209611_10005241_pt1 | contig 21830 bp, 22 predicted proteins | sample S1TSphgellanicum_3_FD_187693 | JGI IMG/M metagenome (GOLD analysis project Ga0209611, IMG submission 187693) | Host-associated microbial communities from peat moss isolated from Minnesota, USA - S1T2_Fc - Sphagnum magellanicum MG (SPAdes) (version 2) | ecosystem: Host-associated > Plants > Peat... | reverse complement strand
AAAAAAAAAAAAAAAAAAAAAAAAAACACTTTGTTGTAGTTAGCCATCTACTTGTTGTTGGTGTTTTACCACACCTACACTAGAAATAATATTTAGTTATTAAAAAAAATACATTTAATTATTGCAAAAATGGATCTGACAACCACAATTTGAATATTTCAGAATTTCAACAATCAAGTATAATAATAATAATAATAGTAATAGTACAAAAAGTCCTACAAAGTTTTTGACTGTACAGTGGTAAGTTAAGTTAACTCATTGGCTAGAACTGCAGGTTCAGTAACGTTACAAAAACTCTATTAAACTTTATTAATAAATCAACAAACTAGGTTTATATATTTTTGTATTACTTTCATCACATCCATAATAATCTCGCCAAAAAAAACAATTATTTAGAAATTTCACACAGATTTATGTTTTAAAAAATAAATCCTTTTTTTTTTTTTTTTTTGAAAAACCCACTATCTGAAGTGTTGTCACTTTTTTCATCATTTTAAATTTTTAAAAAAAATAATCCAATCAATCAATCAACACCCCTCTGCCAGTATTTTTTTCCCTACTACAATTTTGTAGTTTTTTAATTTTAAAAAAATGGAATTTATTTTTTCTATGTAAATTAGAACTAATTTTGCTCATTTCCTAGGAAAACAAATGTCCAATTTATATTTTATATATATATATATATATATATCACCAAAAACAAATAGTGAAAAAAAACATTTTCCTCAGGGAGGAAGGTATAGTTTACACTAGTGGGAAAGATGGTAGTTTTGGGGTATGTATGTATGTTTTTGGCTTTTGGAAAAAACAATTTAAAATAATAATAAAACAATAAATTCCAATTTTTGTTAGTAAAAAAAAAGCATGATCAATCTTGGGGTTTTTTGTGTTAGAATTTTGGTAAAATTGCAAAATGTTTTTGGCTGTTAGTGGCATTAGTCTTCTCTTGTTGTTGTTGTTGCTGTTCTGGCTCTTCCCTTGCGAAGGGAGCAGCAGCACACAGCACTCTAGTGGTAGTTGTAGTAGTAGCAGCAATAGTGCTAGTATCATCATCTGCTGCTACTGATGGTTGACATCTGATGATGACGAGAGAGCTTGGGTTGTTGTTCTTGTTGTTGTTGTTGCAGCAGCAGCAGCAGATCCATCATATGGATGGATTTATTTCTATCAAACAAAACCAGAGAATGAAATTTCTCTGCTAATTGAAGTGTTTTTTTTTGTTTGTGTTCTTGTGCTGTTTGTTTGTTGTTGTTGTTGAGGTTCTTATTTTGGTTTGTGTTTTTTTCGATGCTCATTGCCATGGCTCCCATTATTGTTGAGCTTCTTCTTCCTTGTTGAAGCTTTTTTGGATTTTTTTCTGTTGTAGTTGTTGTAGTTGTTGTTCTGGCTTCATTGTTGCAGCTACATCTTTGTGGGTACCAGTGTTTTAGGTCTGGTTTTCTGTTTTGCTTCAGACAGAGACCAGAGAGAGACACAGAGAGAGAGAGAGAGAGACACACACACACACACACACACAGAGTCGCACACATACAGAGTTGGGGGACTGTGTGTGTGTTTTTTTGTTGGTGTTGGATTTTTGAAGCTCTGGTGGTTTTTTGGGTTCGAGAGTTTGGTGGAGGTTTTTTTTTCATGTGTTTGTTGTTGTGGTTGTGGAGGTTTGTGGTTTTTGGAACTTGGGATTTAGGAGTTTTCAAAACAGTGTCGTTTGGATCGGTTGTTTGTTGGGTGTTGGTTGGTTTTTTGGGAATTGTTGTGTGTGTGTGTGTGTGTGTGTGTGTGTGCGCGTGCGCGTTTGTTTCCTTTCAATTTGATTCATTTTGCTGCTTGGGTGGTCGAAGAGGTTCAGTATAGGTCCTCCTTGTTGGGTGGGTCTGTCTGTTCTTGATTCAGTTTTGTTGATCTTCTGTTGTTTTGCTGAGATTTGGTGTCGGAATTTTGTTTTGGGTGTTTGTGTTTGGAGAGGCGGTAGACTGAAATTCAGGAAAGGGAGCGAGGGAGGGAAGAGAATATGGCACAAACAAGAGGGGGAAAGGGTTTGAGAGGGAGTGGAGGTAATAAGGCTTTGCTTTTGATAGAGCTCAAGAACAGGATTCTATCAGCACTCAACAAGCTAGCAGATCGGGACACACAGCAGCTGGCAGTGGAGGATCTGGAAAGGCTCTCGGAGTCACTGAGCTCTGAGGGTTTGTCCACGTTGCTGTCATGCCTCTATGACTTCACCGCAGATTCTCAGCAGAAAAGTGTGGTCAGGCGCGAATGCATCAAGATGTTCGGGACTTTGGCCACATTGCACCCGGAGGCTCTCAAACCCCATCTACACAAGATTGTGGCCAACATTGTCCGCCGGCTCAAGGATCCGGACTCCAGCATCCGTGAGGCATGTGTTGAAGCCATGGGCATTCTCGCAGCTCAAATTCCAGCAGGAGGAGGAGCAGCTGCAGAGGCAGGATCATCCATTAGCATTTTTGTGAAGCCTTTGCTTGAAGCTTTGGGTGAGCAGAACCGGAATTTGCAGGTGGGTGGTCATGGGCACTGGGGTTTTGTGAACCAGTGTTGGTGCTGCTCATTGCTCTTCTTCTTCTTCTTCATCGTGTCTGATTAATGTTTTTCTCCATTCTTTTGTTCAACACCCTATCGGAATGAATGCTTAAGAAAACTGCACTTGTTCTTCTGGAGCCTTTGAAAAGGTTCCCACACTGAGGTCACCCAACAATCCATGTTTGCATGGCATGGCAGGTGGGTGCTTCTCTGTGTCTGGCAAGGGTCATTGACTGTGCTAAGGATCCACATACCCACACTCTGCAACAGTTGTGTCCTCGCATTGTGAAGCTTCTCAACAGTCCCAGCTTCTTGGCCAATGCTTCTTTGCTTCCTGCCATCGGAGGGCTGGCACAAGTAGGTCTTTTCTTTTCTTTTTGGAGCTGTTCTATTCATTCTACCTTGAATGCCAGGCAGCAGCAGCTGCAGCTGGTTGCGTACTATACACATCTGGATGGATCCTCCTCTTTTTTGGTCTCTTGCATGAGAATTTTTTCGGGCACATCTGCTGTCAACTTTGGTCGTCTACTGACAAATATGTGATGATCTTGGTCTTGCCTCCTGTCATGCAGGTGCCAGGAGTGGTGAATGGTTCCTTATTGGCAACTCTTATTTCAAGTGTTGAAGAGGAGCTTGAGGGTACGGAGTGGGCAACACGCAAAGCTGCAGCTGACACACTGGCATGTTTGGCAACTGCGTTGGGGCCTGCCTTGAGCACTGCCAAGGCCTCCTGTACTGCTGCCCTTGTAACCTGCCGGTTTGACAAGGTGTTTCTCAAATCCTCCTCCTCCTCCTGTATTCATTTTTCTTTTTGCCCAAATCTGTTTCCATCATTTGGTTTTTTGTCCTTAGACTGGAATCATCAGTTACAACAGACCTTGAGAAATCTACTTTCCCTTGTCCTGTTTGTTTATATGTTTCATTGTGGGATGATAGAAGTACATGTCATTGGCAATTATTCTGACTTTGACATGCTATTGTGGGGATGATGATGCCTGACAGGTGAAACCTGTTCGAGATAGTGTTGCAGAGGCATTACAACTGTGGAAGACTATCCCTGATGTGGGTGCCTGCCCAGTTCCACCCTCTGCAGGAGGAGATGCACGAGGTAAAAGAGCTATAACTACTTTGCTGCACACCCATCCAAAAAACTGTTTTTTTTTTCCTTTCCTTTCAGCTGTTCATTTATGTAAAGTTTCACTTGGGTGTGGGCAAGTTGGTTTGCAGACAAGAGTGAAATGAAGAAATTCTAGTGAATGCAAAAATCTTAGAGCTGGCTGTAAATGATAGTTGTTGTTACAGCTTTTGTGGTTTTGATTGGATCCTATTTGTGAAGGGGGAACTGGACCCTACAGTCCAAATTTTTCATCACCGATTCAGGCTTTAGATCTGGAGACATCAACCCCGACTACAGCCTCCAAAAGTGGTCGGTTGATATCATTGATGAAGTCAGGTGCAGCAGTGAATGCGTCATTTCCTGCAACACATGTCCACTCTAAGGTGGTTTCAGAGAAAGTGGGGAGCAGTTTGAAGAAGAAGACACCACCGCCTTTTAGTGATAAGAAACCAAACCCTGATTTCTTCCACAAACTGGAGAACAGTGTGATGAGGGACTCAGGTTGGCAAATTGAAGTCACTGTTCCTCAGGGCGCATGCTCACCGACAGGTCTTTCAGTGGAGAATGGTAGTACAGATGACACTACTACTAGTGGTGCATTGTCAGAGCATCATGATGCCAATGGAATGAATCCGATTACAGAACCTGATTCACCGCCACTTCCAAATGGGTTTGGTGGGACTCTCAAATGTCCAAAAGATGAAGTCCCATGGATGGGCATTCCCAAATCTGCCACACATGAGCCTGAGCAGAGATGTTGGGGTGATGCCAGTGTGCCTGTCACCAGCCCAGATAGCAGTTCTGGCAGCTACAATGAGGAGGCTGCAGGTCCAGACTCTGCTGCTGCAGGTCCGGACTGGCCAATGGTTTATCACCAATTGCAGAACATGGAGCACCGCCAGTACATTATCATGGAGATGCTGCAGGTTTACCTCTTTCTTTTCCCCCACTTTCAATTGTTCCAGGTGATCTTCTAGGACCTCCTTGAACACTGGAAATCCTGGTGTGACTGGAACCCATTGTCTCAGCTGTAGCAGAAATGTGATCTGTCAAGGAAGGGTTTTGGGGTTTAGGGTTTAAGCTCTGACATGTTCCTGCAGCAGTGGTGCACTCTAGAAGGTAGTGTGTTCGTGCAGGGCATATATAAACCACGTAACATCAACATAGATCTGGCCTGATCTATCTATCCTTTGCTGGTTGGCCAGGAATTTGTCATTGGTGTCCATGAGACTATGGAAGGCCTTCAAGGAAGGGTGCAGAGGCTGGAGCATGTTGTGGATGACATTGCATTTAGTGCAAGGGGTACTTCTGAAAGAATGCCTATTGGTGGTGGTTCACCTACTCTGGAAAGTCACAATCTGGAAAGATTCATGGCAGCTGCTGATTTTTTAGGTGCCAAGATCCAAAAGGCAAATGTTGGACGAACATCATTGTTTGCAGACTCAATTCCTCAAAGTGGGAGGAGCAGAGACTCATTGTCATCATTGAAGACAGCTGACTCAATAATGTCTGATGCTTTTGATGATGTTAATATTGGAGGTAGTCCTCAATCTGGATTCCCAGGAAGTGGCATCTCTGAGACTAAGCGGTGGGTCAGTTCACTTGCCTCAGACTTTGCTGGAAAGTTGGGCAGTGATTATGTGGAATCTGACCGATTGGGTAATAATAATCAGAGGTCACGGGACAGGGCATCGGGTCCTCCTCCTCCTCCTATGCAGCAAGGTCCTGGTCCATCTGCACGTATTGGATGGCAAGCTTCGAAAGATGAAGCCACCACTGTGGCTGCCATCCGTGGTGCTCGCCCATCATCAGACAAGCCAGCTTCACATCAAAATGACAAGACAACAAAGGAGTACAAGAGTGAATATCGAAGCACCACTACAGGCAATAATCATAAGCCAAATGGTGGGGGTGCATTTTGGATGCTTTGGAGCCATGCAACAGAATGTGTGCGATCAGGTGACTTAAATGGAGCCTATAGGGAGATTCTTGGCAGTGGTGATGAGCTCTTGCTGATGCGGATGATGAGTCGTACCGGCCCTGTCCTTAATCAGCTAAACCCTGCTACTGCTCTGCAGCTGATCCGCAGTCTAATGCAAATGCTTCGGCAGCAAAGCTTCTTGGAGGCTGTTATCCCCTGGATTCAGCAGGTAAAGCTTACAAAATCCATTATCAGGTTTCACTCCATAGCTATGAAACTGCAAATGCTTTGTCATGATAATAAAACAAAATCAAGCAAAATTCATACAATTTTGTGACCTTTAAAAGGTCTTCAAATTGAGGTCACAAAATTTAAATAAATGAAGCTAAGTTTTGGGCCTCAAACCATGTGTGAATAGTGGGGGAGATCATGGTGATTAATATTTGTGGATGAGTTTACTGTAGCACAATAATGGCACCAGAAATTGTAATGTTTCCTTCTGAAAGAACACTCTACTAACTGAAATTGGAGTTTGCAGTTTCACCCAGTTGGAATTTGTACACCAGTGTGCTGAAACCTTTGATGGGTGGGAGTGCAGGTATCAGATCTGGTGACAAGCAATGGTGCAGACTCCTTGGGACTATTATCTGGAGACGTAAGGAAGGAGCTTGTCATGTGTTTGCAACATGCATCAACAATGGAGTTTACAGAGAGCTGGATGAGCAATACAATCTCACAGCTTACTGTGCAATTGTCAAATGCACTGTCAAATTGACAGTGGTGCTCATGTAGCTCTGTCAAGCAACTACTGATTGCCACTTGTTCAACAACACTAAACCTGCTGAGATGTACAGATTTTGCAGTATCAGTTCTGCTATCAACTCTGTACACAAAACCAGCATGCATGTGTATTGCACTGTGTGTGACTAAGCTTCAGAAGACTCCTTGAGCCAATAAGAAAAGTTGTGAGTCTTTTCTCCAACGTACCTAATTGGGCGACTCTTAACAAGGTTACATGGTAGAACATTTACCATCTAGAGTATGTTAAGGCGGAGTTTTTTTCCCTTCCTTGTGGGGTTGATGCATATTGACGCGTGTTGCAATCAAATGACAACATGTGTATGTGGACACATGTTTCCTTATGGGGCTTTGGTTGCTGGAATCTCCTCTGCATGAGATGAATGAGGCATGAGATAAATGAGTAACACTATGCATTGTTCATACTGGAGCTATTTGCAAGCCTAAGTTCCCTTCTTCTGTCCTTTTTTGTTCAAACCTACTAAACCCTAAACCCTAGATCCTATACTTGTGCCCAAGACATGCTGGTAATCTTTGGGATTTTCATGTGACTCTGTTTCACATAAGTGTTTGAACCCTAAACCCTAGATCCGAAACGTGTGCCCAAGACATGCTACTATTCTTTGTGATTCTTATGGGGGTGTGATTCCACAAAATTGGGTAAACCCTAAAACCTAAAGTTGTGCCCAAAACACATGTTGCTAGTAGTCTTTGTGATTTTCATGTGACCATATTTCACATAAATGCTTAAACCCTAAACCCTAAACTTGTGCCTATGAAATGTTGGTAACCTTTGTGATTTACATGGGGACCCTATTCCATGGGCAAATGCATTAAATACAAATATTTAAATTACCCAACCTAAGTGATTTTCATGGGAGCTTAAACCCCATGCCATGCAAATTCTTTAAATGTAATTATTTTGAACTTATAATATAAATACCCTAATATATAGTACCCATATACAATTGGGTATATGCAAAGAAAGGTTTATGTACAAATTTAGTTTTGTGTCATAGGTTTTTCATTTCTTAAAATAAAAAATTGTTTAAATATAAATAAATAACAAGTCACATTTGGATGGAAATATGTTTGCATTTAAGAATTTCCTCACAATAGGAAAATCAAATACAAATTACATTCAATTTGTATACATTAACTTTTCACCTTCAGATGAAAAATATGTCATGACAAAAAGTTGCCCTTTAAGAAAGCCCAAAAGCATTACACCAAATACCACCACAAATTTTGTTTCTAAACAAAATGTTCCATGAAAAGATTTATTTTATTTTTCAAAAATTCCCCAGATTTTTATTATTACAAATTGAGGGGGAAAAAAACCCTTTGATGTTTACAATAAATACATTATCTTTCATTTTCAAAAATTCTTGTTTTGTAATTATATAAATTAATATATTCCATAGGTGTGTATATATATATATATATATATATATATATATATATAATTCTTGTTTAAATCTTCCAACTTAGTTTAAAGTTATCAATTATAAGAAAATAAAAATTGGGGGAAAAAAAGAAAAGAAAAGAAAAGAAAAAACACCCATCTTTTTATGTTATTGACCAATTAGGTATTTTTCCCTTCTACCCCAAATTTGCTGCTATGTTACTAACTTAATTTTCGGGTCAGATCGGGTCGGGACGGGTCGGGTCGCTTGGGAGCCAGATCGGACCAGTTTTTTCTCCGGGCGTCTTCGGCTTCGTCCGATCGTGCTCGGGTCGGGTAGCATGGGCGTCGAATCGGACCGGTTGTTTCTCCGGGCGTCTTCGTCTTCCTCCGCTCGCGCTCGTCGAGGAGGGGTGCGAGGAGGGTCTTTTCTTGCAGCGCAATTTGCTCGTAGTAAGGAAGGATTCGTCGGCCTCCTCGAGCAGATTCTCAAGGAGTTTCTGCTTGCATTGCATTTTCTCATTGTTTCTTTTTCGCGGAGAGCTTTTACAGCGGAGGATTTGGGCCTGTTTTGAGTTTTTTCAAAGGATTTAAACCTTCCTGGTATCTATCGCCTACAGCTTTCGATTTCAGGAATTGTTCGACTTCTCTTTCGTTCGCGGATTTCATCTTCTTCTTTTGCTTTCGCTGCGTACTTTTTTCGCTGTCTTTTTTCTTTTTGGATTCGTTTTGGTGTTCTAGCTGTGGTTTGGTGTGGGGGGCGATGGCGGCATCTTTTCTCGACAAGATCAGCAATCTTTTTGGAGGCGGCGACACTCTTCCTTGGACAGATTCGGAGATGATCGCTGTAAGTTGCAACACCTTGTTCATTGCGAGGGAGCGAGTGATGTTCTCGTAACTCTTCTTCTTCTTCTTCTTGCGTGAAGAATCCATCTTCGGAAACTTTGCTCTCCCCTCCGCCGCTTACGCACACGAACGGCTCTGCGTCCCGCTTACATCTGGAATGATTCTGATGGCGTTCCACCATGGGATTCCAGCGCCAATTTCACAGTTTTCCCATCTGTTCTGGGGGATTACGCTGTTCGTGTGCACTTCTCTGCAAACCTCTAGGTTCTCTTGTAGCTCTTTTTCTTCTTTTTCCAGACATAGCGGAAGAAGAAGCAGAGGAGATTTTTCGCCGCGGATCTGACAGCAGAAAATGGGATGACTTGTGAGGGAAAATGTGCAGACTTGTGAGGTGGATGCCAACAATAAGGCAGGGGTTTCAGGAGAGTCAGGCAACAAGAATGAAAGCATAATGAGGTTGGCCTGGGCCTTGGTTCATTCACACCATCCCTCTGATGTGCAGCGCGGTATAGCTATGCTTGAAGGTAGAACAATCCTCATTTTATAATGTATCTCTCTCTCTCTCTCTCTCTTTCTCTGTGGGTCAACAATAGCTTTCCTCTGACTTCCAACTGCAGATTTCTGATCTGTAACAATGCCAAATATGGTACTGAATAGGTGGTGGGAAACCCTAATGTTGCATTGCTTGCTGTATAGCTGCCTTTGATCATTTGTTGCAAGACCTTGCTATCTTTCCTAGTCATATGTAGAGGGAGATCCACTACATTAAAATCATCATATGGCAGGATGGGAATGCCCATTTCAGTTTCATTCACAGCCTGTGAGTATATGTTTGGTGTATCTGCAGCATCCTTGTCAGATGGCCGAGGTGGAGTGTCAGAAAAGAGGGAGATCCTGTATCTGCTTGCAGTGGGTCAGTTTCGAGCTGCTGAGTATGCAAGAAGCCGAAGTTTGGTCGACCAGGCTCTGCAGGTGGGCTATCTGTCTGCTCTTTTCAGGATTGTGCAGAAATGTAGTATAGAAATATTTTGAGGAAAAGGAAGGCCCTCATGATTGATTAGGGGTTTATGAGGTTTGCCAATAATTGTGTGTCCTTACTACATTTTCTTGTTTTGGTGGCTGCAGATTTCCCCAGACTTTCGGCAAGCCTCTGCTCTCAAGCAAATGATTGAAGATAAAATTGCAAAAGGTAAAACCATGCATTTGCACTCTGATCTTCTCATAGTCTCAGTTGTTTTTTCATGTCAAAGATTGCTATGCTGCAAGGTCAGAAGACAGATGACAGACGACTGAAAATTAGAACAGCCTTCTTGAGAATTTCTCATCTTGTTTTGCACTTTGTTACTATAAAAGTCTTTTTGATAGCTGCATGACACAAATCAACCTGCAAATGATTGATCTGTATGATTGAATAAAATGATTTAATAGTGGGGTTTGCTGTTTCAGATGGTATTATAGGAGTAGGTTTGGCAGCTGGAGTGGTGGCTCTTGTGGCAAGTGGAATTGTTGCAGCAGTGGCAGGATCACGTCCGCACAGGAAGTAGAGCAAAGAGTTTCCAGCAGATGCTCAAGCAGTGTACATTGTCTTCAGGATTTGAGTTTGCTTGAGTTGTTTTATAATGACAACCCCCCTCAAGTACATCAGAGTTGCAGTTCAATAAGCTCAGTTTGACTGTGAGCTTTGTGTGGATTGTGGTTTCATACACAATTCAACATGAAATGACATCTACATTTTGACTCTGGTTTTTTCTATCATGCAGTTGAAGGATATGTTGAGGGTGCCAAGGCCCAGCCACTGCCCCTCTATGTAGGCCTCTCGATGCTGTAGGCTCAGATGCTTGCTTACACTGGGACAAGCTAAAATGAAATGAAGCTTACCCTGACAAGTTTGCTGCAGCTTCACTGAAGACACTATTAGCTCTCTAGAGTTTGCTGTCTTTGAAGGCCAACATCATGACTAAATCTTTTCCCATTGCTGCCAGAAATGTGACAGAAACTCAGGCTGCAGATGGGCTGCCCCAAATTTTTGGTGGCCACTTATCTACAGCTACTGTTGGGAACTGATGAAGTCCGCAGTCACAGCTATCATTTGCGATCAATATGATGGTCCTGCGCTTTGCAAGCAACTCTCATAAGGTTATGATTTAACTCCCATGGGATCACAAAATGGTGAGGTTCTTCATTCTGCATCATCTGTCTCAGGCACTGGAGGTGCCAATTTACTTCCCACAAACTCGATTTCATGGAATTTTGTTATCTTTGAATTTCAAGACAAAGAAACCATTGCTTTTCATCCCATCTTTCTTGTGAGTTCCTCATCACACAAACCCAGAATATCACTAAAGAGAAGCATAGAAGCATGCATGCAACTGATTCCATGGAACATTGTGAATGTTTTGCCCACATATGAAAGGGAAACTGGCAGTGCTCCATCCAACATTGAGTATAATGATACGTAGTCAAAGTAAAAAGTATTTCAAGGAAGCTGAATTAGTGTCAAAACCAGTCTTTTGAATGCCACTTGGTTACAACATGGTGGGAGTGTTTGGAAGGGGTAGAAAAACCATGCCCTGACACCTACACATTGATGTACAAGCTACCTAAATGGTTGGCTCTTCTACCTTGTAAAAGGATGATGGAGAGAAAGCGGACACAAATCTCTGCTTCTGCAATCTGAAAGGCCAGAGAGCAATGAACACTTGCAGAACTAAGAATGAAAGTTAACAATACAATCATGTAACAATTCAAAAGTGAAAGAAATATGCTACAGGTGTTGTGAATAGTGAGACAAGATGCAAAAAGATAATTCAGTTCCAGTGCTTTTGAGTATATGTGCAATTTCAGAACTAGAACAGCATCTTAGAGTTGTGCATGTTACGTGCCTTATTGATCCCCATATCTTTCTTTTCCAAACCATGGGTGTGTGTTCACCACCTTGTGTTGCTTCCAGTTGCCATGAGAGGCAAAGTCATTGTGTTTGCTTTAGCCTTTCAGGTATGCCTTGAGAGTGAACACCGGTGGCCCATCCTGCACAAGATGGAACCCATGTGGCATTAAACATCTTTGTTCACTGTTGCATCAATTCCCCTTGTCTATATGTACATAACTCCATGAGCAAAAACTGTGTCTCTTCTGACTTACCACAAGGGTTTCTTTACCTTCCCAAGTTCTTGGTTGAGACGCTGCCTGACAACTGTAGTATGCTGCAGCAATCTCTCCATTGATGTGTAGCTTGGAAGGTGTGCATGTGCTGCATATATCAGACACACTTGTCACCACTTAAGCAAAGTTATGCAGCTCCCAATCCATCAATGAAGAAGCACCAACAGGATTAGTTGAGCAAAAAAGGGCATTCTTAAACAAGACCCCCCCTCTTACCAAGAATAGCACGATTCAAAGAATCTGCCACGCTCTGCCGGTGGTCCATTGAGAGCAAGAAAAACATGGGTGACTTCTCTGGCTCCTCATATGCTAGCAATGCAATGCAATCCTGCATAATCAGTAAAACCAAAACAACAACTCCATTCAGGCAATGGATCCAACAGCAACATGAGCAGGATTTAGATCTCTCTGGATACCCTCTCAATATTTCACAATTCAGCCATTTTATCTGCTGTTATGGAATGATGTAACCATCAACCTTATCATGTCCAAGTACACCAAGTCAAGCCAAAAGCTATAATTGAAATAAGCATAACCTACTTGGAGTTTTTCCCGGTAGCAATCTTGTTTGCCAAATGGTCGAAGCTCTTTCTGTGCAAACTCCAATGCACCTGCACTGCAATACGGAAAACAATCACTTCTTTCTTGTCAGTTCTGGTTTTCATGTGCAAGAGGTTTTCACATTCTACTGAAGAATTACACATGAATTTATTTTTTTGGCATATACCTATTGCAGGGGTTAAGATAGGGATGACAAAGTTCCATACCAGTCCTTGGCACGAACAAGTTCTACAAAATGCAGGGTGAGAAGATCAAAGTGGACATCCTGGTTGGTTGAAAGAAGGTCAACAGCCAGCTCATTTGTGAGCTCTATTGCCTTCAAAACGTTGCCCTCCAACACATGGTTGTAAATTGCTGCATGCACTCACTCACATCAGAAACAAATATATACATACTTCAATTCCTTCATTTCTTCCACAGCAACAGAGCAAACACAAAGCACCATATGGAAGCTCAAGCAAATCTTGAAGTATCCAAGAGACTTTAGGTCAGAAGCAGGGCAACATACGCTTTCTTTTGTCAATATCAACAGAGCAGTCTGCAGTCCGCTTCATGCCTGAGCAGGCAATAAAAGTCTCCGCAGTTTCCTTGAAGCAGTTGTGCACAAGATATGAAAGCACAATCTTAAGCACCTCGCTGTCACTGACCTTCTGTCCCCATTCCAGACCCAAACTGTGGCTCAGTGCCCCCCCCCACCACCAAGCTTCCTTTTCCAGATCAAACATCACACATTTTTGTTTTCTTGATAACAGACACAGCATCAAACCTAAATGCTATGGGGATTGATAGCACTCTTTGATCTCACCACCCTCACAACTGGTTTTCGTGTACAAAACCTCAAGCAAGTACACAAGCTAACACGTTGTTACCCAGAATAAGAGAGAACCCACGACCAACATTTCTCAAAAATTTGTAAACATCCAAGTTCCTTGCTACCCAAAAGGATCGGGCAACCAGAATGCCCATCTTCACAAGGAGGTCTTAAGCTCTGAACCCTAAAAGTAGAAGAAGGATGACTAAAAAAGTCTAGCTTTTATCCTCTTCTTCTGCTTCTTCTTATTTTTCTTTTTCAGATCAGATCGGGAATTCTTCTTTGCAAGAGTCGCAAATCCAAACATAATTAACGATGTCCAGACTTGCAAAACAGGAGAAAAACACACGAAGGATAAAGAAGAAAGGGGGTGGAGAGTGTGCGTGTTTGTTTGTGCGTACCAAGTTGTCATACTCCTGGGGGTCTAAATCCATCCCTCTCCGTTTCTTGCGCCTGCGTTTGTTGCGCGTGCCACCCTCAATCGTGCCTGACTCCTTCGCAATTGTGGCACCGCCACCGAACCCACAAACGAATCCCCACACACACACCACACCCTCCTCCAACAAAAAGTGTTCCAAACCCTAACCCTAATTCCAGAGCTTCTTCTTCTTCCTCCAACAGAGATCCGTTTTGCACCCCCGCTGATTGTCGTGTGTCTACTCCAATTCTTTCCAACACTATTGCAGGAAGCAGAGAAGCCGATCCCTGCTTGCTGTTGGGAACTTCAACCTTCCAGCGGTTTTTAATCCATCACGATGCTAACTATCGGCGAACTCTTCTGCTGCTGCGTCTTGAGACAATTCCTCATGTTTGTTGAGGTTTTTCGGTCAGAGATGTTTGTTTTCTTTCTTGATTTTCTTCTGTCCGTATCTGTCAAATTTCTATTTCTTTGTGCGCGTGTATGTGTGTGTGTGTGTGTGTGTGTCTCTCTCTCTCTCTCTCTCTCTCTCATGCAAAAAAGCTGAACAAATATTCATACAATTTTCCAACAATTTGTATTGTGCAATCACGGTTGATACTCAATACACATTTTTGCTGTGGAATTCTCCTCCACTAAATTGGGTGTCTTTCATAATTTTTGAAAAGGTGCCAATTGAGAACCATCCTCATGATGATGATGATGATTATGATGATGAGGACCAAACAATACCCTCTTCCGTTCTTCTTCTTCTTTAACAGTTTTTTTGGACTCTTGAGTTTCAGTTTAGTGTGTTTGTAGAGAGAATGAGTGGCAATTGATTTTCCGGTCTCCTAGGTCATGATTACATTTTTCTTCTGATATGCCATAAAGAAAATACTTCTATTGTTGCAATATGGGTTTTAATTAGAACTCGCAAATGTGAATCAAATGCTAAACAAGCTGGAGAAGAGAGAGCAAAAAAATGCACAACCCAACAGCCAAAAATTGGAGCAATGACAATATTTCTCCATTCCCATTTGTGGGGTACCATTACCAACTCTTTTATAACTGTCATAATAAGAGCATCAAGGAGTTAACCTGCGCTCTTTCACCACACACTAGATGCACAGCTTGAGGCAAGTTTTTGTAAAGAGCTCAATTGAAACTTGTTCCATGCACTGCTCATCCCTTGGATTCCTCTAGACTTGATCATGAGTGTAGCATTCATGGCAAGGCACCATCTAGTGATGGCTTCAAATCACTAGTGGACAAATCTAAACATGCAAAAGTTGAGAATGGAAGACTTTGACCATGGAAGCATACTTTGCTCCTGACAAACAAACAAGCCACTCATCATTGCATAATAGCTCTTCTCTTTTTGGCAGGTTCAAACTATCGTTGGTCTTGTATTGACTTTTGAACATACTATCCTGGTCCTGGTATTTGTGTGCCTACTTTCAAACTTTTCATACCAGTCTGGTTCTGTTATTGGATCCAAGACTGATTTTTTCAGCTAGTAACTTATGAGGCAGAATTTGATCAAAGAAAAGTAGGCTAGAAAAGGAAACTACATATCTAGCTTTCACCCACAAATTAGTCCCCAATTCAAGCCAAAATTGTATACCTACCAAATCTTACACAGATGCCAGAGTGAACCAGACAGCCACCAGCACATCATATCCATTGCAAGCTTGTTATGACTTAGCTGTGAAGGAACCTCATTGGTGTTGGATGTCGGTTTTCACCTTGGTAATCTACCCTGTAACATATAGGTCCTGTAAGTAGGTAGGAGAGAAGATTGGTGGCTGCCTAGGTAAGTAGATGTAAATGCATGTAGATGTGCACAGAACCTGTCCACTCCATCCCTCAAGGTGGACTGGTGGCTGTTGGTTTACTCTGCCCCTAAAAATGGGGCATATTCCTGCCCACAGAACCCTGGCCACTTAAACCCTAAACAGAAATCCCTCACCCAGAACACAAAGCCCTTAACCACAGTAATATCATCCCCACTATCACACCACAGACCACAGCTTCACCTTTGCAATGAACATGGATGTTGCACTATTGGGAACTCTAGATCCTGGAGGCTAATAAATCTTCTCTCTTGGAAATGTCACTTGACTCATCCAACTTGATTCGTCAAGCAGAACTGGTAGAAACAATTGACTGAAGAAAAAGCCAATCTCTACAATAAAGGACGTGGAATTGCAGTGCCAATTGCCTGAGGGATTCAAATACTAACAGTGTATCAATGCATGAACAAGCTGAAAAATGTTGCCTGTTACCAGGTTTGTACCTTGAGCTTTCGGGGTACTTCTATTTGACAGTATGATCTTAATGGAAAGTAACAGTATTTTAAATTTGTACAGTTTCTTCTACCTCTTGCTGCTGAGAATAAACCGCTCTCCTCCCCTAAACTGCCTACTTTGGATTGCAATTTTTGATTTATGATAAATACTGATCAAAGATTCACATGAATGAGCTAAGAACATAACAGGGAACTGCTATCAGATTCCAGGTTGTGACCCAAATTTGCAGGTGTGTTTGATGCTGAAGAACTGCTTTAGTTGGAGGAAAAGAAACCTTGTTGTCAACGGCCTTAAGTTTGTTGAGATGGCCATCACTTGATCAGCCTACTTTGGAACCATTGTGTTGCTCTGTAATAACAGTTCTCTCCTTCATGTGCTTCTCCTTGAACTTGATGGCAGTGTACCAAACACCACCTGCTGTGTTGAAAGTTACACCTAAAAGAATAAACACTGTTGCTTTCACCCCTCCAAAAACAAAGAATCCCATTACCTGCACACCATTGGCAAGGGAGGAGATGAGGAACAAGCACTTGGATGAATAGAGCATTTCAGCTGATAGGGGTCAATATCCTTAACCTGCTTCACAAATGTCCACTGCTGACAAGATGTTCCAAAGCATACTACAGAAAAGAGACAGAAATTTTTCAAAGGCAACTTCATCAGAAATTGTACCGTGCCAAGAACACTACGGAGTGTGCCCACAATAGTGGTAGTCAGAGCTGAATTGCAAAGGGTGCAGAGAAACAAGCAGTAGTTTAACAGTGACCCCATGAGAAGGGATGCAGCAAGAAGAGGCAGAAACATGAGAGATGCTCTGGATTCCACTATAATTTTCTCTGCAGCATCCCACACCTCTCCTGTTGCAAAAATTACCCCTATCAGCACTGGCAAGGACAGTATGCCATTGTAAAGCAGAAGCTCCATTGAGTTAAACCCTGCATACAATTGAGTAATCACAAGATCAAAAATGGTAAGAGCAGAAAGACCACTACTATCACAAATATCCAATAGATCCATTGTGATAGGGGTGCCAAGCATTTCTACATCCATCATGGGGACCAGGTAAGGAATTATCACTCAATGACATGTGGTTGCTATCAACAGCAATTCACATAACTCACCCTTCTCACTCCCTGATCTTTCAACCAGCAAAAGGTAGGTGGTTTGCAAAGCACAGCTAATGAATGCAGCAGAGTAGCCACTCCATTCAAAGCTCAAGTCTCCAATCCCCGCCATAATACAACCTGTTGAATCACATCAGAATACTTCAGCTCCAAGTAATGAGAGCACACAGGTTTTTCACATAAAAACAAAGGATAGGGCACAGCACAATTCACAAAAAAGAAAAGAGAGCCAACCTGACACAACAGTCAACACAGAGAGAGTAACCTCTTTGGACGGTGGTGCACCACCCAAGATAAATTTCGCTACCAATACCATCACAGGGGTCAACCGCTTGAGAACATGATATACAGGAATACTTAAGGACTTCACTGCTGCCAAAGCAAATGCAACATTTGTGTTGTAGAAAAACACCACAGGACAAAGTGCCTTGGCAGCTCTGAGTTGCAACGGTTGCACAGTTGCCAAGCCCCAAGCCTTCATTGCATAGACAACCAAAATTGATGCTACCATTTGTAATGTAAGGAAAGAATTTGGATAGGGCCATTGCATGAGAACTGCCTGTCACACATTTTACACACAAGAAGAAGATCCCTTGTCTCAGAGATCATGGGCAAAGACAAAGAAGATCACCACATACAAAAATCACAAAAAAGCTCAGACACCAAAAGGAGAGAAGAAAAGCAGCACACACACCTTGTTGACAAAGCCCATAAGAAGACCAACAAAACCATAAGCAGAAGCAGAAGCAGCACTCATGAGATGCTGGGAGTAGAGTGATCTCAGATGGTCAGTTTGTTCTTCATTCATTTGATGCTGCTGCTGCTGTTGCTGCTCCTCCACATCGACCAACCTCCTTCTGTCTGCTTCAGGTCCACCAACTTCACCCAAGAATCATGTACAACAATAAGAAAAAAAGCAGCTTCCTTTCTGTTGTTCTTGCAATTTCCACAGATATATTCCTATCGGAATCAGAAGCTGGACTCCATCACAAATTCCTAGTTGTCAGGCAAGATTTGAGAAGGTGCAGGTCTCATTCTCTTTGATGAAGGAGCTGCCATCACTTCATGATCCAAGATCTTGACCTAAATTTCTAGGTCAAGATACTTTGATCGTGGAATGGAGTACCGATGACTTGAAGAACCTGTTCATCGAAGTGGCACGTGAAAGATGAAAGAAACTCTTACCGACATGCTGCTGAGAAATCTGGGATCTTTTGGGAGAGGAAGATTGAAGCAGCTGGTCCATGGGGATTAGAGCTGGAGGAGGTTTTGCTCCCAACTGGAGGAAGGAGGATCTGAACGACGACCCCCGCAAAAACCTCCAGGAGGAGGAGTAGGAAGTCGATGGCCACATGCTTGGATCTGAATTTTTTTTTCCTTCACTCCGGTTTGCTCAAGACATGGCAACAGACATCCAGAACGAATCTTTCGCGCAAATTCGATAACCTCAGCACAATCAAGCCCAATTCTGCGTCGCTACTAGGTATACCCTCGACAACCAAGCAGACCCTCATGCAGCAGCAGCAGCAACAGCATCTGGTCTCCACTCCACCATCCTCGTCTTTGTGTCTGCCTGTAGCTTCTACCCTCCATATCTCTGCCGCATTTTCAAGCACCGCAACAACCCCAAGAAAGAAAGAAAGAAAAAAAAGCAAAAAACAAAGGAGTCAACCCCCTGCTGGAATTGAATGGATTTCTACAAACCGCGCTTTCTCAGGCGAAATTCAATACCAAGAGGAGAGATCAAAAGCTGTGGAAAGAACAACAGCAAGGCCTCTTCTTCCACACTCCATCGACAGACACTGTAAATCCCAAGACACTGCAAAGAGAGCGCAACCTCTGCACGAATCGCAAGAGAAAGAAGCTCAACAACACTGGCGTCAGTACCGCGCGCATCGCCCCCCTCTCTCTCTTCTCTTCTCTTCTCTTCTCGCGCGCGCTCTCTCACACTTTTTTTCCTGCTGCCCTGCCCGAAACATATTTCATCCACCGGCTCCACACATATTTTGTCCACACGCCTGTCACAAATTTCATCCACCGGCCCCTCACATATTTTGTCCACACACCTGCCACAAATTTCATCCACAGGCTTGTTACATGTTTCATCCAAAGGTTGATCACATGTATTCTCCACACGCTTGTCACAAATTTCACCCACAAGCTTGACACATGTTTCATCCACCGGCTGCTCACATATTTCATCCACAGGCTGCTCACATATTTCATCCACAGGCTGCTCACATATTCCATCCATAGGCTCGTCACATATTATTATTATTCCATCCGTCAGCTTGTCACACCTTTCATCCACCAGCTTTTTGTCACAAACTTCATCCACCTGCACAAATTTCATCTGCTGGCTTCTGACATATTTCATGGACCAGCTTGTCACATATTTCATGGACCAGCTTGTTGGCATATTTCATCCGCTGGCAGGTCACATATTTCATCCACTAGCAAGTGATACAACATTCCAGTTCTAAAGTGACACTCTTTTGGATGAGAAACGTGAACTTTGGAATCTGCAGAAAGGCATCCTCCTTTCATCCGTGAAGAAGGCCATTCTCTAAACTCTGAACTCTGCTTGGGCTTTGTAAAGTAAGTAAACCACCATCCTTTTGAGCTGGTGCTGAGTCAGGTAAAGGGTCAGGTTAGGGTTCAGGTTTAATGTCAACCCTAATCAATGTGCCATGTGAAGAAATGAGCACACAATTTTTCTCCTTTTTTTTTTTTTTTTTTTTTGAAAAGACAGAACACTTATAGGTCCTGTTGATCAACAGAACAAACAGGACATTACAACCATGACTCTTTGATCAATAGCACCACGTCCTGTGATCAACAGGACATTATAACCTTGACTCTTTAATCAATAGCACCTTATGATTTATAAGCGTCCTGTTGATCAACACAACTCCTTGATCAGCAAGACCTTACAAACAGGACTATTTGAATGAACAGGACCTTATAATTTCATTAGCGTCCTGTTGATCAACAGGACATAAAGAACGTGACTCTTTGATCAACAGGACATTATGATTTCATAACCCTCTAAAATTTTCACTCCAAAAAAACACTGCTAATGGGTATCACAAGAAAATAAATTAAAAGCAAATCTACTATAGAAACATGGAGCCTTCATAAGTACACCCATTGGAGGTAGCCTTCATAATAAATCCTCATAGAATAATTTAATTTATGGAGCCATTCCATTACAATAGGAATATGGAACCTTCATAAGAGTACCTACCCATTTGTGGGAATGCTTCACCATATCCATAATATCCATCCTCTTCCATGCTACGAGGGATATTCATGGATACAAAGGTACCCTCCATTTACACTAGGAATTTTCTCCTTATGCTAAGTTATGACTCAAGAGTCGAATTGTCGAGTGAACCATATAATTGCATTACTAATCTTTCACAAAGAGAAGGCTTGTTGAAGGAACATTGTGAACACAAATGGGATGTTATTATATGAAACCAATGTTGAAATTAATTACACAACAATAACATTACTCGGTTTAAATAACATAACCTCAACTTCACATTAGTCCAACGTAAACCCAAATGTGTTCACTAGTATACTAAATTTGTACAAATTAGGGAGAAACTCAAAACATTTCAGTTGAGCACATCTCCTTGACCTCCTTTCTCAAACCCTCATTCACCTGCACCTATGTGACTCGTGAACGATGTCAACCCAACAGTTGAACCTTACCCAACCCCACACTTAAACTCATAACCCAATCCACCGTGAAGGCCACCCTGCAATGATGCAAACTTGGGCCCCGACTAGGTGAGCCCTCTTACTTTAGGGTTCGCCTAGAAAGGCATGTCATATACCCACTTCATTTTACTTCAGCATTTTCAAAAGGCATAGGTAGTTGAACAAGGTTTGTGTTTCAACAACCTTTTTGTTCCCAACTAAGTAGTTTTGTAATATAAGGTAAGGAAATCTTTTGATGATCTTTATTGGGGTTGAGGACCCCAGCTTGGGAAGAGGCTCCAAACTTATTATTCATTTACCTTGCCTAAAGAACTTTTACAAAATTGGGGAGTGGGGATGGATCTTCCACAAAGTGTTATTAAGTTCCTGAAATTGGGATCTTCTTCAGTGAGAGTACAACAAGGTCCCTTTTCTAGGTTTAAAGGACAATTCTTCTGTCAGGTGAGAGAGAGGTGGCAGAAATTTACAGAGGAAAAATCTTTGAAAAGCTCTTTCTTTCTTTATGCATGTATGGAAAAAATGGAAACATGCAAGAAAACAACATGAGTCTGTGGTATCCATTTGTTCCTCATGCCCTTCACTTCATTGTTGCAAGGTAAAAAGTTCACTCCATTCAAGCTTTTGCCTCTCTCTGTTCCTACAACCATTCCATTCCATTCATCTATATAATGGGTTTGTTTGGTTTCCTTTCTCTTTTTCAAGTAGCTAGTAGGGGGGGAGCTGGTTGGCTGACACCCCCACCCAAAACAATGTAAAGCAATCAACCAATTAAAGCTTTCAAGGTGGCAAACTAGGTACCCAATTCACAAGTACTTGGCAAACATAAGGGAAATCTTTGATTCTCATTACACACACCCATGATCAAAGAGAGGGGTATTAGTATACCCCAAATTAATATAATTATAGTACCCTTTGGCTAGAACCAAACCCGGCCTCCAGCCTTCTTTTACATAAGTTTCGATTTTTTCTTTATTTTTTCTTTAGTTTTTTTCTTTTTTTTCTTTTCTTTTTGGGTGTGGTTAGACATCTTAATTTGTGAAGAAGTTTCAGGTATACAGTTTTTTAATGATAAATTGGGGGGGGTGTGTGGGGAAGGGGGGGCTGTTAGG
>Ga0209611_10005239_pt1 | contig 21831 bp, 19 predicted proteins | sample S1TSphgellanicum_3_FD_187693 | JGI IMG/M metagenome (GOLD analysis project Ga0209611, IMG submission 187693) | Host-associated microbial communities from peat moss isolated from Minnesota, USA - S1T2_Fc - Sphagnum magellanicum MG (SPAdes) (version 2) | ecosystem: Host-associated > Plants > Peat... | reverse complement strand
AATGACACCAAGAACACCCCAATGCGAGGTGTTTTGCCCCTTGCTGTCGAGCTCTGAACATTCGGGAGTCCTGGAAGACTCCCAACCTCCCACTTTTCCAAGTGTTGGGCTTCACCCCCACACTTGGCCAAAGTGGGGTTGCGACATAAGAAGTGATTATTTTTGAAGCAAAATGACTGGTCCACTATCCTAAAAGATGGAAGGTGAGTGCCAATTTTCTTGGCTATAATTTCCAAGTGCCTCGAAAAGTTTTTTTTCATTGTTGAGGACCATATGTACACCGTAAATTTATTTACACAAGCAGATAGGAATTCCTTAAGGTTAGGCCTTAGAACCACTGGGCAAATTTTAGTTTGATCTTCATTTGTAGCAATAAAAACACCATTCAAGTCAAAAATTAAATGATAGTTTTTCACCTCCAATGAAAGATGTTTTTCTTGTAGGGTATGTGCAAGAAAACTAGAAGTCATTGTCATTTCTTGCACATCACCTTTGGGAAAACTTGAAGTGGCTACATTGTCTTGGTAACTAAAATTCACCAAATTCGAAATCCTTGGAATCTTTTGTAAAACAAGCTTTGAACTTGGAGTTTCATTAGCAAAACCAGAAGTGCTTGCAGTTTCCTAGAACCTATAAATTGCAAAACTGGAAAACTTTGCACTTTCTTGTGAAATGCCAAGCTTCATAAGTGGAGAAAGCAGAAGAAGGCCCACATTGACGCGCTCCCAAGTCACGGGGTGAAACCCACTTGAGGGTTTCCCAAAGTCAAGTTGCGGAAATTGTGACTTAGCGACGCACTCTCGGCTTCCAACTCTAAAAAGGGGTAGGGGGTCGATTTGGGAGCCCAGGGATTAGACTAGGAAGAGGGACTAACTTAGCTCGTGTGAATCTGCATCCAAAAACCAACCACAAGAGGTTAGTTTAACATTCGAGACACCCTTGGGTGTTGGGACTTGCCACGGGCACTTGGACACACAAGACTCACCATGGCCTGGACTTGGGAGTAAGCCACCACCTTACTCCCTATAGTATTTTCTGCGCCTGGTCGCCGAGGCTACATCCAAATGGCACATTTTGTTGGGACTCCCGAAATGGAGTCCCGAAACTGTCCCGGCTGGACTCCCAGAACTTTGAACGGCCATAACTCCTCGCCCCGAGCTCGGATCGAAACAACTCCTGAATCCAAGTTGTAGCTCTCGTTGAGAGCTTTCCAACGTCGTGTTGCACTCTTCAAGGCAAGGTCGAGAAGAGGTCAATTCCCGACTTTTAGTGGTCGGGATTCAAACTGCCAGTTTGACTCCCGGCCTTTCTTTTGCCCATAACTTGGGCTGCAGATGTCCGAATGGCCAATGCAAGGCCATTTTCGATATATAAGTTTCAAGACCTTTGCAATGACACCAAGAACACCTCAATGCGAGGTGTTTTGGGCCTTGTTGTCGAGCTCTGAACATTTGGGAGTCCTAGAGGACTCCAAATCTCCAACTTTTCCAAGTGTTGGGCTTCACCCCCACACTTGGCCAAAGTGGGGTTGCGACACACATCATGCAAAGCTTTTGTGCCACTAGCTATGGCCAATTGTGTTTCAATTTTGGAACTAGAGGATGTCGATACATCAAAGGGCCTCAACTCCAAGTGGCCCATTAGTCCATGACATAATATCCTTGTTCTACATTGTTGGTGCTACATCCTCAACACCAGGTTCACTAGAGTGAACATCTACTGATTCCATTGAAACATGAAAAATGAATACAAAATGTACATTAATTGATGGTTCAATCTACATTTCCATCATATCAATCGTAAAGAAAAGAATCCACAGAAGACAGGAGCCCACATTCGATTGTATTATCCTTCCACCTAGATTATTGAGAGAGGAAATCAACACCCTTTCCACATGTGAGGCAAAAATCTATACCCAAGAATAAAAAGGATGTATTAAAAATATAAATTAAAATATTATTAAACTCAACAAAATGATAATTTTAGTAACAAATATTTAATGCACCCAAGTGATCGTAAAAAGAAACAATCGAAAAGATAATATTTGGTATCGGTAGGAAAACGTTGGACAAATGGACGATTGAAACAAGGTCTCCTAGCAGTTGCTAAGCAATCGTTGGAATCCCAATTACTAGGGGGCCACCAAGTGATCGAGTGACAAAGAATCATTTAACGACTATTAGGTGATTGAAAGATTGATAATCACTTGGCAGCCGCCAAGTGATCAATGAACAAAAATCATTTAGTGTTGTTAGGCTATCCACAGAAGAACAATTGCCTAGGGGCCACCATGTAATAGATGAATAACCAATTGCTTAGTGGTTGCTAGGCGATTAATGGACAAATAGTGGCCTAGCAACTCTCCACCAAGTTATTGATGGAGAGTTAATTGCCTAGCAATCGCCAGACAAGCCATCGCTTAATGGTCGCCAAGTGATCAACACACAAAATATTTTCCAATGGTTGCAGTGGGATGAACGCAAAAACACATGACTAAGGGCCTCAATGTGATAATCAAATTAAATGCAGTGAAAAGAATATATACAAATGCATCTTGCAATAAAATTAAACATTTCAATAAAGCCGTCCTGCAAGTTTATAAAATGATTAAATGATCAAGTGAATGTATAAGGCATCAAAATGATTAGAAGTTATCGAGTTTAATTAGTTACCCATTTTTTCTATTAGATCTTGTACTTGACATACAAAACTATACAGATTCAAAGGAACTACAAGGAGGTTGGTATGTCGCAATTCTTCACTAGCTTTTTTATTATTGTCCTCATCTAAAGCCGTGACATTGGGCCCAGATGAAGAAGCTATTGACGTATTCACGATAAATGTGCTGATTGATGTAAGCACATCCTTGTCCTTTGGAGGATCCTTTTGTTCATGGTCAATGAGTTTTTCATTGGCCTTTCGTTCTTTCGCAATTCGAACATCAACACTTTTTGGATTTCTCCCCCGAGAACAACCTTTCTTTTTCAGAACCTAAATCTTATTGTTGTATGCCTTTCTCTTATTACTTCCCCTTGTGACATAACCAACTTTCTTTTTGTCCACCTTCGGTGGGTTCATGTTGTCCAATGTTTGGGATAGATTAGCTCCACCTTCCTCAATAGGGACAAATACTCCTCGCTCATCTTGCTCCTTCGCATTAGAAGTCTGTGGTCCTTGTGCAAGCATTAACATAGGCTCCGGTGCTTGTGTTCCCATGTTCCTAGTCGTGACACTAGTTAACATGTGAAGACATACTAATGCCATCATTTCGCATTAGTTTACTTCCAGGTCATGAGGAATGGGTTCCAACACTTTAAATTTATTTTACTGAAGAAGAAATAGCTTGTCAAAAAAAAATCCTACTAATGGAACAAATTTTTGATGGAACAAATTTTTGAAGAAAAAATATTCAAGAATGATATCAAGATCCATGTGTTGGATTTGTCAAACAAACATATGTGACAACTCTTCCATTGAAGATACTTAGACAAACCATCTCACTCAAGATTACCAGTTGAAGGATTTGTAAAATAATTTCTGGAAAAATTTCTTGTTGATATAGTTGCCAATCCTTTGGAAAAGAAGAATGTGGGGAGTCCACTAGTGTCGGCAATTTTTTGTTCCCCAAAATTTTGACACACAGATTTGTTCCAATTTTACAAGGAAACAAATAAACAGACATTAGCATGGGAATGCTTAGCAATGTTGTCAATAAATTTGGAACTTTTGTTGGTCTTGCCATGTATTGGCCAAACTCAAATCAAAATTTTGTAACAAAAGTCGATTTGCACATGGTAGTTAGTAGGCTTTTGAAGGATTCACAAACATAATGCAAACAATGACTTTGAACATGGCCTTTGCATTTAGGAGCCCTAGAAGAAAGGATTCCCAATTAAGGCCTTTCCATACTATCAAAACATCTTTCATGTAGTGAGTTGTACAAATGATGGCAATGGTCCTTGTTGCATTGTCCATCAAAAACAATGCGCAAGATTCCTTGTCGATAACATCCAACAGACCTGCCATGTTCTTAACTCTATCATACTTGTAACGAGTGTCCAACAAAATTGCCTCAATTGCATTGTCTTCTAGAGTTCCACTTTGGATCCATTTCTCTAGAGCCCACTTAAATCCTATAGGTGGGGCCTTGTTTGAGGGGTTGAGCTTCAACTTTTTCAAGTAGAAATCATCATTTAGCTCTGAATCCAAAATTGAGAATAACATTTTTTCAAGCTTGTGCTTGTTTTTCAACACGTGCCATTCATCATCCAAATATGGCTTCTAATTATTGGCAGTTGGCGTTGGATGTCCAGAATGAATTATAATTTCATTTTGGATCATAGCCTTTCGCTTAAGCATCCTTGTGAACTCATACATGGATTTAAGGTTAGGCCTCCCTCCTTTCATTGGATGCTCTATGTGTGTTATTGTTTTTGAAAGTAGCCCCTTGGCCAACTTCTCAAGTTGTTTTTCCTTGAGGTTCACCAAACAACCAAAAGGAGATTTTCCAACTGGTTTTGGTAGACATGTTGGCACATCTCTAGATCCATCAAGGATGTTGCACCTTTCCCATTCAAGGAAGACACTCTACCACAGCTGGAAGATTACGTCTATCAATAAAAGGATATTCATGCACTCCTTTGTTGATTCAACATTCAGAACATGCTTGAATGTTTTTTCAAATTTTTGTAACACATTTCGTAACCACAACAAAACTTAGAAATATGATTGAAAAACATACAATATCACAACTTTGTATGGAAATTAATATTTGGTGTTGATACTTTGTATTCCTTAGAATGTCAAAGAGACATCCAAATTCTAATGAGGCTTCCAGTATGTGTCCCATATCTTTCACACATGTGCAAGATTTTCCTTGTACAAAGGCTTTGTGATGAGGTCACAATCCTTGTTGTTTAATATTTTGGAAAGCTTGCAAATCTTCACGAAATCTATGTCCCATACTACAATAATTTGGAAGTTGTTGTAGATCTTTTGAACCTAGGGCCTTATATTGGGGTCATTTACAAGTTCCTATTAAATCCAACAAAAAGATTCCACTTTCAAGTTATTATTTTGGAATTTTTATTGCACACCATAAAATAGGAAATACAAGGAATTAGGGATGTAACTCACGCACCTTCGTAGCAGTAATTATGTGTTGCCTGCCAATAATCAGTTTCTAATTGTCTTGAATATCCTCCCACTTCTTCAGCTTACAAGGAATGATATGGTTTGCATTATACGGGTCTTTAGGGATCACAAAAATGGGCACTTTGGTGTCAAACTTATTATATTGAGTGATTTTTTTTTTAATATCATCCTTGTGGATATCCTAGAGTGGACGATAAATAATGTTGGGAGGTGTTATCTTGAAGTGATGAACATCAATGGAAACACCTAGAAGCGGGTCATTTCCAAAAGGAAAGCAACCTAGAAACTCATTGCCCAACATGTCGTCAAAAAGTCGGCACTTTGCCATGATGAATATTTTATCTTCTTTTTCGACAATCAGTTTTGTCAAGATCTTTTATTTCTTCTTAGCTTTTGTTTTCTCCTTTTCTTGCTCTTTTGTTGGGCAAGGGCCATTAGATCCCTCAAAGTTCATGAGGGCGTGGTTTGAACCCCTTTGAGATTCCTTTTGTGATTTGTCTTGTTCAATCTTCAAGAGTTCGATGAACTCATTCCATTTAATGATGACGTCATGCGATGTTTTGTCCTTCATGTTTTTCACAAAAAAACCTTTTTCGACTAATGTCGGGGCGAGCTCATCGTTGATTCTATTTATTGAGCAAATGAGGCCCACCAATTGTTTCTTTTGTGGGTCCTTTAGCATGACGACGACCATGTCTAAGTCATGAGCCCATACCTTCAGATCTTGCATGGGCATTTTCTTCACTGGGTCTTAGTTTCCATTTTTGATAAAATGGAATTCAATGAATGTATTAGGTTAGTTTAGCAACCTTGCCACCCAAGTGGTTACTTTTGAAGTGAAGGACCATATTTCAAGCTCAACTTTTAGATATATATTGTGCACACCAAAATACTTGTCGACAACCTTCTTCATCAATGGTGGAGTGTACCTATTACAAGCAATAATTAGCCTTACTCATCAATTATTTTAACAAGGAAATGCCTAGCGATCATTAGGCGTTTTTCACTGGATCATCTTGAGAAACATCAATCACCAAGTGTTTTTTTGGGCATTTTCTTAAGGAACACTTGGTGACCACCAGGTGTTTCTTAGTGCATTTTCTTGAGAAACGCCTAGAAGCTAGTAGATGTTTTTTAATTCATCATCCTAAGAAACACTTGGTGGTCACTAGGCGTTTTTTAGTCCATCTTTTGGAGAAACGCATACTGGTTGTTAAGTGTTTTTCAGTCTACCTTTTGGAAAAGCACTGGGCGACCGGTAGGTGTTTCTCTGTTTATCTTCTCAAGAAACGCCTAGCAACCGGTAGGTGTTTTTTTGTTTATTTTTTTGAGAAATGCTTAACATCTGCCAACCATTTCTTGGTCCATCTTTTGGAGAATCGTTTCATGGCCACTAGGCATTTCTTCGGGCATTTTTGTGAGAAACACTTGGTAGCCATTAGGCATTTTTCATAGGCATTTCTCACAAAGATCATCTCACTATTATCACATATAAAATTGAAAAGTGTTGGGGAATTTATTGTGCTTTTGTTTCCATTTTTTTGAGTTTGTTTTCTTGGTGTTTTTTTCCACTGCTCGCAAGACACTTTGGATCTACTTCATAGAAATTTAGATTGTATACAAAAATAATGAACAAAAATATGAATATAACATGCAAAACTAGCATGTAATAGTGTGGAAAGATGTAGTTATAACTATGATTTTTATGGATGTGTCAAATGCATATATTCATGTTAAAAGTTGCACTATTTCATAATAGTATACCCACTAGTGCAAAAACCAAGACACAAAATACATGATTGGATTACTGAAATCGAGATTTATACTGGCACGAACAAAAGAGAACTTGAGATGGATAACAATTAGAACCATCTACACCAATTGATGGGCTTTGATAAACAATAAATGGGAAATGTTAATGGAAATATTTTTAACATTGTTTGACACATGTACTAAAGATGTGTGATAAGAATGTGTATGGTAATGAAATATAGGAGGAAGTACAAGGACACAAGGTATTGCAAACATAGATTGAAAAGTTTAATAGACATGGACAAACATGCACACACACATAATACACACATATATGATTCACAATATAATGATAAGAATCACAAGGACACTCAAACAACTTGACAATCCTTCATAGATACACAGATGAGTGGATACAGCACACATAGAGACACAAACATATTGACGCACATAAACACAAACACACATAGACACATTGACCCACATAGACACACACACACACACATATAGACACACATGGAGACAGACATGCATAGACACACAAGGATAGATCGACACATAAAGACACAAATATTCCCACACAAATAAATAGATGCACACAAACACGTATGGACACACATGGACACACATACATGCACAGACACACATGGATAGACTGACACACACAGACACAAAGACACATAGACACACATAGAGGCACAAACACACATAGTACATGCAAGAAATGATGTAAATGGGGTGTAAAGTTGGACAAACAATTGAGATTGGGAGAAATTTGAGAATGGGACTCTATAATTGGTTTTGTACGGTGTTGGATGTGTCCTAAATAGTGAATTATGTTTAATCCTGTTTTCTAAAGTCTACAAAATGGAATGAATAGTTCTAGTTGTAGTTTTCTAGGTCTCTTTTTGGACACGTAGCACATGCATGAAAGTTCTTTGTTAGTGTTATTTTGCACAATAAAGGGAACGAAAGAGCACGGAAGGGAAGAATGTTTTTCCTATTTGTAATGTGTGTTGGTGAAGAAAGCGATTGTGAAAAGGTCTTCAGAGATTTGCTTCTCGAAACCTTAAATTACCAGGATTGAGAATTGGAAGTTTTACTTGGTAGTGGAGGAATTGGGGGAGCGTTGTTGAGTGTTCTTTTGGCAGAGTTGAATGCTCTTGTTTGTGGTGTCGAATGGTTGAACTCACCATGATATCTTTTTGCATTTGTGTTCACCAAGTTTTCAATGCCTTCCTTGTTGAATTCCGCTTCACCGAATAACCTTGAGATGAGAGAGAGACATGGAAAAAAGAGGTTTTGAGAGAGAAAGATTGCAAGAGATAAAAATGTTGTGAAAAAGAAAAGATGCGAGAGGGAGAGCTTGAGAGAGAGAAAGGTGGTGAAAGGAAGAATGCAAGAGAATGAAAGAGAGATGGAAGGAGCAAGAAAAATGAAGAGATGAGAAGTGAGTGAGAGGGAGACGCAACCCTAACTATTATCTTGACTTCAAGTTTCATCCAACCTTTGGATGAAACTATTTTTTATTTGATTATGAATAAAAGGGATGTTAGCATGATCTTAGCATGACATTTTTTTGTGAAAAAAAATAAAAATTTAATGAGGAAAACATCCAAAAGTTGGATGAATTTTTGTTTGTGGAAAAGTACCATGCCTTCTGGATGTAAACAAACATGAAGAATAAGGATTTTTTTTATTTTGTGGGAAAATATAATTCACATTCATGGAAGAAATTGAAAAGTAAGGATACTTTTATTTTTTGGAAAAAAAAATCCACATGCATGGAAAAGTACATGAACAATAAGGATAAGTTTATTTGTGGGAAAAAAATTACCATGGTCAAGGAAAATAACATGAAAATTATGGATGATTTTTCTTTATGGGACAAAAAAAATCCATGGTTAAGGAAAATAGAATGAAAATTATGGATGATTTCCCTTTATGGGAAAAAAAAATGTGCAATTAAGGAAAATAAAATGAAAATTATGGATGATTTTTTTTATGGGAAAAAAATTATCCATGGTTAAGGAAAATAGAATGAAAATTATTGATGATTTCTTTTGATGGGAAAAAAATTATCCATGGTTAAGGAAAATATTATGAAAATTATGGATGATTTTTTTTAATGGGAATAAACTATCTAACATCCACCTTGAAGGTTTAAGGAATAAAATATTAAAAGTTATAATTTATGAATTATTATTCTTTACCATTTTATAACCTATCCAAAAGGTGTTATGTTTTTGGGTATAGGCTAGGATAGGAGTCTTAGAAAGGTTGAGATTTTCGACTTTTGGGTTTATTGTGTAATGCAATTTTAAAGGTTTTATGTTTAAGGTTTTTGGTTTGAATGTATCATGGATTTAGGTTTAAAAATTGAATCTTGTGTTATGGCACAATTTGGGTTTGAAAGCTTCAAGGATTTAAAGATTAGGGTTTTAGGAAAACTTTTGGAGGATTATTGTTTACTGTTTAGATTTTAAGAAGATTTTGATGTATAGGGGCATTTAAAGGTTTTAGGGAAGGTTATGGAGGATTAGGGTTTAAAGCTTTAAAAAAAGTTTTGGAGGATTAGGGTATAAGGTTTTAAGGAAGATTTTTGTACGGTTAGGGTTTAGAGTGTAATGGAAGGTTTTGTAAGAATATGGTTTATTGTTTTGAAGGTTTAAATGTAAATTAGGGTTTATGGTATTTAAGGTTGCAAAGCTTCAAGGAGGTTAATGGTTTAAACTTGGCACTAGGCTATAATGAAGTTTTGGAGGCCTAATAAAACCTAGTATATTAATTTGATGGTCCTATTCACATTATAAATAGGAATGTGTGTGTTCCACTTGTACAAGTACACAAATTATACATTAAATCAGTGATGAATGATAGTTGTAAATGGTGATAGGATTGTCCTTTGAAAGGAAATAATTTATTTTATATTATTTTATTACCTTTTACATGAATTTTTGAGATTTGATTCTACTATTATATGAGTAGTTGTAGTAAAGTTAATAAGTGATAATAATTGGTTTGGAAAGTAGAATTGATTTGCACTTGATTTCCTTGACATTCCTTTCATGAGAATGGTTTATTTACTACTTGGGGATTGCAATTTCACCCCTTTACATTATTTTTTCAATGGGTTCCCCACGATGGGAAAGGCCAAAGTCTACATCCACCTCTAATCAAATGTATTGGTGTGCTTGTCCCACTAATAAGTCTTTTGCACTGGTTTAAGGTGTGCCACTGGAATTGCACCCTTAAGACATCCAATGTTATTAAATGTTTTTCCTTACCTTGGGATTTTGCTTCTTATGGGCACATGGTAAATTTGTTGAAGAATAGTCCAAAAGTTTAGCTAGTAAGTTAATGATGAATTACTTAAAAGTCTCAATGTATTCAATAAGTGAATTAAAAAGTCTTAGAGTGACATATAGAGTGTCATATTCTTGGCCACCACTTCAATCTTTTGTAATGTCATGCATTGGATTCAAATATACCAATGAAATTTACCCCAACACTCACAACGTTGTTAGTTTGATTTCCTAACATAACGATTAATTAATTTATATATAATAATATTTGATTAGAATTCAATGATAGATTAAATTACAATGTAATAATATAATTTTAAATTTGTTGTTCTTTTATTCATAATATGCTAGTACATAACAATTATAATTTGTATCCCAATTTTGTACCTCATTAAATGATCCATCAAAGAGTTTTTTCCAATGTTTTGTCTAGAAAACTTGATTTTAACCACTAATTTTTTTGAAAAGTCCAAAGTTAAAAATTTAGTCCATTATTTATTAAATATCATACAATTAATTAAACATGGCCAAAGACGGTTGTTATTATGGTTAGAAACATGGTTAAACATCATGATGGTTAAATAATTACTATTGGTTATATACAATTAATATACTTAATAACCTATTTTTTAGGGAGTTTGCTAGGTTCCTATTATGTATAAACGGATCATAAGTCAATTATATCTGATTGAATAAATTGATCATATTCAATATGAAGTCTAAACTTAATAATAGTAATCTAACTATTTTAATTATAAATATTAAATTATTAATTATTAATATATCAAGAAGCTTTACTTATTGTTAAGCAATTTCCAGCTCCACTTACTTATTCAAGACAAGATTGTTTTACTACCTTTGAAGTCTCAAATATGTAGGACAGGTTTCAAATATATTGCCATTTAATGTAATGTTAACAACATTACTACTTAGAATTTAATGAACCTTGGAAAAAAATATTCAATTTGAAATGTTTATGGTTGGTGCTGGCTAGGGTTGATTACATGGGGCTTGTGGAAGGAACAATATAAGGTGATTCAAATGAACTAGGAAAAGGTTGAAAATAAACTATACTTTTTTTTAGTGTTCTTAGGGTAGCCTATGTGTTGTTGAGGAATATAAGATCGGTTATGTAAGCAAGTGCTTGGGGGGGGGGAGATATGTTACACTACTTTGAGTGAGGATGCATAACTTTTTTGAATTTGGTTTTAGATCTTTTTGTAAAACCTAATTGGTGAATAATCCAATGTTTGCACTAATTGAAAATTGTCAATTTTTTTTGTAACATGCTAGATCAAATTTTGATAGATGGGGAATGAAGGATTGGGAATTGGAAATAGTTTGTAGATCAATGGTGCATGAATTGATAAAATAATTGAAATAATTAAATCATGTGTATGCTTACTCATATTATTAATTGTGTTAGTGCTGTTCACATGCATCTAGATGTTTTAACATTTAAAGGTAAAAAAATCCACCTTGAATGTTAAAAATAAATAAATATAAAATGTAATTTATGAATTAATACCTTTTACCAATTTTGAGATCTAATTATATTAAATTTATATGAGTAGTTGTAGTAGAGTTAGTAAGTGATAATAATTGATTTGGAAAGTATAATTAATTTGCATTCAATTTTTTTGACATTGTTTTCATGAAAATGGTTTATTTACTGTTCGGGGATTGCAATTTCACCACTCTACATTATTATTTCAATGGGCTCCCCATGATGGGAAAGGCTAGAGTTTACATCCACCTCTAACTAAATGTTAATTTAAGTCTCAACATATTCAATAAATGAATTTAAGAGTCTTAAAGTGACATACAAAATGTGTCATATTCTTGGCCACCACCTCAATCTTTTGTAATGTCATGCATTGGATTCAAATAGACCAATGAAATTTACACCAACATTCACATTATCAATGTTGTCGGTTTGATTTCCCAACATAATGATTAATTGATTTCTATATAATATTTGATTGGAATTCATATTGAGTTACATAATAATATAATTTTAAGCCTTGTTTTTTTATTACTAATATGCTAGAACACATATTTAATTAATTTAGGACTAAATTGTTAATTTAGGACTTTTCCCTACTTTGTGGATGGTATAAACTCTATTTGGTGGCCACCGGATTAAAAAAATGTAACCTTATATTCAAGTTAAAAAAAAATCATTCACAAAGATAACATCCATAGAGACATTTTGTTTCAAACAAATTCACACCAATTTAATACTAATATAATATTATGTTAGTTTCAAAATTAATATATTATGATGAAAAGAATATTTTGCCTAGTGCCCACCAAGTGAAAATTATAGGACTAAATTTTTAATTTAAGACTTTATACAACTTGGTGGATGGAATGAACTTCACCTTGTGGCCACTAGACTTAACAAATTAATGATCATTTTTGATGTGAATGTCATATTATAAATATTTTCAATTACATTATTTCCAAATAAAAACCACCCATTTGACAAGCATACATGAAGAGTTGATCAAGAGATATGGATCATGAATAATTCCAGATCGTTTTGGTAGGTATGTGCTTTGTGAGGTTTTTCCTTGGGCACTAGCATTCAAGCCTAAGGATCATTATTCTGAGAATAATTAAAGCTAATTCTAGAAAAAAATCCCATTGTTGATTGCCTCAGAATCCATGAAGGCATCCGCTCTTTATGCTCTAAAACATTTGCAACTTGCATTTACACATCACCAAATATTTGAAACCAAAAATTCTCTCAAATTTCCCTAAAATGCACAAATGATGGTCTATTAGACTTATACTTTCCGAAGCAAAACTATGTAAACTTCAGAGTGGAGTTTAGACTTAATTCATGTGTTGTGTAAAACACCTATAATATGTCCAACACCCACTACTTGGGAACTTGCAAAATTCATTGAAACCTTTTCCCCAAGCTAATATAAACACCAAAGGCGGTTAGGTTAACCTTTACATATGTGGGAATTGGACATTCAATCTAGTACTCTAAGCATTGTGATGCCACAATTATAGGTTTGTTGACTTAAATACGCATGAAAAGTAGAATATTACACCCACTTCTTCCATGTAGAAATTGCCAATAGTGTGTTCATCAACCCTAAAAGATGGCCCAATAATCATTCACAAATGGTCCTTGTACTAACACCATGGATTTGCACCATATTTTCCATTTGAGAACTTGAATCTGAAGCACAAGTGAACCTTGAGAAAAAAGTTGTTAATTATAACAAAATATGCACATGATTCATTTCTTCTCTCACATCAGTCAACGTTCCTTTCACAACATGCATATATATGCACATTTAGTCTTTCACCTTCCAACACCTTAGGGTTTAGGGTTTTGCATAACGAATCAAAATTTTCTTGAACATAGGTTTTAAATGAACATAGCAGAAGTAGTGGAAAAATTGCACAACTATTACATTGTTGGTTGGACCAAAACACACCTAGATACATTAGATTTCATAGTCTTCAAAATTAGATACCAAACAATAGTAATACCTAAAAAAGTGGAAATATACAAATTCACCGCATTTGAATCTCTTGACTCTTATAATGAGTTTTGCAACTGTTTGTAAAGGCCACTCCCTCTAAGATGATTACACAATGGACATTACCAACCCTCAGGTTTCCAATCAAAGTCGTTCATCCATTCATTAGAGTTATAGGATTTAAGACCTCTATTTTCATACTTTGCTTTTCTATTTTGTTCCATAAAATATTCTGTATGTTGGTATTTAGCAAGATGTACATTGTAGGCAGACCAAGATTCACTTCTATCTACTAGCTATTTCCAAGCCTTGTCCAATAGATGTAAATTAATGAACAACACAATTTGATCTTTCCATGGAGAGATTTTCAAAATAGAAGGCCAAATGTTTTCCAACAACAAATCATCAAACAAGTCATTTGAAAATTGTCCCCTTGCAACTTCATCACCTTAACAACATTTGCAAGCATTCTTAGCAAGCACATTTGCTTTTAACCTCCTCCAAAGTTGCAAGCTCACTGGAAGTTCAATTCGTGTGTAACAGGTGGTAGGTTTGAGTGTAGGTTTCCATAGGCGTGCATAGGAAGACTATTAGATCAAACTTTCTAACAAAATGGAATTGTAGGAGCGCATGGCCAATGGGGATATACTTTTTGGGCTTTATCAATTCACATCCTACCCTATGATGGCCCTAATGAACACCATCCTCAAATATTGAAAATCAACGGTCCTTATTAGTTGTGAGCCTACTTGTTACTTCCTTTTCTACTTGAACAAGGTAATGTACTTGTGGGCTTCAATTTTTAGGTACAATTAAAATTATTTTTTTCTAGAAACAAATTATGGCAACTCCTTGATTATAGTTTATTGGTTCTAAAACACAATCATTTTCCAAATTTGGACTTCAACAAGTAGGTTGAAAGTAGATTTGAATGAAAGTCCCAAATTTGTGGTTTGGATCTACTTTCATCCCACTTGGCATCAAGATTGCCACAACTTGATAATATACAATGGTGCACCATATACATATGTACGCCTCCATAATTTTTATTTTGGTGTTCTATGTTATATGGACCTACTTGCATTCAACTTTTTAAAATTGGAAAAAACCATGTGTCTCATTAAGTAGAATGAATCTTTGGTTTCATTTCCATTTTTTCATAAAGTACAACTCATGTAAGCCCCCTTAACATGTATGTATTTGCACCTATGAATTTTTTTCATTAAGTCCAACTTTAACATTGATTTCATGAGACACCTCAAAATTGAAGTGACGCAGATTACTTTTTTTGTCTACTTGACCATGCTTACACCTTATAATACTAATATATATATATATATATATTAAATATGAAAATTATCTTTGGATCCAAAGACAAATATATTGCCATTGCTAGATTAACATGATGTCGCTTGTCTAAAACTCAAAAATATGAATTTTGCATTATCATTAATGGGAGCATTAACCCTATTTTCAAATAATTTTCGAAAATTATTGACACATGTGAAATAAAATTGGGAATGATAATAGTTTCATCATGTAATCCTAGTTGAATGTGAATAGGAACAATTTAAGTTGAAGGGCTTAATGACCTTAAATGGATTAAAATTGCATTGTAAGTGTCCCATCAAATTGATATGAATAAAAAGTCGTCATTTTGGAACATTCGTTAAGCCTACTCTGGTTTTTTAGGCATGTCATCATCCACCATCATTCCCTTTTTTATTCGACATAATGTGTATGTTGGGGTGAAAATCTTTTAAAATATATCACACAAGATGAAAAGGGCCTAATCCTTACTGTAGTTTTTTTTTACCTTATATTTTGAACCCCATAAAAAATAATAAATAAAAAATTGTCAAAATTTTCAAAAGGTATATATTGTAAATCATTAAAATTCTAAATTCCATCATAATTATCCATAAATGTGTTTTTACACGGTAAAAAAAATTAGCTAAAAAAGATTGAAAAGGGTGACGCTATGACAAGATTTTGGTACACCTTAAAGAATTTGGACCCATTAATGTTATTTTTTGGGAATTTTCGGTGACATTATCATCTTAATTTAACAATAAGCTAATTGAAACATCCATTCAAATGACATTCATGTGTAAAATGATCACAAATTTGTTAAATCTAGTGGCCACCAAATGGTTTTCATCGCAATCACCAAAATTTTTAAAGTCCTAAATTAAGAATTTAATGTTAATTAATTAAATTTTTATTTTTCGAGTTTTGAACTACCTCGTTATAGATACAATTCAGGTGCAATCATAATAAAAAGGGCATCGAACAATGAAATAAAATAGTCAAAATTAAAGAAATATTTATGTTTTACCATTTAAAAGCATGGCAATCATGAATTTTTTTTTTCATTTATATGAATGTCAAATAATTGAAACCATAAATCCATTTGATAAAATTTAAATTTAAAGCCTTTGAAAGTGAACATTTATTGCATAAAAAAGAATGAATTTTGTTAAGGATTGTCAAAAGGACTAATATAATAAAAAATTGATGGGAAAAAAATTAAGAAAGTAAAGACGTATTAAGGACATTAAAAAAAATTCATATCCTAAAATATGTGAAGGTTTAAAACTTTTAAAATTAAAAAATAATTCCAAAATTAATTTAGAATTTAGAATTTTCAAAAGTTCTTTATTACATATAAATAGAATAGAGTATATATGATGTGTTAAAAAAGTTGTAGTTTATTATACAAGAAAACATAAGAATAAAAAAAATCAATTTTTGATTACGATTTGAAATTGTTATCATTTTTTAAAGCAAAATACTGAATTTACAAAAAAATCATCACACTTTCAAAAATTCATATTTCTTAAAAAATTAGTAAAAAAACATGTCATATATTTGAACAATTATAAGCATTTATTATAACAAAATAACGGACCCTAAACCTTGGGGGCCTGTTATTTCAGGAATGCCCCCCCTTCTTGGGCGTTATGCTAAACCAAACTAGACAGTTAAGAACTCACTATGTTCACATTTTAAAGACACTCTGGAGCATTTGAGTAGAACACAACTGACGTAGTGAGTGAGTGGGCCTTACATTTGAAGCCCACCCTGACCTTGAGCTAATGTCCGGACTCAACCGAGACTGATCCTGTACCATCCCGCAGTATAAATGACAAATGAACTTTACCAGGGAGTAAGTAGAAGAGGGCTGCTGTAAAGTAATATGTCAGTTTACTTCCTGACAGAACCTGTTGCTAGTGTCTTTGTACTCTGTATAAAGTTTGTCTTACTAGAGGAACCAGGGTGTAAAAGTTGGATTGTCCACCATTCAGGCGGAAAGCCCTGGTACAAGGGAGTTCTATAATTTATACACGTCGTGTGTACCTACCTACTGGCTGAATTAATGGGACCATTCTCGTTCTTGCCGCACTAATAACGGAGAACTGAGCCATAAACACTGTCGCACCAACGACGGTGTAACTACGCACGTTGTAGAGACATTTTAGTTTCATCTGTCGTCCGTTTCTATCTATTTCTTGCAAAACGTTAAAGCTACTGCTGTAGCTGCTGAAGAGAAGAACTTCGACATTCATTTTCGGCAGCGACGTTGAGGAGAGCTTTTCTGAGATCCTCTGCCTCCATTAGCTTGTCGCCGTTCATCTGGTCATAGGACACGCCGCAGCTAGAAATTAGTAAACAGTATTGAGATCAAAAGTTACAAACTGTTTCAAGTAGTACAGAACCAAAATTTTAGTGAAGCGCTACAAATTCAGAAACATGTGCATGAGCTAGAAACCAAAGTTGCAAGAACGACAGAAAACATGCAGAACATGAGACGTGTTTCGGCTAAATGTAGCTGGTCCCCCAATGAGCAATAACGATTACAAGTTTCTCTGGGATGCTTGAGAATTTATCCAATGTGGCCCAGCTTTAAGTAAATTTTTGAAGTTGGATGAACGGGGTGTGAATGTCTAGCAATAAAATGTGAATTTTAGAATTTACCAGTTCGTGAATTCTGGATTTATGTCCAACCGACCCTAGTGTTTTTGCTACTGGGCATCGATCCAGAGGTGTACCTCGATAACGATGTTGTTGACAAAAGTATCAGGAGTTGCTGAATGGGTGGCATGTAGAATATCAAGGCCCAGTAACTCCAGAGATTGCACCAGCCGCAGGAGCACACCTGGATTTCTCTTGCACGTTGTGCGGAGGTGGTATATCGCATGCTGATCATTTATTCTTTGAAGTTCGACCTGAGACTGGCCAGCATTAATTTCCTTTCGAAATTTGGTATCTAAGAGCTAGCTATTGATTGGAAGAAGATCGAGAACAGTGTTCGAGTTTCTCATGTCGACCAAGTCTTGAATTCTATAGACTCAAGATTCAGGAACATTCGCGACAAGATTGATGCATAAAAGAGACATGCATGTAGGACCGGCCAGGATTTAGGAGAAAAATAACTTACAACCTGAAGAGATTGGCCTGTGGATCCTGGGAATCCTCCAGATTCCATCGTTCTAGCAGACTCGGCAACAAATTTCCCTAGATTGATACCACTGCAATCGCTTATATTTGAAACTGGGTCGCGGACTCCAATTGATCTAGCTGAGCACTTCTGTTCCAGTGCTGCAACCTCAGTTTCAATATCCATCACCTCCTTCTTAAGTTCAATGACATAATCGATTGCATCACCTAAAATTGAAGCTTTGTTCATCTGCAGACATACATGTAAACGATCGAATTTCACGACCATTGCTCATATACTGCAAATGTTCAGCACTAGCGCCGCGGACAGACAAACGCAAGTACTCAGAAATGGTTAGCGAGTGGCTGTCGTTGTAGACCTTCTGGTTGAGGTTTCATGGCACTACGTACCGGTGGTACTTCATGGGTCGATGTTGCAGAGCAGGGATGTTGGTTGACGTCTTTTGGCGAGGATAACAAAGAGGACAAGGAACGAGGGGACCTTTAAGAGATAAACAAACCGTAGGCAGAGGACTTGAATCAATATTGAGACTACACAAAGAAGGGTTACAGAAACAAGCTGTCCTATAATTCGTCGAAGCTTTGTTGCTCGCTATCCGTTAATGTCAATACATTTTAAGCTTAAGGTAAGATAAGGTGCACTAGCTAGTTTGTCACTGGAGGTTTTGAAACTCAAATGTCATATGAGAGTACCTCGAAAATTGAGACTGGATCTCACTCTCGAAATGAATTCTGTTGCAAGTGTTAGTGTTGAAAAATTCAGAGACCTAGACTATAACTGCGGTCGTATTGATAGAGCAATTTACCTTGCTGATTTTGGGAACCAAGCCTCGTAGAGAGTAGAGACTATCATTGAGCTTCTTCCTGCGCTTGCGCTCCGAGGCCAAATTCTTGGAAACTGTCTTGCAGCCAGTATAGAATCTTGTGATTCCTTTTTTTGGGTGCAACACCGCCTCCCGTAGTTGTTCGGGCGAGTTAGTGGGGGGCCTAGTTGTCACCCCTGGTATCTCGCGCGAGGACTCAACTTCTCGAGGAGGACTCGACACTATACGATGGTCTTGTACAACAAGATTTGATGCTCCGTCTATTCCACCAGATTTAGAGTTTGATTCATGAGGGTGATCTCGTGATCCATTATTTGTAACTACGACCTCATATTCGTCTTTTCTAAATTTCTCTTGTAAGCCCGACGTATCTGACTCTCTGATTCTTATCTTTGCTGAAGTAGTGGACGTTACTATATTGCCTTCCATTCGCTGCTCTGGGGGTGCCTGAAATTCATTCGACAACTCCTGCCAGTCCCACATTTGGTCATGATCGACTTTAGAGTTATGAGTAGCGAAACTGAACACGCTCGCGTGAACTCCGTGCTCTTCATATGCAATTGGTAAAGAATTAGTTGGAGCTGAGTATAGCCCCTCTAGCGTCCAGAGTGGATCTTCAAATCGTGTTGAAGTTTTGAGCAGCTCTGGTTCTTGATAGGTTTGACGGGGCGTGTTAGTTTCCAGTATTCTCACCTCTTGTTCTCTGACGTTGCAACGACCTCCACACATGTCACGATGCCGATCGGCCTGCAGTGGGTTGATGGGCATAGAAGTAACTCCGATCACTTGTGGCAGGCCATCATATGTTCCAGCTGCTTCGTGCATGTTTGAAGCTTCGTCATTCTCGGTTGTGAATGGCTCCAGAGTCTCAGGGTAACCGGCAAGAAAGTAAAACTGGTTCTGAAACATCACAGTAGGAGAGAGGGATAGATGTGGACGAAAACGAAATCTTCCACGGCACTGTTTGTCACAAATGTTGCCTCAAGGTGCAGATGTACAAGTCGATCACCTACAGTCCGCCCATGGTTCCAATTTCTTTTGTTCTTAGTGTCGACAGTTTTCAGGGCCTCCAGACGTGTGCCATAATCGTACGATAAGAAGTGAAAAGAGTTGTGTTTTGCATATAGAATTTTCAGGCTCTGAAGTATGGACCTACATAACCAGTGTAACTGGCATCACCAAGCGCTCCCCCTCGCCCTAATACTGCGATGACGCCACAGAGGAGCGACGCTCGCTTGGAATGATTTTACGGGAATGCACTAACTCAGTTCAAGCGCCTTTACACCATTTGTACCTGCCATTGAATGCACGATGAAACCATATCATTCCTTCAAGTTGATCGATGACCCATCTAAGAGGTGCAGGAATCTCCTCGGAAAGGGCTATCAATATGTAAATGGTTCTAACATTACTACCCCAGCTTTGTTCTAATTACTACTTGGTCTCAGAAACAATTAGACGATCGAGGTCGAAGTTGTGATCGATGACAGTCTGCGGAGATCTCTCATCAGTGTTTGTATGCGTAGAACACATTCAAGGTCCAAGGGATTCTGTGCTTAATTTCTAACAAATCCTCCCATTCTAGTTGCTTTGAAATTTTTCCACATGCAAGCATGAAGAGCGAATCGTAACTTTTGAAGACCTATTATAAAATCAAAACCATGGCCAAGGTCTTCCATCTACCTGATGGCACCAAAAATTCTTAGACACTCTGCCCTCGTCCTTTCTTTAAGGCGCATGGCATGCTGTCGGCCACCTGCATTCTCATCAGATATTTCTGAAAACCAATGAATATTTGCACAAACCGTGTCGTCACACAGAGATTTGCTGCTCTGAGGAATAGGGTAAACCATAAAACTATGACGATCTCCCGCATGCATCAAAATTCTGTAAAACTCTATGACCAACACGACATCAGATGAGCAACTAAATGACTCAACGATTCAGAATCTTACATCAATATTAGGAGCAACTAGCTAGCGAATCAACGATCTGATCGATTACTAAACACTTGAGGAATGTAAACACACCTTCATCATGAGTAGCGATGAGCGAGGTAGGCTCCGCAATAATCTGGACATACAATTCAGCAGTCTATGATCTGGTCATATACACCTCAAGGCTCAAGCCTTACAAAGAAGATGGAGCATTCTTTTTTCTTTTTTCTCCGAAAATTTAAAAGCTTGTGACCACCAGCTAGGCAAGCTGGGAAGATGCCATAAGCTATAGAGTGACCAGCGCTGCGAACTATTTAACACCGAGTGACCGGTACTGTCGAACAATTATTATTTTAAACTTGAGGAAACTTCATTCCAGAAAGGATGCGTGATAATGGTGCGCGTGCGCTTGCACCGCAACGCATGCATTGAATCAGCGCCTTTCTACAAACCTGCATGCAACCGGTAAATCCAATGCTGCATTGACCACGCCCTTGGAATGAAGCTGTGAACCTCTGCACCCGGTTAAGCAGCCGACGTAGCCTAGGTAGTCCCTGGTTAGCTAGACACCCAACCACAAGCTCTACAGTGATGGGTGCAAGTCATGAAGTGATCTTTTTTAGTGGCGAATTCTCCATCGCCTATGTACAGCTCGAGCCTGATTCCGCCATTAGTTTGAGTCTGGTCACCTCCACGCTATAGTCTTGGGGGTCTTTGGATCCAGAGTTGACCAGTACTGGGCGGTTCTGTCTTTTTGATGATAACTGTTGGTTCCGGTTCTTCTCAACGCTTGAGAGAATCGACCTGGTTCTCTTTTCAAAATTATTTTAGATTTATCTTAATCAATCAGGGTATTGTATTTTCTTTTAAATTTGATCAAGCTCATTCTCAG
>Ga0209611_10005238_pt1 | contig 21831 bp, 22 predicted proteins | sample S1TSphgellanicum_3_FD_187693 | JGI IMG/M metagenome (GOLD analysis project Ga0209611, IMG submission 187693) | Host-associated microbial communities from peat moss isolated from Minnesota, USA - S1T2_Fc - Sphagnum magellanicum MG (SPAdes) (version 2) | ecosystem: Host-associated > Plants > Peat... | reverse complement strand
CCCGGTTGGAGTCCCGGGACTTTGGGAGGTCATATCTTCTCGTTCTGACCTCCGATCGCGACGAGGTCTGAAGCATAGTTGTAGCCCTCGTCGAGATCTTTCCAACGTCGTGTAGTACACCCGAATCGGACATCGCAAACTGGTCGATTCTCGACTTTTAGTGCTCGGGAGTCAAACTGCCAGTTTGACTCCCGGCCCTTCTTTTGCCCATAACTTGGGCTGCAGATGTCCGAATTGCTAATGCGAGGGCATTTTCGATATCTACGTTTCAAGACCTTTCTAATGACACCAAGAACACCCCAATGCGAGGTGTTTTGCCCCTTACTGTCGAGCTCTGAACATTCGGGAGTCCTAGACCCCCAACCTCCAACTTTTCCAAGTGTTGGGCTTCACCCCCACACTTGGCCAAAGTGGGGTTGCGACACAGCTGATCTGCGGTTGCGGCTGCGGCTATTGGCTAGTTGTTGGACTGCACTGCTATGCACTACTGATGTTTGAATCTGTTCATTTCATGCTTCAACCTTGAAATATGAAATTGGGCATGGTTGATGTTGAAGTTAAAAGATATTAAACCAAAGTCCAATTTCAACAAGTTTATGTGGTGATGATTTTTTGTGAATAGAATGTTGGATGCTTGCTTTCAAGATCATAATACAATAGGGATTAATCCATGTAGTTACATACTATTTTCAAAAACTTTCAGCATATGGCAATACCAATTACAAGTCCTTTGTATAACAAGCTTTATAGGATTTCATTGGTAAACTTGTATGATTTAATTTGGAAAGAGATTGACTTGGACAATGTTCATAGTAAGGTGGTTGCAAGTGTTATGTAAAACTAGTCCCATGGGGTGCAAATGAAGTCATCATTAATTAATGGTAGTGATGATTTATGTGTAGAAATTATAAAAGCTATTGGGAAGCCCCAATTGTATTGGTTGGTCATAGGTTTGGAGGTCTTGTACTCAAAAGCTTGGTGGTTGAGGTTGACAAATGTGCAAAACAAACTCACAATGTGAGTGATATGGAGCTGTGAGTGCAAGAAAGGTGCAAATTGTTTTTGAGTGATCTGAAAGGGACAATTTTTTATGGTGTACCACATGCTGGTGGTGAAGAAGCATTCAAAAAATACTTGGTTTGGTGATGCAAACAAATCATTACTGCCAACATGAGTCAGATCAAGAAATCAGGCCTTTTGAAAAATGTGAAATCATTTGACCGACAAATGGCACAGCTTTCAGTAGATTTCAGATTGACAGTTACAGACAGCCTTAACATTTATGCATTTGGGGAAGGATTGCCTCTCGAACCAGGGGTAAGCATTTCATCTAGAAACCTTAGCTATTTTAACTCCTCTTCAACAAAACATTTTGGCTTCTAAACCTGTGTGCATGATTTCTATTTCAGCTTTGAAATTTCCAAAAGTCCTTATCATGGGTTATAAGGATGTATGCAAGAAGGAATTGGGTGCAAGGTCTCCATATGTGCCATTCTTGGTCTCTACATCACTTGTCATTTGCAATATTACCTACAATTGTTTTTGTGGTTGTGTGGTTGTGATCAATTTTAAAATACTAACCAAACTTCACTTCATTACCGCAGTAAAAGGGGGTGGGGGATTGGGGTTGGGGTTTGCTTGGTTGGTGTGAAGAAACAACCAATACTTTGATTGCAGGCAAATTTGAAAACCATTCTTCTTCCATTGATTTTTTCAAATTGACCTTTGTCTATGCAGGAACCAGTTTTGGTACCATATGCTTCAGCTCAACAATTGTCATGGAACAATAATTACAAGGTTGAGAATGTGACTCATTTGACAATCTGCAAGCCAGCTTCAAAGCAAGCTGCAAACTACAGCCTATTGAAAAACTGTCTTGTTGAAATTGGGCAGGCAGTTCAAACACAAACCACCCCATCCTTGCTTCAGGATAAGCATGTCGTGAGCCATGCAATATCCTGCGAACAACCTCCTTCTGAAGAAGCATCCACTTCCTACTCAATCCCTGAGTTCAACTTAAGGTAGCACCTAAAATGTTAGTGCAGTGTATCACTTTCTCTGACTAGGCTTTCAAACTTCTAATTGGCAATACATTTAGTTTGTGGTATGTTGAGGTGGAGTGTATCAAAACTGACACACAAGAGTGACCGAGAGAATAGAGCACCCAGGGGAAGAACTGGAATTCTCTGTTTCTGCATGCAACAAGAGATAAGTTTTTTCGTTACAAATATTGGTTTACTTGTTGACAAGGTGTGGCAGGTATAGGAAAATGCCAACAATCTATGCTTAACAAAGTGCGGACCAATCTATCCTTGGACATGGCATTTTGCCTTTCTTACTGTTGAAAGATATGGGTATGCTTGAATAGTTTCCAAAGAAGATTTGCTCCACCAATCTGTAGCAAGGACTACATTTGTCAGCTTGCATGGCTTTGGGGGCTAAGAAGAGAATGATGTTATGTAATATGACTTCTCACATCATCCTAACCGAGCAGAGACATTTAAGAATGCCATGCCAACACAACTGATTGATGTTGACAGCTGGAGTTCCCCAGTAAATGCAGTCCTTAATTTACCAGACAAGCAGTACCTTGATATCAGCAGGGTGGAAGTGTCAATTCTGCAACAATGAATTGCAACTTGTTTCTTCCCATCATGTTTTCCCCATGAAGGCAGCCAACTGCATATCACAGTTGTCGCCTCCTAAAGCTTCTATTTGGTCATTTGCCTGAAAATAAAGAAAGCTGACAGTGCCAAATCCTAAGAAGTATGTACCCAACATTACAAGAACTACAATTTAAAAACCTGCAACACCTGTCCATACCTAAAAGGTCTGATCAACAACCTGTCTTTTTGGCAGTACAAGCTATGTCATAAGGACATTTCAAACTATTTACTGATGCCGATCAATCAAGGAGGTGGTCTGCGGCGTCTTGGAGCTACATCATCATCTCCCTCTCGACTGATGGTATACTTTGAGTTGCCTCCCATTTTTCCACCATCTCTACCACTTTGGTGGGTCTCTTTTGCCCTCAATCCCTCATCATCACGCTCTCCTCCATCTCTCCAAGCACTTGCACCTATTCTTCGATCTCTAGCATCTCTGTCATTTCCAGCCCTTAAGGTTTCTACATTGTGCTCCCCTCCTTTACCCAATAACTCTTCTCTTCTTGTCCCATGTGCACCTCTTTCTCGTTCTCCAGGTTCTTCACCTGTCAATCTTCTCAAGTCACTGGCTCTGTCTGCTGATCTTCCTCGAGAACTATGTGGAGATTGTTCTTGAGTAGACTGTGGTCCTGACAGTGCATTTTGCTTGTGCTGCCTACCTGTTGGCGATATATGGCAAATGCCTGCCAGTAATTGCCGATCACGGTCATCCATTAAGGCTGAACCATGCACCACATGTGGGGAAGTCCTGTGGGGAGGTGTGCGCATGTGAGGAACAGGTCTTTCCCGTTCCCAATCCAGTTCTCTGTCTTTCTCTCGTTCCCAAAGGTGATCTGTTTCTCTTTTATCACTCACCCGCTTCAGACCAGCTGGTGGCGACCGCTGACTGCGAGGTGGGGGTGGTGGCAAGGGTAATCTAGGTGGAGGTAGCACTGACTGGCCCAAGGGAGAATCTGTCTTTTCTGAATGGCTTTCAGGCCAGGTGTTTGATTTACTCTCAAGAGGCCTGTGGTCACTGATGGGTGAATCGCTCTGCTTTTTTGGCTGGGGTGATACAGGAACAAAAGGGTCCCCAATGCTACTGGTTAGAGGCTTGGGTGACATGTGCACATGTGGAGACCTAGATCTAGACCTTGAGTGAGAATGTGGCCTCCGAACAGGAGAGATTCTACTGTGTCGACCAGATGGGGGAGATGGACTTCTAGCTCTCTGGCCCCACTTATCAGCATGCCTACTTCCTGGCCTATCTGAAGAACTTTCTGTCATTGGTTCTTCTACCTGAGAGGTGAAACGACCACCAAACCTGTTGAAGCCCCGACCTCGAGCTGAAGTGCCTCTTCCTGCCATATTTGCACTTATTCCCGGTCCAACACCCATGCCAATGCTTGAACCTATGCCCATACTCCTCCGGCCCCGTAAACCAATGCTGACTCCTCTCATGTTGTCCCGAAGACCCATGGCTCCTACTCCATGCATAGCCACATTGGGTCCCCCACCTTCCTTGCCTCCCATACTGAACAGAGTGCTTGCACGACCTCCACGACCAGCTGGGCCGAAGGGCCGTGTCACACCTCGAATGGGGGCTGCAGCTGGGCCCCCTGCCTTAATGATCGTGCCATCTGGAGCCACAACAAAACCACTGCTCTCTACTTTTGCAGCAGCCACTGCTGCTGCATTTGTTGGCCCACGAGGACTGAAACCTGGTTCAGGAAAGTGACTTGGGGGAGAGAGATGTCCATTTGGACCCATTCTCCAAGGCGTGGGAGGCCCACTAGGACTATCAAACCAAGAGTCAGGTCTGCCTCGACCACTGGACAAGTCCACAGAACCTCGCCTTCCTCTACCATGTCCTATTTCACGGGATAAATGCCTTGGACCCAATTCAAAACCATCATCCACTCTGCAAGCACAGGCACAAATCTTCCTTCAGCTTTGTTCACAGCACACAGATAAAATTTGAAAACAATGCAACATACCTAGATCCACAGTTGAAAGAAGTTGCCACCATTGACAGATCACAACACTTGAGGAAACTTGCCTGCGACTATGCAATTGATGATCCCGACTCCATGCTGAGTCTGACCTCACCCTTTCTGCTGGTGGATCATTTCTCACCAATGATCCCCTTCCAGGCCCTGCACTGAACTGGCTAGTCATTATTCGGCTATTGTTGCTGCTCATACTTGCACCCCGCCCTGTGAGATTGGCCCACTGTGGTTCACCTCGTCCACCTCTCCCAGAACCTTCTTTTACTGCCTGTAAAGCATATTCTTTTTTCTCAAAACTGTCAGGTGGCTGATCCCAGCCTGATGATTTGACTCGGCCAAGAACTTCAGAACACCTACCAGATATCTCTGACTTTACCATCATCTTTTCTTCATGCATGATGGCATGCCAATCCTCTTTGTTGTCCATCATCTCATACCTCTCCATTGACCTCCCTCTATCCCAACCACTGCTGCAATTGTAGATTTCATGGTGCTCCTGCTAAATTTACAATGGCAAGCAAATTCAGTAAACCTTAATCAGGGTGGCTATCAAAGACCAGCAAACAGGCTTAAAACCTGAGTTGCGTCCAACGCTTGTTAAATAATAAATACAGAAGTCAATGTCAGCAAAGAATCAACCCCATAATGAAGTGCCCATTCCCAGTCCATACCTCTCCATTTGAAGCCAGGGTTTCATCTGCATATGATCTTGAGGGAATCTTCAGTTCTGATGTAGGAAAAAGTCTATTTGCATCTGCAGTTGACCCTTGTGTGCTACTGCCATTACAATCCATGCTGCTCCCACACACTACCTTGCTCAAGAGACCACCTTCAGGATTTAGCTTTGTGCTATATTTCTTTTCATCTCCTTGACTTCCAGGAACTGCAGCATGAGACCTTGCTGTTGGTCCCAATGAAGCCCTTGACAAATCTGCTGGACCCTCTACTGCCACATCAACAGCTTGCAACCTGCTCTCAGCATGCATACCACTCAAATGCCGACTCTCATCAGCCTCAGGTTCAAAATCATCCCTACAATCAGAGTCACCATAATCAACATGCTCTGCCTCGAGCTCCTCAACTGCTGAGGAAGAGGTTCTTCCATGGGGAGAGGATGGCAACCCTTCCCCATCTGAAAATCTTCTGCTCTCCATAACCACATCATCTGAAGGCCCCACCTTCTCAAGATCAGGTGAGGGTTCTTTACTACAACCACCAGACTTAGCAAACTCCTTATCAGAATAAGTGGGAGAGGTACTTGTTTCCATGCAGACATCATTATCCACCTTCTGACAAACAGTTACTCTCCCTCCCTGATATTTAGCTGCTCCTGCAGAATTTGGGATATCTGTATTGTCAGCCAATGTACCTGCACCCATAACTGGTTCTTCATTTGCAAAGCTGCTGGCTTCCAAGCCCGAAGCCTTCCTCTCTTCCAGCTCCTCAGCTCTGTTCACCTCAGCGGATGTTTTTGTCAGTAAAACATTTTCTGGACTATTAAGAGTCACTCCATGAACCCCAGGCTGTCCAGTCACCTTTGTGACTGCCAACTGCTCTGCATGATGTCCAATGACCTGAGTTTCCAGAACTTCTCCATCTCTTCCTGCACAAGCAGTTGTATCACTTGTGCCAGTACCATCCTGTGTTGTATCTGGAGCACACCACTGCTCTGACCTCCCTTTTTCAAGAAGAGGGTCCAAGTCCTCATAGCCATCCAGGTGACCACTTTGATGGTCACCTTGCACTTCCTGATTGCCCTGCCTAGATTCTCCAACAGTTTCTGCTGTGACCCTGAACTTCAACTCCATATCACAAGTCATATCCTCCTCTGTCGGCCTTTCCCACTCTGCATAGTCCATATTCAAATCCCAGTGAAGACGATCATCTCGAGTTCGACTGCTTTGTCTAGAGGTTGATACAGTGCCAGTAATTGTGTTCTCAAGCTCACTCACTGTTGATTCATTCTCAGGAAAATTGCCACACTCATCTCTAGCACCACCCACATCAGTATCCTTGTCAGTTGCAACTATACTAGTAGAGCCTTCCTCATCAGCTCGTAGGTCATTACGGAGGGGACCATTCCTATCATCCCGATGAGAACCCTCCACAGAAGGATCACTACAAGAAAAGTCACCACCTTTGGCAGCTTCCTGGACTGCCTGCCCTAATTTTAATCCCAAATCCTTAGTGTCAGACAGTCTTGATCTAGGTGATAGACCATCAGCATGCACCTCCCATCCACTGCTAGTCTTAGCTTGCCTTTCCCCACTACAGGCATCTGTGTCACCTTCCAAAGCTGTCAAAACTTCTGGCTGTTGTAAATCTACTGCTGAAACCACTTGACTGCTTTCATCTTGTGTGAACTTGTTGGCAGTACACATGTACTGGTCATTAACATCTCTATTTCTCTTGCTGGACTCATATTTTTCTTTCAGCTTGCCAGCGCTGTCATCATCCATGTCATCCAACATACTGCACTGAGTACCTTCAGTCACAACCTTAATGATGTCATGGCCTACATCTGTCATCTTTCCCTTTGAATCAACAATGTTTCCTGGGGCCATTACTTTGCAGGCACCCATGACTTCATCATCATTGATGTGTCTGGAATGAGAATCTTGAACATTTTCCCTCTCATCTACTTTGAGATGGTGTCTTTCTGCTTCATATTCCCCAGATCTAACATCACTGGCAACAGCGTCCCCATTTGACGGACCCTTTGATTCCAGTTGTACCTCCTCAACTATTTCAGCATCTTTGAGATCCTGAGCCACTTTTGGTTTAGCAGTGGCTTCAGATCTATCCTTGGCTGTCGACATCTCTAGGTGGGCTCTTGGAGATGCCATTTTGAGGGGTGGTGAGGGTGAACGGGCAACCTCCAACTGTATCCTGCGCTTCTTTATGGGAACAGTTGCTGCTGCATCACTAAAGCGCCTACCCAGAAGAGGCACTTCCAACTGCAAACAGGACAAGGAACCAGCTATGAGAAACCTCCAGTTTTAAAGAACAAACAATGAAACCCAAATGAAATAAACAAACTTGGGGGCATGCTGTGACATATCAGGAAAGGCAGAACTGCTTCAAGGGATACAATGCACAACTCAACTTATGCATTAACTCTGCCTGAGAGCGACAGCTCCTGATTTGTTCTCAGAAAGTTGGTATACAAACCTTGCTCTGATCTACAACTGGTGTCTCAGACTTGGGTCCACATTGTTGCACTGCCTGTCCATCCATTTCATCTTTGCTACTTTTGGTGGGTCCCTGCTCCACAATTTCACATTTGGTTGATACAACACCATTGGTAAGGGCACTGCGCAATCTCTTTGTTCCACGAATGAACTGATCAGCTTTGGTCATCCGTCTTGAACTCCTAGAATTGTTGTTCAACAATGCCATGTCCTTTGACCCTAAGGTAGCCCCAGTCACACTTCCACTGGCACCACCACAAATATGGCAAACGGCTAATTCTGAACCCTGCATAGGATGCCCCCTTTGTGATGCTTCGCTTATTGCAGCTGTCACACAGCTTGGATGAGCAGCAGATGGCCCATTGCACAAACAAGGTTGACTCTGTCCATATGAACCCAAACAAGCTATACCTTCAGTGCCAAGATGAAATGTGTGATTCAGCTGGAATGATCCACAATCAGCAGCACAGAACAACATCCAAATCAAGCTTGCACACTGCAACACATATATACAACTAGAATAGGCTCCTGTCTACATTCTGACAGTTCAGTCACAACCACCAGCATCAGAGGAGGTATAGGCCAGAATCATGGCATGCTTGGCAAAGACAATTAGCATGCAATCTTCCAGGTTTCCATCAAGCCAGGGCAAGTTGCAAGTACCAGGGCTTCAAGATCTTCATTATCTTCACATCCACAAATGCAACAGACAGGCTCACTGCCTTCCTTCTCTTTGACTTTCTCATCAGTCCAAAGATTGTCTAGCTGCACACTCCAAAGATTTTCCTGCCAGAGTGCAAAATACATGAGTCCATGATACACACAAGGTTGCCAATTTTCCATGGTCGAATTTAACATCTACCATAGCAGCTAAGGAGCTTCTTGCCATCATCCGATAATAGCCAGCCAGTGACTGCATCTGGAGGCCATTACCTTCTGGCTGTCGGTTTTCATCTTAACATGTCTCTATGCAAGGTTCTCTCCTTTGAACTCGAAGTCAAGCAGCTGGCACAACAGGGCACCTGTAACTGCAACCCTCACTACTGTATTGATGCTGTGACAGTTCCAGCTACAATCAGCTTTGGCTCTCAGGAATCTGAGAAAGAGGCAAGGTGTCCATACAACCATGAATCCACCAATTTGATCCCACAAACCCTCTTTCCACAACTGTTTCTATTGGGCAAACCAAAGAGGAAAAACACCAGATGTCCTGGATCAAGCTCCTTCTTGTTCCCAAAAGAAGAACTGTGATAATGAAGCTGTAATTATGCATGTGTGGCTGCTTCTGGGGAGAAGTCTCCACTACTTCTAAGCAGACCTTGATCCCTGTCCATTTCAATATATGTGCCTGTCCCCAAATTGGTGTTTTCCTGCAGAAGCTTTCTGCACACTAGACTCCATTACTGCAGAGAGTGTTCCCTGCAATTGTCCTGTTAAACAAACCGCGCTCAGAGTCTCACCACAGCTGTGGTCGTAGATTCCTGGGACTAACCTGTTCCTCCAATCTGATGACAATAACTTCCTCCCTCTGCGCTCTGTGACATGCTGAGCAAACATAATCCGCTGGCATCTGCAACATAAGAAACCAAACTGAGACTTTAGGCTTCAACTCTTTTTCTTTCTTCTTTTCTTTTCTGCATCTTTCTATCAGCATCTCAACTTACCTTTACAGATCCTCTTTACCTGCTTTCTTTCCAAACCCAACCAAGGCATCTCCTTACAAAGAAGGAGCTCCTTGGTAGTTTCCAAGCTTCATTATCATCATCACTGGCTCAATGCCTTCCTGTAATCATCAGTGCAAAAGTTTCATGTGTGCCTGCCCCATCCTTTTGCTGATGAGCTTGTTCCAACAACACCCAAAAGGGAAACTATAGAATTGTTTTTCTATCTTCCCAACACTCTTTGTCAAAATCTGAAGGCCATTCAACTCGCCATCCAAATATATTTTCCCATGGAAACAAGAGAGATTCTGTGGTCGGTGGAACCAGCAAATTAGCAGCCACCTCTTTGGCTCCTTTACAGGAGGAGCTTGCTCCTAGCAGCACAGGAAATGAGCAAGCGAGAAACCTTGTCTGATGGAATTGACAAGACCTCAAAGAACCAAAAGTCCAGATGTAAAAAGCCTGCAGAATTTCGAGAAACAGAACGCATATATTCCTGGACAAAGGAATGGAAATCCGAATGGAAACAGGCAGGTGTTGCTCTCCCAGTTATTTTTTTTCAATGAAGGAGACGAAGGTAGAAGAAACATGAAGTGGAAATAATGACCTGCTTGCCACTGCGAAACCCATGGCATTCAGCATGTTCCAATGCTCCACAGCGCTCACAAGCTATCATCGAGCCGCGGCTACGATTCTTGCCACACAGACAGTCCACCTTTTTCCCTTGCTTCATCTCAACAACTGAGCAGGGATGCTTCAACCCTCGTTCCCTTCCTCGTTTCCGACCAAGTGTTGCACTTGCCTGTTGCTGCTGCTGCTGCTCCCGCAGAAGAGCTTCAATACCCCCATGTTTCCGCCAGCTCTCAAAGGCCATGCTCCTCAGAAACATTACTGCACGATCAACCGCTTGATCCTCTGCTCCTGTCCTCAACCCTTCCTCATCCACAGACGATCCTTGTTGCTCATGGAATGACATAGCTCGCAACCGACCGTTCTCCAAGCGGCACAGCGCCACTGCATACCTGGGACCACTGAGCTGCTTCTGCCTCACACATACATAGGATCTGATGTTGATTTGGATGCTCCCCTGGGAATCAGTCTTACCAGGAAATGCTCCCAGCGACATGATTGTAGTTGCTCCTCCTCCTCCTTCCGTCCGACCAATCGTGGATCCAACTGTCGTTGATCCATCACTTCGTGCCACCACCTCCTCGAGTCCACCACCGGGCGGCTCGTTGAACAGAAACGTTCGAAACGCCGACAAACTATCCGTCGCCATTACAAACCGCAGCGTCTTGCTCTGCGCTTCTAGATCATCCCATCCCTTGCACTCGAACTTCCTGCTCCGTGTTACCTCCTCCCGTTGCTGCTGTTGTTTGCCATCCAACGGCCGACACTCCACCACAAACGCATACTTGCCACTACTTTCCGTCAATTTCTTCACCGATATCATCTCCACCGCCATAGGCAGCAGGACAGGAGAGCTTCCTGCCTTTCCGCCACTAGTCCGGAAACCCCTACAAGAGCTCCAGTGCTCCTCCTCCTCCTTCAACTAGTCTGCCTGCCAACAACCAACCATCAAACCCGTCCCAACTTCTTCTTCTTCTTCTTCTAAGCAAAACATGCTAGCATCACTCCACCACCCATCATCGCTTTCTTTCTTTTCTTTTTTTTTTCCTCTCTCTTTTCTCAACACACTACCGCATCATCATCTGCTGCTTTGTTCTTCTTGCTACCATGGAATAGGATCACAAACACATCACCAAAAACACCCCCTGCCATCATCTTGCATTTCCGATACCTTTAGATTCCCGCAAAGCCTTGTTTCCTTCCTGCTCTTTCCTGTCTGTACGTACCAACCTTAAGCTTCCAATCCGCGAAATTCTTTCCCTGTCGTACCTATCCAAATCTGCTGCTCCTCGTCGTGCTTCTCCTGCTCCTCCTGCTACTAATTGAAAACAAGGGCCTGCAGTGTCTCGCCGTTCTTCTGTCCTGTTCTCCTAAGATACGCAACGAGAAGAGCTGGAAAAAAAAATAATTCTGAAAGCACAGGCGATGGGTAGGTTTTTCTGCCGTTTTCTTATAGATGCAGAAGCGCGTCACTTGCTAAGTAGTACAAATCGCGGCGGCCATGGATGCGCGTTGTTGCCATGCAAGAGAGCAGAAACCGGAAGTGCTGATGCGCGCGACTTCTTCGCTTCTGCAAAAAAGAGTGTGAGCGCCTGTTGAACAACAGGCAGGCAGGCAGGCAGGAAGGAGCTGCTACAAACCCTAGCGTTTTTTTTAATTCCCCTACCCGCTGCCCGCAACGTACTACCGATTGTCTCATTCATCTTTTTCTTCGTCTTAGTCGTAGTTTTTCTGTCGCTTCCATCTTTTCGTCTATTTCTTCTTTTGTCTTACTCATTGACTTTTATCACATGCCAGGATCAGAACAGATCTTTACGAATCCCACTTTCAACGAATTCCTTCCTTTAAACATTAAAGAAATCTAGATCATATCGGTACCGATGGTTTTTGGTTACTTTAGTAGAAAAGAATTAATCACCTGCCCCTAGTTTTCTCTGCCCGTCCTCTGCCCATTTCTAACTTCTAGGAAAGCCATTATTATCCGGGCAGTCAAATTTCTGACGTGTCGCAGCATGAAACACTGATTTCTCTCTACCCGTCTTAGAATATCTCATGTCTGCCCATGATAGTTTCTGCCTAGACCAGTCTATCTACTACCGTACATACATACATACATACACGTATATACATAAGTACGTGTATACATGTACGTATAGCGTAGATAATATGTATTATATACCCTGGGGTCAAGGCTTTTTACCTTGCATCCTTGACCGATCTTCTTACCCTTTTTTTTGGTTCACTCTTTTTGCTAAGTAACTTTTGGGCTCGTAAAAATCCCAAACAAATCACCATGTTGAACGAAGCGATGTGGAATTGACTTGATGTGATTGGATGTGCGGATCAAGTAGCGAGTTGGATGTGAGACTTTGTTGAATTTGCGGACCAATCAAGAAACCTTTAACTCCTTTAATGATATCAACTTGCAAAAAAAGCCCGAGGCAAAAAAAATAAAATTGGATTTCATAAACTCAGCCTTTCTTCCCAATTAAAAAGAATTAGGTACAAATAAACAGTACAAATTAACTTATTATTAAACATGGATAATGAATATCAATATATTAACAAAAGGTATTTGGTGAATTATTTTTTTAAAGAAGCAAAATTTGTCGAATTTTTGGGACCAAATGAAAATTACATTGTTCCGTAGTCATTTGGACCAAAGGAGGGAAAAAAAAAAAAAACTACACTTTTGAATAATCTCTCCCTAATAGATATAGCTGATAAAACCAATTTGGCAAATTCTTGATTATTTTTTTTACAGGGTTTTTCTTCTAATTTGGCAACTTGGAATATGATCTGCACCTCCCATTTAAAATCTATGATATGGCAAATGAATTAGTTGGATATTTCTACAATTTTTTTTGCTATGCAAAATCAATTGCATAATTAATTATCTCTTTGGATTATGTTTTAAACGAACTAAAAATACTCAAAACTTCTTGCATAAATTCCTTTAGAGAAAACCAAAAATAAAATAAAAATAAATCTATGTTAGATCATGTTTGAGTGGTTGAAGATTTATTTATTTATTATTATTCTTTTTTTTTTTAATTGTCATTCTTGCATTCTAATAGATAACCCAATTCTAAAGACTTTTTAGATACTAAATGAGAAAAAAAAAGAAAGAGAAAAGATTTCTTCCTAGTGGTGGATTCAACACTTGATGTTAAGTCAGTGTTAAATGAAAATCTAGGTGGCATCCTAGGTGGCACCCAATGTTAAATGGGCCGTAGCTCATTGTTAAGTGTTAGCTTAACATAAAATTTTCATGGCAACTAAGTTTAAGTTCTAAATGGCTAGCATGGTGGTAGGGGACTCAACCTTAGAGTACCTAACACCAAGTGTGAATGCACCTTAGTTCAGGTGTGCTCCATATTAGTGAGGACTTATTTATCGTAGTTTAATTATGTTCTTAGTTCACGCTGTTGATTTTCTTATTAGCCATTTAATCAAGGAAACCATGCAAAGTATTTGCCTGGCATTTTAGTAAGATTATTTTCTTACTTCTAGACACTAAAGGTGCATTCACACTTGGTGTTATGTACGCTAGTGTTGGGTTCCATAACACCATGCTAGTCATTTAGGACTTACACCTACTTACCATGAACATCTTCCGGTAAGTTAGCATTCACTTAACATTAAGCTATCACTCATTTAACATTGGGTGCCACTTAGGATGCCACCTAGACTTTCATTTGACACTGACTTAAACATCAAGTGTGAATGCACCATAATTGTTTGATTTGTGTGCTAAGTGATTTTTACAAACCAATCTCTGCACCCCCACCCCCCCCCCCCCCCCCCCAAAATGTTATCATATTTCAGTCTAGTCTGAGGAGTTAGTGTGAATTGTAAGTCATTATTTTGGAACTTCCTAGCACATTTCCTATTTTAATCCGGTTTTTTTTGTCAATTTTGTGATGGAGCCACACTGGCTATCATCCACAAAATGAATTAGCCAAATTTGGCTAAGGAATATGGCAAAATTTGGTTACAAATCAGAGCTGGACCCTTATTGTCTAAATATGAAGATTCAAGAAATTTTTCGCTTTATAGGGCTTTTCCTCAATTTTGTAATTTACACACTGGCAATCATCCACAAGAGGAATTAGCCAAATTTGGCTATGAGTCACAGCTGGAACTCTAAATATGGAGATTTCACAATTTTTTTTCTTCCATATGATTTTTTCTCAGTTTTGTGATGTAGCAATTACTGGCAACCATCTACAAGTGGAATTAACCAAATTTGGCTACAACTTAGATCTGGAATCCTTTTCCTCCATAGGATGTTTTTTTCCCTCAATTTTGTGATGAAGCCACACTGCCAAACATCCAAAAGATGAATTAGCCAGAATTGGCTACAGGAATTAGCCAAAATTTTCTACAAGTCAGAGCTGGAACCTGTTGTCTAAATGTGAAGATTTCAAAATATTTTTCCTCTGACATATGGCAATTTTGGCCCATTTTTTCCAAGAAAAACTTTCTATGGGGGGCACTGGGTTGTTTTATTATTGAGACAAGAGTTGAAATGCACCCCCCAAAAAAAACCACTGTTGCTGGTTTGAACTTGCCATAAGGGGCAGAGCCTCTTGTTTGGATCTGGAGGTCTAGAGGTCCATTTGCTTTAGTTTACCAAGTCAGACCATGCAAAAAGCATTACCTGGACCAACTCCAAAGTCACTTCCCAACAACAAACTTGGTCTTTGAACCTCAAGAGACAACAGATGACTGCTGAGGGCGCTGATTCCATGATCAGCTCACATGCATGATCTCTCTCTCATTCGTGTGCAACGGGATGTGTTCAAACATTAGTCCAAGTGCTACTTCCACTTGGGGAAAAACCTACATTCACACAATTTTCAGCAAGCAAGTCACTATGGTATAAATCATCAAGGGATGATTGAAGAAGTCTCTAGTATGACCAGAGCATATGTGTGCACCACCCCCCTCCAATGTTTTGCAACAAAGAAGCCCAACAAACACAGCACACATCTTGTAAACTCCAAATGTTGACTCTGTCTGAAAGTAGAGGAAGTCATGTCACCAGAGTGGACTTGCTGCATGCCACAAACAGCAGAGCCAAGCCTAGACACAACTTCATAAAAAAGGAGAGAAAGTATCGGAATGTCAGGCTGCTGCTTCTGTAGTGTTGCCATGAGATGTTACACAGGAAGTGATGAGATCAATACATCAACACTGTCAACTTGTCCCCAATGCACAAACAGTTTCAATCAGTATACATACACTGACTGCCGACTTGGGATGTAAAGTACCTGCCAGGAATCAAAGGAATATCACACACTTTGTACCAACCAGAAACCAAACCCAAATGAGTATTCTGCCTTTTGCCAACCAATTTGACTTTGGCAAGCAGTGTATCTATTGTCGAGGTCAAACTAGGTTACACCCTGCATCGCCCATATGCAAACACATGTTTTCAGCTCCAAGATTGAACTACAGTGCTCCCACTTTCCTGCCACAAAAATGCCAGCCAAGGTGGTGTTAACCCCTGGATGCATGACTGTCATCAACAACACAAACCATGGCCATTAAAACCAGCTGTGAAGTAAAAGCTCATTACCTGAAAACAAATGGTGGCACTGAGAATTGTTTGCTTGTTCAAAATGCAAAATCAAACAAAAAGTGCATGTAAGATCATTAATCTGATCCCAATATCTTCCTCTGCAGCTTGCAACAGAGCACCTGCAGCCAAAATATTGCAATCAAACAAACTTTGTATGGTTCGCTCCTGGAGAGCAGCATGGGTAAACCAAATCCCTGTCCAATGCTTCCCAAGTAATAGGCAGGCAGAATCAACTGTAGGATTCAGAGTCCATTTCCAACACCAAAATGACCAGCAATCTCTGTCAAAATATTCTCCAATTAAGCTTGCAAATATACAAAGTAATTTCATTGTTTACAATGCAAAGCTATCTCAAGTGGCAAGCCAAAAAAAAAGGCCCAAAAAAGCAAGCCTGTCTCTCCAATCTTATCTTCTAACTACACAAAATCCAATCACTGTGAAAATGGCAGCCACCCATTCAAGGATGATTAGCCAAAATCGTGATCTCCAACACTACTGAGTCAAAACCTCATTCAATTAACTAGCCTGTTGTGGGCCTGATGTGCTGATCAAGGGTTATCCTTCCTGACCCAAACCTATGATGCGATGTAAATCTTGTGATTCCAGCTTGTGATCACAAAATTGGCATCAAAAAGAACTATTTACAATGTGGGAGTGCAACTACCTATATGTGAAGCGACGCTAAATCTGGGAATTGCGAGAATGAAATGGCAGTTGAAGGATCAGATGCTGATGCCAAGCCTTGCAGCATTTTGGTTACTTCCACAGTGTCATCCAAATAGTACTTGGCCTTGCTTGGCTTTTGGCCCACTGTACAAGCAAACACCTCAGCACTAGGGGCATCATTCATCAGCACCTCAATGCTCTCAAACATATCTTCATCGGACCGATCATCTCCCACACACAGGACAAAGTCTGGCAATGACCCATGCTCTCTCTCCATCATGAGAAGTAGCTTCTCCACAACCACCCCTTTGCTAACTCCCTGCCACATTATGAAGAGACATCAGAAATTCCTCAATTGCAAAAGAACTGCACAAGTCCGTTAGGAATGTTCTCATCAACCAGAAAGAGAATCCCTGGTAATAGAAAATCTTTTCAAGTCAAAAATTCAAACAACTGTAGCACAACACCGTGGGGCTCAGACTGTATCCATGGGCAGAGACTGTACCTGAGGTGTTACTTCAACAATCTGCGCACCACTCTTCACAGTAACAGGCTCATTGGCCAGAACACTCTCCAGGTGATCTTGCATTTCTTTGGCCTGCCAGGACCCAAAATCAGGATCAGCATACTGGTGGTGCCATACCAAGGCACTCTCCTTGTACTCGATGTAGGAACCATCTGTGCTCTCTGTATAGAGCAGCATCACTGGTTCTGCCACCTGTTTCCATTCAAAGCTCATGACTGGCATGTCCCGCTCCAAGGCATTGTGACGGTCCCACTCTGGTGCATTCTGCCACCTGCATGTGGCCCAGTCCGAATCCCTTTGCCACCTGCAGAAACGCATAGCTCAAACTAGAGATATCAGGTCATTTACATTTGCCCATTGGTCTCACACTGGGTTCTACAAATCGAGCTGCAAGATTATTAAGAAAACATTTCTGCAAAGTGAAGATGGAGAGCTGTGTCCATACCTGTAGAAGAAGCCATGTTCAGCTGCAAGTCCTAGCTTTTCACATGGGAGGAACCACTCAGCTAGTTTGCTGCGGGGCCGCCCACTTATGATAAAAACCACATTCTTATCATCACTACAGAGTGTGTTCAGGAGAGAAAGAACTTCAGAGCTGGGACTCTCCTTGTGTGATGCAGGCATCATAGTGCCATCGTAATCTAACAGGATAGCTCGGCTGTTGCTCTTCTTGTATGCCCCTACAATAAGTTCAGTTCGAAGTTTCTTAAAGCTAGGGTCCAAGGCAACCACACGGAAGCCCAGTCCAAAGCCAATACCATAGCAACGGCGCCGGGTATGGTCCCGGCAAGTTCGCTCCAAATCGAGCATGAAGCTCTTTGACCAGTAGGCAACGTCATGGGTGCTTACATACTTGTAATGCTTCTCATGTCGCAGATGCTGCTCTGGCTCCTTCAGGGTGATGGCATTATTCATGGCATCTGCCACCATCTCAATGTTCCAGGGATTCACTCTTATTGCCCCACTCAAAGATGGAGAACAACCAATGAACTCTGACACTATCAACATGCTCTTTTTGACAGCAGTGGCATCTAGTTGACAACCACCCTCCCTACACACAATGTACTCATAAGGAATGAGATTCATGCCATCACGGACTGCTGTCACCACACAGCACTCAGCTATGGTGTAGAAGGCAATCCTCTCATACAGAGGCACATGCCTCTCTAGCAGCACCACTGGCTGGTATGTCGCATTTCCCATCTCTCTATTGATTCTGTCAGCTATGGAATGTGCCTCAGCTTGCGCCTCCTCAATATCTCTGCCTCTTCCTCTGGCAGGATTTGCAATTTGCACCAAAACCACCTTGCCTTTCCATTGTGGATGCTGCTTCAGCATCTCTTCTAGAGCCAGGAACTTGAGACCAATGCCCTTGAAAATGTCCATGTCATCAACACCAAGAAACACTGTCTTCCCCTTGAACTGTTCCTTGAGCTCACCAATTCGCCACTTGGTGTCAGCCAGACCCAAACCTGCATTGAACTGACCCATGTGTATACCCACAGGCATGATCTTGATGCCGACAGTGCGGCCATAGTACTCCAACCCAATGTTACCCCTCTTGGACTCATACTCCAAACCCAACATCCGACTACAACATGACAAGAAATGTCGTGCATAATCAAAGGTGTGGAAACCAATGAGATCTGCATTCAACAGTGCCCGCAGGATCTCATCCCGCACTGGCAGCGTGCGATAGATCTCAGATGATGGAAAGGGACTGTGGAGAAAGTAGCCAAGCTTCACCTTATTGAATCGCTTGCGCAGGAAAGTGGGTAGCACCATGAGATGGTAGTCATGCACCCACACATAGTCATCATCCGGGCTGATCACCTCCATTACCTTGTCGGCAAATACCTGCCATCCATGCCCCAATGCAGCAAAACACATTATATGCTATTGAGTTTAGCAAAGACTTGCAAACCACCCAAGATGCCGAACAAGTTCTGTTTGCTTGCCGATGCAGCAAAACCCATTGTCAGCTTTGAGTTTAGCAAAACTTGGACAAGTTCTGTTTTGCTTCCCAATGCAGCAAAACTCATTGTAAGCTTCTGAGTTTACCAAGACTTGCAAACCACCCAAGATGCCAAAAAAGTTCTGTTTGCTTCTTCACAAATGCTGCAGCACTTTGCACCAGGACAAAAACACACACATCCACAATTCTCTCTCTCTCTCTCTCTCTCCGATGGCAATGGCAGCAGCATTGTTGTGGTACCTTACCTTGTTCACTGAGACATATGCCTGCCAGTAGGATCTGTTGAAGCGACCACCATGGGCAGCACTGAGCGGCAAGAGGTAATGAAACAAAGGCCACAGCATTTGCTTACAGAAGCCATGGTAGAATCTGTTCCTGAGATCCGTGGGCAAGAAAGCAGGAACACAGTTGAAATTCTCCAGCAAAGTAGCAGCGACTTCGTCCTGGTCGCTGCCGTCGACTTCCACCTTCAAGCACCCGATGTAGATCACCTCCATCTCCTCAGGAAGCCCATCTTTCAGCTGCCACAGAAGCGAATCCCGATCCCACTCAAAACTCCAGCTCCTTCCGTCAGGACCTGGCGCTGCATTCAACGGCAACATATGTGCAACGATGAGCATCCGATTCCCTTCCGACAGCACTGACGCTTCCGTGCTCACACTCTCATCCCCTCGTGACCTGCTTCCGTCATCGTCCCTGCTCTCACTGCAGATCCCCGTTACCGTCGCAGCTCTCGGCAACCCTCCACCTGCCGCAACCCCGCCGCCTCCTCGTCCCCCCATTCTCCGCATGCCTCCTCCTCCTGTGCTAGGCAAACTCCCCACCGCCGCCGCCGCATTTGTGTCGTCGCCCAGACTCGAACCCTCGACGAGCTCCAACAAGTTACTATACGACCTCGACGCCATCGCCACAACCCTACCAAAAACCAAAAAAAATCCCCACACACACACACACACTTCTCTCTCTCTCTCTCTCTCTTCCAGAAACCACAGAACCAAAGCGACGTTCGCGCTCACATCGTGTCTTCAAAGCTGCTGCTCCTCTCACAAGAAGAAGCGACGACAAAACCAACAACAAGGGACCCAACAACAGATTTTTTATTTCTTTCCTACACCATCAAATCTCAAATCCAGGCTTCAAACCAAATGCGTCATCATCATCATCCGCAGCAGCAGCAGCAGATTCATGAGCGACACCGCCATCACAGTTGGATACCAACAACAACAACAACAACAAGATGGAGTATTCCGGAGAAGAAGAAGAAGAAGCCAACAAATTCAGATACCCTTCACGACAACAGCAGGAAGCAACCCGGAAATCTGTGGTTGCCATGAAAATGAGCAAAAATCTGCCACTGACAAAAGAGACGGATGGAAGAGATAGTAGATAGAGAGATAGATCCGCAGGGCAGCGGAAAAGAAGGGGAAAAAAATAGACAAGAGTCTTGGACTGCTGTGTCTCTTTCTTTCTTTCTTTCCTGTCACAAGATTGGATTGATCGCTCGCGTGACCACGACGACCACGATGACGACGACGACCCCAGTAAGAAAAAGCAAAGTGAAAAAATACTGCGCACAGTCGCCGGGGGAAAGTTGGGGGCGGGGAGAGAGCGACGAACACGACGAAGGCGACGACAGAGAAAGAAGAAGAAAACAAAAGCGAAAAGAGAACAGAAAGAAACACACGCTCCTCGCAAGCGCAGAACGCTAAAGAGCTAGAGAGAGAAAGAAATCGCTGAACAGGACCCGCGTTGGGCGGTTCTTGGAATCCGGGACACATACCCCCGGTTATGACTACGCCACTTACCCACTGGTCCTCAAAACGTCAAAGAACCCATTTTTGGTGGAGTTAACCACGGTTCTCAAAAACCTATGAAGAAAGTCAAAGCCAGTTGGAGAGAACGTTCAGTTCTTCACCCATTCTTCCGTGAAAAATCGTCGGTTCTTTCTTTTTTAGGTTTTTGAAATAAGTGGAATTGGTGGTTCTTTAATGTTTTTTTTTTTTTTTTCCCAAAGAACAGGAAGCAATGTGGCTCTTTGGGTCTGAAATATTTAAAGGACCTGAACCAGTGGTTCTTTAAGAACTCAAAGAACCACCCAACGCTGAACCGAACCTGTGTTGTTGGGCTGACGGTTCTTCTTTAAACCGAGAAACCGAGAACTGCTGCCAGTTCCGGTTCTTTGAAAAAGTGAGCGCATCAGAGAGCCACCAGTTCCAGTTCTTTGAAAAATAAAAGAACCTCCGGTTCTTTTTCATTGAAAAACATCAGAGTCAAAGAACCGCAAGTCCAGGTTTTTGATTCAAACGTCTTTTGAAAGAATCAGAAAAGAACCGGCAGTTTCCAGCCAGTTGGTTGATTTTTTTTCAGCTTTGAGAACTTGACCAAGGCTAGTGGGTCTTTGATTTGTTCGGGAGAAATGTTATTATGAATCCTGAGAACCGCCATGATAACCATCAGGGGTCTGTTCCTGTTTCTAATAATCACACAATACTGAACAGGACCTGTGTTGGTCGGGTACTCGATTTTGTTCATAACAGAGGTTCTGGTTTCGTTCTCCACTTCCCAATCATAGAACCACCTTGCTCGTCATATCCAAAACACGGAAACACGGAGTCCAAGAACCATTGGTTCGGGCCATTTCAAAAGTATCATATATGTAGCCACTACGGAAGGACCTGCAAAGAAAGAATCAATGTCTTTTTGAGTGGATATCCGGTTTTTTTTTTTTTCAACTTTTTGAGAACCGAGGTTATGGGTCAGAACTTGATAGGGCCATTTTTTTTTTAAAAAACCTTTTAGAAGGGCCGCGACAACAAGGAGGCAGGCCGCCGGCAGAGCCTCCTTGATACCCGTAGTGCCGTTTCTAATACCCGCCCAACCGCAGAACAGGACGAAGTCATTGATTCTGGGATGCCGAGGGGGAGTGGGGGAAAAAAAAAAA
>Ga0209611_10005235_pt1 | contig 21835 bp, 23 predicted proteins | sample S1TSphgellanicum_3_FD_187693 | JGI IMG/M metagenome (GOLD analysis project Ga0209611, IMG submission 187693) | Host-associated microbial communities from peat moss isolated from Minnesota, USA - S1T2_Fc - Sphagnum magellanicum MG (SPAdes) (version 2) | ecosystem: Host-associated > Plants > Peat... | reverse complement strand
TTCTTTCAACCATAACTTGTGTTGCAGATATTCAAATGGCTCATGCGAGGCCATTTGGGACATCTACACTTCAAGACCTTTCCAACGATATAAAGAACGCCCCAATGCGAGGTGTTTTGACCCCTACAATCACGCTTTGAATTTTTGGGAGTCCCGGAGAATTCCAAGTCCCATTTTTGAGAGTGTGAGTGGTGACCTCATAACTCCTTCAAAGTGGGGTTGTGACAACCTTCTTTACAAACCCCAAACCCTTAAACACAAAAACATTTTTTATTACAAGTATTACATGCATAAATCACACCATTATACTTTCAGAAAATTCAAAAATTACAAAAGTTTTTCACTTAACCATTAATACCAAAAGCTCACCATTTATGTTATTTGTTAATAAAAATTTAACAACTAAGAAAAACCAAAAAACTTCTTTTATTCAAATTTCCTATGGGTGTCTTTTTTGTTTTTAAAAGTTTCACACCTTTTCTTTCAAAAGATTTTTAAGAATTTTATTAAAATTTGGGGCATAAAATTGAAACCATATGTTGAATTTTCATTATTTTAACATGATAACTACAACAAATGATATTAATTCCATAAGTTCCAACCCAAAAAAATGTAAATTTTATTAAAAATGAATTTTTTTGGGAATTTTTTTGGTTATGACAAAAGTCTTTTTACTTCATTTTCATTATATTTTGATAGTTAATCAATAATTTAAATATCAGTTGGTTGCTATGTGTAGTAAAACTACATAATTTGTGACATCCTAAGTGGTATTCCTTAGCAAGAAAACCTTGGGCTATCCTAAATTTAGCTCTACCTTCAACGTTATCCTCCAAAATAATTTTTTCCTATTCATATCTAATTAACTACATATATATTTTAAGATGTTCGAGCTTTTCCACACAATGTTCCCATTCAAACTCCCATCATCCACTTTCCTATTAACCAAGTGTAGGGAACATAATATTTCTCCTCCATTTAGAATAATGTCTTTAATATAAAAAAACTTGGGAAAAATCTTTTGGAAGCTTGGAAGCCATGCAAGCCTTTCCCCAAATGGCATCATTTTGGGATACTCCTTCCATTTTATCTTGAATCTTTTGTATATCATATGCATGTTTTTATATTTTTTAATCTTGATTTCAAAATCTTTAATGGCTTAACCACTAGTCATTCCCCTTTTGACTATAGCTTTTAGTAGTTTTAGGATAAATTAACTAGTGTCATAAATGAATTTCCTTGGAAGATTTATATGGAAAGGGTAAAAACACACACCATAATGAACTTTTTTGAAAGTCGGAGTGATAATTTATTTTGGGTTAATCAAATTTTGTTGCATACAACTCAAATTCAATCAAAAGTTTACCAAAAATGAGGTGAAACATTCAAAATATATTTCAATCTTCCCAACTTTGAAAATAATACACTAAAAATGTAAATATTCAATTAGATTGAACTTTGCAACGTAATGTACATATATAATTATGGTCCAAAAAATTTATGATTGTGTATTTTCTATTTTTAGTGGAGTTAGAGAACATGTTTACAACTTTGGACCACGGCATTTTAAAGTATCATATCACTTAAGATTAAAAAGTAAAATATGAAAATGTCCTCTCTTTTTTTAAAAATAAAAAATGGAGACCCAAAAGTCATAAATCTTACAAAATTAATTTTGATATCTAAATTGATATTTTCAATATCAACATTTAAAAAATGTGTTTTAAAATTTTGAAAATGAAAAAAAAAAGGTTAACTTCAATATCATTTAAATATTTTTATTCGAAGCTTAGTTTCATTGGGGTCAAAATACACAAAATGTGAACTTTCAAATTGACTTTCAATTGCCCATTTTAGTCCCATCTAAATGTGCTTTCATTCAAAAACATTATAATTTTTCCATCTATATGATAGTTTTAATTCATATCCCACTTTTTCAAGCCTACTAATAATTTTGAAGGGGACCACAATACCTTGGTGCTAACTTATAACATTTGCCCAATTTTAATTGAATATTTTTTGGGAGTTACCTTTAAGAACACCAAGTTTCATAATTCAATTTTTTTGAAATTTTTATTTTGAGTGACACATATATGTCTTGATTTTGGCTTGAAGTCTTTCCATATATATTTTTTAATTAATTTTTTTGGGGACTCCATTCTTTCAAGCACATAGTTGATAATTTTCACTTTTATATCAAAAACATGCCAAGATGGTGGTGTTAAATAATACTTTTCATAAACTATCTCAAATAGATTCATCCCTTTTGAAAGGTTTTAAATTTTGTTGTATGCAAATCCCATCTAGTGAAGGTATTCCACCCAAGAGCTTTGTTTGCAAGCTATAAACATTTTCAACATATTTTTTAATGTTTAATTGGTTCTTTCTACATGCGCATTTGATTTGTGATGATATGTAAAATTATAACACAATTTTGTTCATAATGTTTTTTGGAACAACATGGTCCAAAACCCGTTAACAAATTTAGAATCATTATAAAACACAATTTCAAAAGGTAGCCCATGAAAATTCTAAATTTATTTTACAAAAAAATTAAGTTGTTTGTTGTTTTCATGATCGTGGCGTCTACCTTTGTAGGTACTAAATGAAACATGCTTCGAAAAGCAATGCAATGCAATACAACAAAAATAACATCATGAAGGAATGGATTTGAAATTTCATGAATGGATTTGAATGGATTTGAAGTCGATTAATGAAAATAAATTTTAGCATGACTATACCAACAGATTGACAAACTACCTACAAACACGAGGTTACAACATAGAACTCACCTCCACCGAGATTCTTGTGGTGCCATCAAACAAACCAGAGTTCCACTCAATTGTGCCAGTTATCTTGGTGTAGAACTATTATCATTGTCCATTAAGTACTAGAGCAAATCCACCATACTTGCCTGCTTGTCCTGTTATTGAGCAACTACTAGCTACAAGGTTTCTTCTCATTGATAGTGTGTCAATGTATCCTACATCATCCCACACATGGTTCTAGGGTTGGGATTTCAAAACTCATGAACAAAATTCATGGATGGTTTCTTTCGTTCCTGTATTTACTCATGGCAGCAGCTATAGCACAATGTACAACTAGAGGAAGCAATGAAAAAATCTCAACAAGGTGATAGTTTAGATGTCTGTTACCTGCTGCACGGACTCACAAATTGCGTGATTGAAAAACCACCCTCTCACCACATAGACACAACAGATTCATCAGTCTTTGACTTGAAGGCTTGACAACTCGGCAACTTTTGATTGTTTCCAAGAGCATAATTTCAATTCCCAATTGGGGTTATATTACTTGCTCATCACCTCAAGCTAAAAAGGAGGAGCAAAATTTCAATTCCGAATTCCAGTTATACATTACCTGCTCATCACCTCAAGCTAAAGATCCATGAAGTTGCAGAGAAATCTCCACAACAACAATTAAAGGTAACATGACAATGAGTGCAGTCATAACCTCATGAGAGTCACTCACAAAGTGACAGACCATCACCTTCATCACGAACGGCAGTGACGAGCTGCCATGACTACCCACTGAGTTCATCAGCTCCCAACAGTTCATCACCTCAAGCTAAAGGAGACATTGATGTTGTTGGAGAGTATGAAAAAAGAGCAGGTATGTCAATCACATGCATACCCAAAGAGACCCAATCAAAACCTGATGGGGTTTTACAAGCTTCTCATTGGAATGGGTTGGATTCAAGGAGATGCATCAACTTTGGTACAGTAGAGGACTGCAGTCAAAAGGATTTAAGGTTGGGGTTTTTCAGAAATCATGAACAAAGTCATGGATGGGTTTCTTTGTTTCCTGTCCAAGGGCATTTTACTTTGTGGGTTCTGCAGCTACAGCATAATGTTCAAGCTAGAGGAAGCAAAAGAAAAAAAGAAAAACTGAGCAAAGTGATAATAGTTCAGATGTCTATTACCTGGGAAGCTTGTGTTTTGTCAAGGTTTTCAGAGATGGTGAGAAGAAGATGTGCAGCACGGTTTTCTTTCGTTCCTCAACAAGATGGGGCATTTCAATGGATGGCTGCAGCTATGGTGACATGATATCTGCATGTCATCTTCCTTCTTTCTCGTTCTGTGATGACAGCTCCGTATATTACTTCCAGGCACTGGGTCTGCTGCTCTTCCAGTGCACTCTCTTCTGTGTGCAGCTTCTAACCCGCCGCAGTTCCTACCTCCAGATCCTCCTCCTCCTCGGCCGGGATTTCTCACTCCCGAGAAAGATCTCTCTCTATCCTCCATAATAGTCTGCCCTGCACGCTGCCCCCTTGCAGAGCCGACAGTAGTAGTAGTGCCTGTGCTGTCTCCGTCCATTGCTGCTGCTGCAATGGTCGTTCTGGGGCAACAACGAAGCAAGGCGAAAGGAAGGTCATATCAGGAAAGCAGCGATTCCAGAGAGCTTGCAAGGAGCAAGAGGACGTCCGTCGCACAAACAAACAACGATGCACATGTCTTGAAAACCTCTGGAAAAAAAGCGAACTCAGTAGCACATGGTATCCATCTGGACGAGTAGGCGTAGCCGGGAGCTTGCAATGTCAGCAGTTGTCTTGATATTGCGCATGCTGTTTTGCATGCTTCTCGACACGTCCTCATGTGCATCTTGTCGTTGTCATCAGCAAGAGTTTGCGTTCAAAGTGCCTGCGGACGACCAGCTCGGGAGATACTAGAGAATCCTGTTCTGATTCTTTCTGAAGAAGAGAAGAGAAGAGAATCCTGTTCTGATTCTTTCTGAAGAAGAGAAGAAAAGAGAAGAGAAGAGAAAGAGATTGCTCTCTGGAGTGGACAGTCCATCACGTAAGGAAATCGTTTCTACAAGATTTGCTGCTGTGACAACAACAAGATGAGGGTCATCGAGATTACCAAGCCAGGCGGTCCTGAAGTCCTGGAGCTCAGGGAGGTCCCGGATCCGAAAGCAGGCGAGGGAGAAGTGCTCATCAAAACGGCTGCAACTGCATTGAACAGAGCAGACATCATGCAACGACAAGGCAACTATCCGCCACCTCCAGGCGCTTCTTTGTACCCGGGCCTTGAAGTCTCTGGAACCATAGAGAGCGTCGGCCCTGGAGTTTCCAAGTGGAAAGTCGGAGACCAGGTACGCTTGAAGAGAAGAAGAAGAAGAAGAAGAAGAAGAAGATGCCTTGTTTGCTTGATTGTTGTAGATGGCGATCAGTTTCTTGGTTGTGCTGCAGCAGCAGCAGGGGTTTCCACAAGGGGGGAAAAAGCATAGAGTCTCAGATTTTGTTTGATAGCAATTCCTTTGCTTCCCGCTGCAGGTGTGTGCATTGCTTGGAGGAGGAGGATATGCAGAGAAGGTGAATGTGCCAGAAGGTCAAGTGTTTCCAATCCCGAAGGGTGTGTCTCTGCGGGATGCTGCAGCGATTCCTGAAGTTGCATCCACAGTCTGGTCCACTGTCTTCATGACCACGCATCTTCAACCGGGTGAAAGCCTTCTGGTATGTCATCATGCATGCATGCAACTGTCACCTTCTTCAGCCAATCTTCTTCACACATGATGCAATTGGCACTAGTCTTTCTTTCTTTTGACTGGTTCTTCTTCTGAAGATGTGCACTGGTTGCAATTGGCACTAGTCTATCTATCTTTCTTTCTTTCAGCTGGTTCTTCTTCTGAAGATGTGCACCGGTTGCGATTGGCACTAGTCTTTCTTTCTTTCTTTCTTTCAACTGGTTCTTCTATAAGCCCTGTGATCGATCAATACATGCTTCTTCTTGTCTTGCCTGATTTTCTTGTTGTGGGAAAGGCAATTCATGAAAGTGTTTTTGTTTCCTTGGGTGCAGATACATGGTGGTGGTAGTGGTATAGGCACATTTGCAATCCAGCTTGCCAAGGCAAAAGGCGCAAAAGTGTTTGTCACTGCTGGTAAAGAAGAGCTCTGTCCAACACAGCAACAACAAAAGTTGCTCACTTTAGTACTTCTGTTTTCCTCCTCCTCCTCCTCCTTCTTCAGATAGTATGAATTCTTGTGTTTGTTCCAATGGAGCTAGAGTTTTTTTTCCATGTTTTGCAAGAGGCACACAGGCAGGCATGCCCCAAGCAAGCATGATGAAGTTGGACTGGAATTTTTTTTGCTGTTGTTGACAGGGAGTGATGAAAAGCTCAAGAAGTGCCTTGAGCTTGGTGCAGATGTTGCAATTAATTACAAGACTGAGGACTTTGTTGCTCGGGTAAAGGAAGAGACTGGCGGTAAAGGTGCGTGTTGTTCACACATCGATCTCCTTATATTTGAATGTAGATTGATCATGCACTTTTGACAAGATTTGCATTCTAGCTCCAGGAAATTTCCAGATTTCCTTATGCTTTCTTTCCTACAGCTGAATCATTGTCTTCTCCATGTACATACTTGAACCTTGGATTGCAGGTGTGGATGTCATACTTGATGTTATTGGAGCTCCATATCTGAATAAGAATCTAGAGGCTTTGGCCTTGGATGGGCGGATCTTCATCATTGGGCTACAAGGGGGAGCAAATGGAGAGATCAACCTTGGATTGCTTATGGCAAAGCGTGCAACTATTGCTGGTAATATATTTAACTCTCCAAGCTGCTTACACTTTGTATGTGATTACAAAACATTGTGCCACAGCAAGTGCATCCTCTTCTATTTTTCAGGCTTTTGTGGATCAAAGGTTGCTGCCAACAGAAAAAGTGGTGTAAGCAGCTAAGATCATGGTTGTTGGTTGGTTTGGTTGGTACAGCTGGGGGATTACGCAGTCGGCCAACAAAAGACAAGGCAGCAATTGTACAAGAAGTTGTCAAGAATGTGTGGCCAGAGATTGAAGCAGGCAAGGTTAAGGTAATAGTTGAGGATGTTCTTCCTTTGGAGAAGGCAGATGACGCCCATCGTGTTTTGGAACGTGGCACACACTTTGGCAAAGTGATACTCACCACCTAGAAATTGAAAGCATCCTAGATCGAAAAACATCCTGCACAAGAACTGGCTGCACTTTCTCTGCATGTTTCATGTTGGTTTTGCAAGTGTTGTATACAGTTTGTTTTTTCACTTCTTTAATCCAAACACAACAACATAGAAAGTTTGTGGGACTCAACAAATGCATCATAGATGTGATGATTGCTGCAAACTTGGAGATTGGGTTTAGTGGCAATTTAAAAGGACTATCTATAAGGAATAGGACTGTATATTGGTAAAGATGCAAACATGCTCATGAAGTTGCTACTATTTCTGAAAGATACTTTCTGAGTAATGAGCAGAGTTGAATTCCATTTCAGTTGTAACTTGCACAAATGTTGGAAGAATATTATAATAATGTACTTACGAATTGCCCTGATTGTCAAGCTGGAATTTTGTAGTCACATGGATCCTTGGAATACTCTTTCTTTCAAGTCACAAGGAAGAACTAACAGGTGGGTTTGCACCAAACCTTCTGTGCTTTTATATGGTTGGTATAATTGTCTACTTTTAAAAGTCAATCTTAGAACAAGATTATGTGTTCAGAGAAGTTGCTCAAGTTATAGCACTTTTGTCAGAAATCCTTCATTCTCCAAGGAAAACAATGTTTAAGATGCGTTTCAGTTTGCTAAGCACCATTCTAGTTTGCTCTTGCACAAGTCAAAATGTTGACAAAAGATTGTGGCAAGAGAATGGGACAATTTGAAACACACTCTCCACACGATCTTTGCTACAGGGTTAGAGTGTGCTTTGTTTATTCAAAGTTGCAAACACTTGTTCTTGCATTTCTTCAAGATTTCATCCTTTAGGGGCGCTTGGTTGTTACTCTTATTATAGCTTGTATTTAGTTTACATGCCAAAACCATAAGGTTTTTCCCATGTTGACTATACATATCTATACTTATATAAAAAAATGGGTGTCCACGGGCTTGATTGGGTAATTCAGGATTGGTGAATCCTCCGAAATGTTCGCTCTTATCCACAAACTGTGCCAAAATTTTGGGCCATAACCAATTTGATTGGCCCACTGCTCCCAAAAAAATGAAACTATGGAAGCTGCTCAAGATAGAAGGTTTTGTTTTGATGTATATAGTTCCTCCCCTTGGGCCCACCTATATAAGTGAAAGTGCCAAAACATATGGGCTAAAATTGAGGTGCTTATATATGGAGAACATGTTGGGGAACACATTGTGAACTTGGGGAACATTGTGGGAACATATTAAGAAACATGGAAAACTAAAAAAAAATCTTTCCTATGCCCCCCTAACTTGGGCTTGGGCCCTCCTATTGGCTGAAAGGAAAATAAATCTTCTCTTCCCACCCACCCCCACCCCCCCAAGCCGACCTCAATAAAACTTGCATGGAAAGTCCAGTGTCCATTCTAAATAGTCCAATCTCCACACCACATACACTTGAAAAAAAAATCTCCCCCCCAACCTGCAACCTCCCAACCTTAAACCCAAAACTTAAAAAGAAAAAATCCAAGGCACCTTGAAAGCATGATTGCAATTTTCAATGCCTGGATAAAATTTCTCTTCTCAAAAAGGTTCATCACAATTTTTCGTATGGGCTGTTACCCTTCATAATGAACACCTTGGCTATATAGTGGGCTGTTACCCTTCACAATGAAGACCTTGGCTATATAGTGAGAAGGGGAGGATTTTGGGCAAAACATATGGGTTTGATATTAGGTGCTATTGGGAACACATTGAAAACTTGGGGAATAACTTGGGAACATGATAGGAAAATATGAGTAACTCATGAAAAAAAACCTTTCCCCCTTGCCCCCAAAACCCAAATTAAAAAGCTGGGGCACATGAGTGGATGTTGCACCTTCCCATTGGCTGCATGCAATTTCTATTTCCAAAAATGTTAGTTATTTTTTTGGCCTAGGCTAATGGCAGGGAAATAAATTTAAGAAAATAATCGTTTCTCCTATTAATTAAATGAGGTGTTTCACAAGTTTTTTTTTGGGCAACGTGCCAATTTGATTGGCCCATCACTCAAAAATAATAATAATAATGAAGACTCCCCAAAACAAAAGGCTCTATTTTGAACTGAACAGTTCCTCCCCTTTGGCCCACCTATGTAGGTGAAAGGAGGACACCATTTTCCAAGGCATATAAAAATGAAGAAGTATGGAGAAAATGTTGGGGAAAATATTGGGAACCCATTGGGAACTTAAAAGGAACATAGTGTGAACACATTGGGAAGTCGGGAAAAATGAAAAAACATCCCCCCCCCCTCCCCCTGCCCCAAAACCCCAAAACATGAAAGGAAAAAAAAAAGGCACCTTGAGTGCATGCTTGGGCCTTCCCATTGGCTGCATGAAATTTCTCTTCCCAAAAGACTTCATCACCATTTTTGGCATGGGCTAACACTCCTTACAAAGAACACCCCACTTATTTAGTGTTGGGGCACATTTGATTTTTAAAGATAATTGATGGGTAGAAGTGAACAAAATGGACTTTGATACATAACACTTTAGTTTTTTGCTTATTTGATCATTTTGCTTGCAAAATGGGTTTACAGACTAGTGTGAATATATATATATATATATATATATATATATATGATTTTACTTGCGGTAACCATTTTTATAAGAATGCATTTGAATTGATTTGGGTTTTCTTTTGGTGTTTTGTACATGCGTGATTTTTATTCCAAAAGTTATGAAACATAACTAGTGATTACAACAACTTTTGAGGGTTTCAAATTTTTTTATGAACAATCTTTCACCTGCAATTGGCTGAAACACAAATCACCGAGCATTTCGAGATCACTAAGCTTATGTTTAAAACCAAATTTCTCCTTGCAACTCAATGATGGATTAAGATAATTGGATTGTTACATTTTTAAGGTGCGAAATAGTTGATTATTCCTTTTAAGATGGATGTCATTTGTGGGTTAGTGGCAATTTAACATTCTTTTTTATTTAAAAATCCAATTGCTATAGGATGTATATTTAAAAAATTGTCACCACTTCCAAATTATTACAATGTTTTTCGAAATAATTAATATATGGCAATGCCATTGTTTGAAAAATAGAGTAAAAATGTCATGTGAATTCCTTTTTTGAGGCCAAAATTGGTGGATTCTCAACACACTTGTTTTGCAACATGACACCAAAAGCTTGAGACCTTCACATACAATCCAACATTTAGAGGTACAAAAAAATTTGTTGCAAAATTGACACTCACCATATGAAGGTGATTGTTGTGTTGTGGTGAGTGTCAAACAACTATGTACATTTGCATGATCATAATGTATACACAAAGCACTACCGATGACATCATATATATGATCTGAATTCATATATTAAGTATGATAGTTTGTTTGTTTTGATTGTCATGTTGAGAGCTTCCACCCCACATCACCTCGTGTTGTGCATTCGGTATTGTTGGAGCCTTTCAATGAATAGGGTTGGCCTAAAGAGGCTTTGTAATGTTTAGACCTTCAAAGTAAGGTTTATTGAATGTTGAATAATAATATTGTATTGAAAATTCAAGACAATGAAAATTAACGATTATAGGGAAATTGAGGTGCATTCTTGGTATTGTCGGAAAGCCCTTTGAAGTGGGTAAAGTTTAATGGAGGTGATTTTGTAATTTTTAGATCTAAGGTGTGAAAGAAATTGAGTTTTGAGTAATCTTTGTCATTACAAGTTCAATAAAAATTCAACAAAATCATCTTAGATGTAAAAATTGCACAATTCACACTTGGGTCAATGCCACGTTAATCTTCTTGATATTTACACTCTCAAATGATGTTGCAAGCATCTTTTGTTGCACAATTGTTATTATAACAAAGATTAAGGGGAATCAATGTCTTTTTATTTGGAAATTGGACATGAATGTAACAATGACACCAAAATAAAATTAAAAAAAACGAAGAACAAAAAACTATTGAATTATTTCAAATCCTCTATTTATAGGGAAATTTAAATAATAATAATAATAATAAAATTGTACACAACATTTGAACAAACTATAATGTGAATATTTTTCAATGGGTTTTGCTCATTCTTTTTTGTGGAAATATGATAATATGATCTTTAAAAAGTGAGGTGCCTTGCAAAATTTGAAATTAAAAAAGTTGTAGCCTTCTAGTGAAACCGGTGTTCACAAAGGGTTTTGTGTAATGAACCTTTCCTACACTTTCGTGTGATTTGTTTAAAATTGATATAACATGAATGATTGGGCAAAGGTCATGAGATACTCTTTAATAAATTGTAAAGAAAGATTTTAATACAATCATAGGAAATCATTTATGTAGATACATTGTGACCTAAATGGAACCCTAAAGTGAAAAAGTTGTCAAAAGTACTGGCCACAAACAACAGTTGATGGAGCTCAATGTTTGTCATGAGCACATTAACCATATGGTGTTTGGAAGAATATCATGTCTGTTTTGTGTGTTTTATGTTTGTAAGTTGTGCCTTCATGAAGGAAAAGAGAATGTGTCACTTTGTTCGTTTTAATTTAAATCATAAGTGTGTGAGTTTATCTATGTTGGTTTTTTTGTTCTTCATGAAAACTCATGGGAGTATGACTATTATTGGTGCTTTGGATTACGGAAAAATGAGGAGCTATGAATATTTAAAGGAGGAATTTTTTTTGCAATTTGGGGGATTTGTTGGATGGTTTTTGGAAGGACAAAGAAAAGAGCTAAATATTATGAAGTTTGTTTGATGTATATTGAAGTTAATAAAAGGTGTTCTATAAAAATGCATTGAGAGATGAATGTTTTGCATGCATGACTTTTTTGCTCTTTCAATATGGATTTTATCAAAACAACAATATTTTATTGCAACAACATTGACCCCAAGGGTTGCAAATTGGCCTACTATGTTAATTGACTCCTAGTGTAAAGCCCTTGGGGCTGATTGATGTTAATGATTGCACCGATAGGAATGCTTGATTGATTTGAGTTCAAACTTGGCCTTCACTCCTAATGTAAAGTGGGCCTAAGTTCAATCTTAGGATTAGATTGAATTAAGCCTAGAACTAATTGTGGTTAGAATCATAATTACAGAGAAGAACAAACTAAACTAATTATTAGGCTGAACGCCACTTCAAAAAAGCTTTAATACTAGGTAATATACCAATGTCGACAAATTCCTCAATTTGGAGAGTGTTCAATAAGATTCTCGTGAGCTTGACTTCAAACATAACCCTAGTGATAAAACCAAAACCTTCGAAAACAGATTTTTTTAAACACAAGATTAGGTTCTTCAGGTAAGCAAGGTCAGCAAGGGTATATAGATATATATATATACAATCCCAAGTTATATACAATCTGACATTAACATAAACTTTACTTCACCCAACTTGTCACACGCTACCTGTGATTGTGTTGTTTCAATGATAAAACAAAGCATTTCAAGTTGGACCCAATGAATGAAAGATACTCCATGAAATGGGAAAAAAAATCTTGCAATATGCACAAGAACTGGGCAACTCTTTAGACCCCGAATATATGGTTATTTATAAACACATCTTGCATCTTAGTGCTCTTTGTCCCCTTCAAATAATCTGTTAATCAGTTCTTTAATTTGTTGCCACAGGATTTGCAGCTGCTTTCTTCTCATCTGTCACAATCCCAACTTTCCTGAAGTAATCCATCTCCTGCAAGCAGACAAAATCACAACAGCAAACTTGTTGAAAAGCGATCCACAAGCTACTACTCAGGGAAAGAAGATATTAGGTCAAAGGACAACCCACAAAGAAAGCATCCTGATATCCTGCCCCTAGAAAAGAAGCCACAATGATATATACTCAGTCATCACCAGGCCATTGAATTCCAGGGAATGCTCAATGTACTACATCAGAACTCACCTCATGAACTCATCTATTTCATGGTCATATTGATCCAACAGGTTTGGCTCATACTCACCAGCATTCTTTTGTATATATCCAGTAGTACACTGCGTTCCAGCTTGGTTTCATTATATGCATCCACAGTATTCATAGCCTGTTCATGCCACAAAATGGTTCTTGCTCATGAACAATACGTTCATTGTTTAAGGAAGATGGGAAACAGCCATTCTTGGGGGAGTACCCCACGATATATAGGCAGTTCTGATACTCAAACAAAGACATGAACTTACAAACATTCACAATAACTCATTTTGCACAAAGAGAGGAGACAAAGAAAATCACCTTAAGCCATTTTGCGAGATTTGGTCGACCAGCAGTAACATCATAGTTTTTGAGGCCAGAAAAGGCAATTTCCAATCTTTCAATGAAAGGGACATATGCAATGTCAACCTGGCACATGCTTACATGAGAAATTGCACAGAAAACAATTGGGAACGTATAACTGCCAGCACATCCTCGACAGTAAAGTAGTCCAGTAGAAAATGATTCTTTTATTTAACACAAAGTGAAGAAAAAATCATAATATGAACTTGTCTCAGCAGCACATACTCGGAAATGAAGGTCAAGGGCTAAGAATGGAGTCAAGAAACTGGCAATCCACTCACCAAGCCAAACTTTCCAAGGAAGAATGGTCCTTCATTGGCATATTTTCCAAGTGCATTCTCTACATAGTCAAATGCTGGTCCTGGAAAAAATAGTGCAAGCATATGATGAAGGGAGAGATGTAACACAACAGGAACAGATCATCATCTCCCATCATGGTGCTTCCTTCCCAAAACCACAATCATTCAAGGACACCCACCAAAATACATATGTTCTCAAGCAATTTCTTTCCCTACTCTGTTAATCATGCAGAAACTGTGACAAACAGGAATGCGGAGGACTCTTACCTACGGTCCCCTCAATATCAGCTGGAGCTGCATCCTTTAAGCTCAAGGCAGTATAGCCCGCCTTACCCAAGGTATCAATATACTTCACGAGTTCTGCAGCAGCCTGCTTCTTGTCTTCTTCCTGTCACCAAAGTATGAGCAATATTCAATTAGAGTATTGCTTTTAGTTTCTGCAATTACTCACTACTAGGTATAGATAGTGTGCATGCATCACAAAGAAAACGAGGGAGAAAACCAACAAAGAGATGGGAATTTGGGCACGCACAGTAGGTCCAATGGTTGGCCCTCCAAATTCTTGGTCAAGATACTCAAGCAAGTCCAAGCTTTCACCCTTCACTTTGCCTTTATGTTCAAGTGCCGGAACCTACCCTCCCAAGTAGAAATCAGAATAGAATCCTACTAAAATGGACTCAAATTACATCTCAACAAGCATGTAGAAACAAATGAAACGGACGAGCACTTTGCATGTAACTCACTTTGCCAACAGGATAGACTTTCTCCTTGTACCAAGCAGGCTTGTCACTAAGACTGATTGGCACGCACTCTATTTCATCCAATCCCTGAAATTCCATCCACAAATTACCAGCTGATCAACAAGCTTCCAAGCCCTGAGTGGCACTTTACAGTGTGCAATATCAAATTGCAATTCTCCACTTGTAAACCTAAGCAGGTCCTTTCAATTTCCTGAGCCTGTTTATAGCACCTGTCTAATGTCAAAAACCTACTGGTCAACTTGTACTGGACCATTGATCAAAGTCATGCTAAACAACTTGCCAGTTGCAACATTCACAATACACCCCACACACAATTTCTCCATCATAGCTTGGTCAATCAAAGTCATGAAAGACAGACCTTGTACTTCTGAGCAATCCAAACACGCTGTGCATATGGACAGAGAGCACTATAATACAGTCTGCTCACACAAACATCCCCACAAGGTTACTATTTGCTTTGAACCCTCGGATCCAGAGTAAAGATTGAATATATTCAGATATGGTTTGCTGCACATATAGGTTGACCGGCTACGTGAACTCTAACACCAGAATTCTGCTCAGGTCATGACAGATTGCGGTATCTAGATACCATGAAATTCAGGATTTTCAAAAGAAAAATGATTGCCTGACCAATTTCTGCCACATTCAAGTTGGGCCACAGGGTTTCATCATTACCAACAAGCAAAAACGAGGCCTAGAGAATCTTGAAGGTAACAACAGAAAATCAGGGCAGTACAGGGACCATTGTTAAACTGCTGCTGACATAAATACATATAGAATAAGATTTGCTAGAGACCAGTAACCTGCACAGAGCACAACTCAAAGCATGGACTAAATGTGCAGCAATGGGGTCACACACCTGGTTGTGCCATCAAAAATAGGTGGGCACTCTGACTTAGAGTCGAGGTCCTGGGAGTTCGCATAGCTGCAAATCATCCCTCCCCCACAACCCAACAGGTTTTTAAGTTCCAAAATCCCATCACAGATATCACTGACAGTCAGTAGTAGCCTCTTCGCACAAAAACCAGAGAAAACTAAAACACAAGACAGATATGTATATATGAGATTGCAAAGAAAACTCAACAAACAACAGGTTGAAGCTAACTGTTGTGTCAGTTCCTGCAAGAGTAAGATATGGTCATAACCTTATGAGCATCACTCACAAAGCATCAGGCTATATCACCTTGACCATGAAGGTTGCTGCCATGACTCTTTCCCCACTAGCTTCATCAGCTCTCAAACAGCAGGAAAACCACAACACCTTAGACCACACAATCTGATTCTCTTATGAACCACCCATAACAAAAAAACAAACAAAACTAAATTTTGCCACACTCCAGAGAAATCTGTCATCACCACAGTGCCCTTCTTGCAGCACAAGAGTTTTGAAGTGCAGCAGACTATGTGCAGAAAAGAATACACATGACAACAGAATTTTGAGTTGGCAGTAGTTTGCACTGAATGCATGCACAAAAAACTTCTTTCAATGCATTATTATCTCTTTCTTTCTTTAAACCCAAGAAGAAAGAGGTGCATATTTGCAGAGGATATCTGCTGGAGTGCGATGCAGCTCACAGAGAGGTAGCCGGCACAACAAGAACCGAGAAAGAACCCCTTTTGTATATCGGTCTATCATGTCTCCCACATACCTATCTCTGTGAATTTCAGAATCAATACTTGCACATACCCCTCAATGAACTTAGATCATGAAGCAGCTTCAACTGTAGTAGTAGTGAGATTGTACCTGGCTACTGCTGCTGAAGCCATGCTGCAAACTGAGAAATACCCTTTTCTGTGTACAAGCTGTGAATTCAAGCTATTGGAAAAACAGTAAGTGGATTGTCCTTGGAAGTTGTTGCTGTTTCGAAGCAGCTGTGGATATGGCCGAATCACTGGATGCACAGCAGCAAAAGAGCAAATCCTGTTTGAATCCACAAAAATCAGATCAACCAACATCTCATCAGATCAACAACAACAGTACAACACCAGGCCAATAGAAAACTGGAGATGCAGCAGGCAGAAGCAACCTAGCATGGAAAGAAGGAAGGAATTATCACGCAAAAAACATGAACAGGACTAAATTCTTTCACAACAATGAATGAGATTGGACAGTCACCACAAATGCAATATCTTCTCCTTCTTTGCACAAAGAGCTTGAATCCAAAGAGATACAAATCACAGGAACGAGGAAGATCCTTCCAAATATCCAAGAAGAGCTCTTTGCAAGGATTGCTGCACGAAGGATTCTTTGCAAATATTGCTGCAAGAAGAACTCTTTGCAAGGATTGCTGCAAGAGAGGATTCTTTGCAAACTTGTTACAAGGATTGCCATCACTTTGGATGCAAGCAAAGAATCAATCCCAGCATCATGCAGGGAAAAGCAACTCTGCTCTTCTATGGTACAAGAACACAGACACAGACACAGAGAGAGAGAGACAGAGAAAGACAGAGTAGTGGATGAGCACATACATGCGAGGATTGTTGGCGATGGAGAAGGTTGTCGTGGAGACTGGAATCACACAAGAAAAGCAGCAGCTGGCCATCAGTTCGCCCTTGCTCCTCTGTCTCCAATGTGCTTATATAGGTACACAGCAGCGCGACCAGGTCGGTGGTTGCGCCAACTACAGTGATGATGCATGCACGCACACGCATTCCCTCGGGAAGTTTGTCGCGAACCTTCCCTCCCGAGGATGAAAACGGATGAGCGGGCGGTTCGATCTTGCTCGCTACGGATTCGCACTGAAAGCGTCGCTGAGCAGAGCATCGCGCAATTGGCGTAGTGCTTCTGCGAGTGCGGCGATAGCCAGGGTTTGCATTGCAGCAGGGATACAACGAGCCGCAGTAGAAGCAAAATAGAGAGAAGAAGCAGCCGTATCAGAAGAAGAAGAAGACGACGACGACGACGAAGAAGAAGACGAGTAGAAGAGACGAGGAGCGACGAGGAGTGTCGTGCATGAGGGGATTGGAGGGCAGCGATGGCGGATATGGAAACCTCTTGGGAGGGCGAGTCGCTTCCTCCGCGGAAACGGCTGCTGGCGGGATTGCGGCAGAATGGCTGGCGGGCTTCTTCGTCGTCTTCTCTGACCTCCACTGCTGCTGGCGAATTGCTCCAAGGATTCGGACCGGAGCAGGAGGAGGGGGAGGAGGAGGAGCTTGCGGCAGTTGACGGGGAAGGTGGTGGGGATTTGTCCGTTATGGTTTCTTCGGGCGCTGAGTGTTCTTCAGGCTTGAAGAAGCCACGGATGTCGCGAGAGTGGGCGAAGGTGGAGTATGCAGACCACGTAGATCCATCGCAGTCGGAGCGGCTTGTTCTCCCTCCTGTAAGCAAACCTTCACAAGGAATCCCAGTTCCAGTTTCTTCACATGATGATGCAGCAGCAGCAGCTGCTGCTGCTGCAATATCTGCAGCGGCACATGCTGTCAAGGTGGCGATGGCAGCCAAAGAAAATGCCGCTGCAAAAGCCAGTATCGCAGTGAAAGCAGCAGCAGCAGCAAAAGTGGCTTTGGAAGCAGCTGCTCATGCAGCTAGGGCTGTGGCTCTTGTCCAGGATGAGCTTAGGAGGAGGAAGACTGTAAATGCACAACCTGGATTCTCTGAAAGTTCTTCCAAGCTGCTGCAGACTTTTGTAGCTCCAGAGAGCCAAACAGAAGAAAGAATCTTGGAGAGGACAGAGGTGAAGGCAGAGAGGACAGAAGACGACCATGCAGGACATAATAGTGGTGGAGCAGGAAGAGCAGCAGCAGCAGCAGCATCTTTGGATGATGAAGAATTGACCCAACAATGGCACAGAGTCATCAACAGCTCTCCATGCATTTCTCATAGTCTTGGTACTCCGCCACAAAGGAAAGAAGCTCCAACAATACCAGATACTGCATCCAGTGCAGTTAGTATGAGTAGCACAGATGCAGCGGCATGGCCTCAAATCATTCAGACATCTCCAACTGAGCTTCTTCTGTTGCCGCCTCTGAAGCAACAACAAACAAGGGCTCAATCAGTGATGCACCAGGACTTGAAGCGATTTGATGATGCAAGGGTTGCGGTGAGGCATGAGGTGAAGAAGAAGATCATGGAGATTCATCAGAGTGATGATGCTGGAGGACAGCAACTAGATGCTTTCGAGCATTCTAGTCCCAAGTTTTCTTCTAAACCTAGTAAGCTCTCAGCTTCAGAGGAAATCTCCAGTGTGATAAAACCAGCAGAAGCAACTATGGAGGGGGTTGTAGCTTTTTCTGCGAGGGAAGAAGATTCGGTGATAACTGCAGCAGCTGATTATCCTGCAGACCTTGTGGAAGATTCATTGACAACGACAGCAGCTGAGCATTCTGCAGAGCTTTCATTTGATGCCATGATGGCAGTTGCTGATCCAGGAGCCTCTTCTACTCATCTCCTTTCTGACAGCTATGAGAGGAGACCTGACCTTCTCCAGGAGATTCTTGAGGCTGCTGTTCTTGCAGACTCTGCAATGTCGCTAGATGAAGGAGGAGGTGCTGATGCCTTTACTCCTGAGAGTGCATATAGGGCAGAATACTATGAAGGTTCAGTACAACAAGAAGGGCATAGCATTTTTTCTGATTTGCTTGCAGAGGCAAAGGAAGATGAATTGAGAATGATGCTATAGTTGTGGATGTTATGCCATCAGCCACTGGGACACCACCCATTGCTTGCAGCAATGCAAGTGATGGTTCTGCAGCCGTGGAAATGGCACATGCAAGTAGGGATTTGGAAGATTTTGGAGCAGCTGAGATGGTGGATGATGCAGACATGGCTTCAAATTTTTCTGGAGTAGCTGAAGTTGTGCATGCAGATATCCAGAGATAGCTGTGAAGGATTCTGGAGCATCTGAAGTTTTGTATACAGACAATGCACACATGGTCTGGAAAGGCTTCGAAGCTGAAATTGTGCATGAAGATGGTGCAGACACTGCTTTAGGAGATTCTGGAGCAGATGAAACTTTGCAGAGCAGAGGTGCCTTCTAGGGTTTCACCTGGACAAGTCTTATGAGCTGGTTCAAAGGCAGATTGGTGGCAAGGAAGAGGTAATGGCAGGACAATGCTTGGAGAAAAAATGAAGGAAGAGATAGAGGTGGAAACATGTTTGGGGGAATTTCAACTATGGGTGGTCAAGGTTTGTGATCAGGCTGTGAGGGAACTGAAGATGTTGCTTTTGGGGTTTCAGGAGTTTCAGGAGCTAGTCCTGATCATTTGCTTGCTTGTTCCCAAGGAGGAGGATGCAATGCAAGTGGATTTTGGAGGAGACAGCTGTAGATGGTGGCGATTTGAGACCAGATTGCCAGGAAAATCTAAATCTGTCCTGGGTTTCTGACTGAAGTGTGTGATCTGCAAGCAGCCATTGTGCACAATGATGCAGGCTCAAGTGAAAGCCTAGCACATGCAGCTCAAGCCCACCCATGAAGAAACAGTTGCAGCCTCGCCATGGAACAAGCTGAAGGTGCTCCCTGCTGCAAGTGAAAGCTTTAGCAACTGGAGCTAGTATGTCTCTCCTTTCATCTGCTGGACACATACCCAGGCAAACTATTGCTTTTGCAAGCAGACCAGGTGGCTGACATTTGTTACTCCATCAGGTCCTTAATATCCCTAATGTGACCAACTCAGATTTTGAGACAGTAGCATCTAACTATGGTCCTGTCTGTGTAATGGTTTATTCATGAAGGCATGAAGCATGTTCATTGATCTTCAACCTGCAGTAGGCCATGCTCTGCAACTGTGGCCTTGGACCATTCCAGTCCTCTCAGTTATAGTGACACACAACTGTGGTCAAAAGGTCTGATGTCACATATGGTAGTTGCTTGATTGTTCTCTGCAATGCTGAACTTGTCCCATGCAACAAAAGAAAAGCTGTCTCTGCATGCTTTCTGTGGCTTCTCTGTTGTTTGTATGTTGTATCAAGACATGGATGATGGCCATTTGTTTTATCAGGTTGGAGAATTCATTATTGATTTTGTCACTCTTCTTCAGAAGTGGAGTTGTGCATGGTTTGACAGTTCTGGATATGCAAGAATCTCTCAAAAGAGAGCTTTGCTGGTTCAAAGCTGCCTCTTCAGTACTCCTGTGGCTGCTCTGTTGCTCTTCTGTTGTATTAAGACGTGTGGTGGCCAGTTTTTCCATGAAGTTGGAGAATTGATCATCGATTTTGTCAGCCTCCGTAGAAGTGGGGCTATGCAGGTCATAACAGTTCTGGGTATATGAAATCTCTCAAAAGAGAACTTTACCGGTTCACTGTGCAGCTCATGATGTCGTCTCCTGAAGAGAAATCAGTAAGTGCCAAGAAGGTGCTTGGGCCTTGGAATTCGTCCAGATTACAGTGCTTTCAACACTTGTGGTATCGTGGAGTTCAACTGGATTGATGTGTATGCTAGAGGATGTGCAGGAACAAGCTGGAATGTCTGTTAGGGATGTGTGAAAAGTCTTGTTGAGAGTTTGTTTGATTTATATGAGAAGATATGGAAGCTCTGCAGAAAGAAAACTTTGGGCCAGGTTGGGAGGAAAGTGATAAAGAAGCAGTAGCTAGCTCCAAGAGGAAGGTGTAAATAACTACAGCACCATCATGGGTGCATGCTGACATGACAATGAGGCTTCACATACAGTTAAGTTTGTGCTGTGCTGCAAGTACTGCAAGATTGTTGTCACTCATGAAATAGGGTGTGAAAAATTGAGTACAACAGATATTATCATGTGTCTCGTGCTGATACACACTTTTGGGCATTTTCCATGCTTTCACATGGATTCTGTTCAGGCAACTTCTTAGAATTCTGTTTAGTTCTTCTTGTGCATTGACCTTGTTGTCACCATCTACAGTTCTGTCTTTTGTGTTAACATACTCTTTGTTCAAGCATCTGGAAGACTTCCACTTTCAATGAATGAAGCTGTCAGGTAGTTAGTGATTGTTGTCAAGAGCTACCCTCTGGTTTCAACAATCATGGTATGGTGTTGTAGAGGCGGACTTTAAATAGGGTCTTTGTGAAATTCTCCGCAAATTGTCCAATGTTGTTCTGCAGCTGTCGTGCTTCTGAGTACAATCAAAGTGAGTGCTCTTGGTGATCTGGTTGCTTTCAGTCTAGAGAGGCCACAAAACTCTGCAGATAGAAATTCATCATGGCCTGAACTGTATGCATGCAGAACGTGGTCCTGTCCACACAGTATAATGATGCACTTGGCTGTAATTTGGTGTTTCTAAACAGTGCTCTCAAATTTGTGTAATCTGGAGATGCTTGGAGCCCATTTGGAGTTGGTATCTGTAAAGTTTATTTTGCACAGCAACCAAATGCATTGTGCTCTGTTTGTCCAGGAACAATATCTGTAATTGGATTTGACACAATGTTTTGTTGAACTTCCATTCAGACATACTGGTCTGGAAAAGTGCAGTTTACATGGGTGGTTAGAATTTGAACAGAGAATTGTGTTTTGAGTGATTGGATGACAGTGTTGAGCAGAAGTTTTGAGCAGAGAGCATTTTTAATAATTTTATCAAAGCTTGAAATTTGAATACTTGCTATTTGGCAAGTTGAATTAGGTAAGAAAACCATTTGTATTTTAGACTTTCAACATATGATTATCAGATTTTTTCTTTTTGAAGTTTCATTTTGATGCCAGAACAGTTTTCAGTTTAT
>Ga0209611_10005231_pt1 | contig 21852 bp, 13 predicted proteins | sample S1TSphgellanicum_3_FD_187693 | JGI IMG/M metagenome (GOLD analysis project Ga0209611, IMG submission 187693) | Host-associated microbial communities from peat moss isolated from Minnesota, USA - S1T2_Fc - Sphagnum magellanicum MG (SPAdes) (version 2) | ecosystem: Host-associated > Plants > Peat... | reverse complement strand
ACAACCACTCCAAAAATCCTTCACACTCTCATCATCTTCCTTATGTTGGTCCCTAAAAAAATGCAAGACCTCTAGACCTCTTCCTGACACTCTTTGCACAACGGAAGTTGTCAGGGTTCTTGTGATTCAACAATCTTAATCAAGTTCTATCCTTCGCTAATTACCATCACCAAATTTAAATCGACAACACACTTGCTAACTATTTTGAAAGTCCACGAATTTAACTTCCTTTCTTCACCAAAATTCCACACCCTTGTATTCTTGAGCCAACATCATATATACTCCTCCAATCCTCGTCCCTTCGCTCCCAAGAAATCTTCCTGCCAATCCCCTCGTAGAACCATGATTCACACAACACATGAAGAGTATTCATTGAGTAGCCGGGATTGCGCTCCATCATTGAAACCAACTCACCAAGATCCCTTCGCAATAACTTGCAAAATAACAAAACAAACCAAAAATAGAAACAAATCAAAAAACAATTTCTTCAATGCCATTGAATCACCGTGCTGCTAGCGGTTCAACCACTAAGCTAAATTAAGGTTTGCAACCTTCATCCATAGAAAACATCTGACACTACTTTTAGGTTACAATTGGTTACTTCTCCATAAATTAGATTTCTTTTTTTACTATTTTTTCAATGAATTCCTTGTCTTCCCAAGCACCTCTATTTGTCCCATATTATTTGGGCACACTTCAATTTGCATGTATATAAGTTCTAAGAAAAGAGCCAAAGGGAAGCCATTAGGTTTCTATTTTTGGGAGTGAAGGGCTAATGGGTTGCTTCTATTGGGGTTGCCCATAATTCCAAAAGAATTGGTGGTGAAAGGTTAATCATTGTGCCTCCTTCCCAAAAAAAATTGTGGGCACACCCATGAATTATTTAATAAAATGTACATTATATGTACATCCAAATAGGTACCCAATCTCATGGACTGGGGTTATTAGTGCAAGAGAAAATTAAAGCAACAGATAGTTAGGAAAACAAAATCCTAACAACTAATGAGACAAGACAACAAATCCGTTTTTATTTCATTTTGGGGCAGAAGGGGGAATTTTTTTTTGTGTTCATTTAGGAGGGAAGGAATTAGGGTAGATAAGTTGATGAGCGAGCACTTAAAAAGTCAAACAAGATTGAATCCTCATACATTGTTCCTCTAATTTTGAAGTTCAAAAAACATCTTTAGCCTTCCAGTTTGCACATCCAATGACACAAAAATTGTTCAATTTGGCTAAGAAAGTAGGAAAATATTAAATAGTGTTCAATGATAAGTGTGTGATTGGTGATTGGAGGTTCTACCCTACTATATTGGTAGTCAATTCATGAGGGTAAAACCATTGAATTAACAACCTAGATACTAGTTCCTTGGTAATTCATAATTGAATGATTTTTATTTTTTTTAAAGTCCATTTTTATCTTGTAACTAAATAAAAATGTGGTGATCCAATAAAATTACTCATAAAATACCCCAAACTGGGGCTATCAAGGCACCAATTTCTCCAAAATTGGGGATGAAATGAAAAGTTGGGATGAAAACAATACTTTGGGGAAAAAGAGGGATCAAATTAATTTTTTCCCTTACATAAATCATCATGATTTTCCCCAATTTTGAATTCGCTTTGCCTACATATTGATTATTGCTCATGTTATTCATTAAATCAAACCTTGTTAGAATCAATCTTAGGATACCTTAAATTGTGGTGGTGTTGGGTGCATATGCATCACAAATAAAACAATGAAAATATTAGAGTTATTTGTAAAGTCACCTTGTCTCAAAGCCCTAGCTTGTTTCTTTAGTACCATTGAGAGTATTTACAATATGAGTAAAATTTGGTACCATTTCATGAAATTAAGTATTGAAATAAAAAAAATTTGATTCTAACCTAGTTTCATGAAACAATATCCAATTTTACTCACATTGCAAATATTTTCAAAGGGATTAAAGAATCAAACTAAAGCCCAAAAACAAGAAAATTTTACAAATAATTTTAATCTTTTCATTTTTTTTGTTTGGTGATGTAATATGCACCTAACACCACCACAATTTATCATATAAGGTTTGCACAATTTGAATTGTCACAACAACATAAAACACATTTGATTTAATTGTTACAATTAAAAAAATTTGTACATATGCATTTAAAGAACTTAGACCTATTTTAAAAGGACAATAACATTCAATGGGTGCAATCACGGTTGGGGTACACAAAAGGAATGTCTTACCCCAAAATTACTCTCAAAACATTATTTTGAATGACCATTACATTTACAAAATAATTTATTTAGTATTTTTTTTTCATTAGATACTCATATACTTATTTATTAAAATGGTGATGATTTTTTATGATTTGGACGATTGAAACATGTTCTTAAGTGTCCTAAAAGATGGTTCAAGAATTGTGTCCCATTGTGTAGTTTCATCAAAAAGGATTCAATAAAACTAGCAATATTTATTCAAATTGCTTCATATTTTAATCACAAATAGAACAAAGGATGTTCTATATGATGGCATAATTTTTTAGTACGATAAATCACCAAATTTTGTGGAGTTGATGCAAGAATCTTGGATTTTTTCATAAAACAAATGCGTTAATGAGGACAATATAATTAATTTTATTAATTAAAATTTTGCATTCCAAACATTTGGGAAGAAGTATAGAAAATGTGTGTGCAAAAAAAAGGACATTATTTGATTTTTTATAAGGTTTTGGCACTTCAAATGAAAGTATGTCATTATGAAATATCTAAGTAGTCTTGCATTCTTTTTTTATTTATACTTGCATAAGACATTCAAAATTTGTTCAATTGATTTGAATCATTCATTATAACACATTGGTTAAAAGCCTAAACATACATATTCCCCTTCCATTATTTAGGATTTTAGAACATTAATTTTGCTAAGTCTTTAATTTAGGATTTGAAACACAAGACAAATGAGTGTCATGGTTCTTGTTGTGGTACCCTAACCGTGATTGCACCGCAATCTAAGTTTGGGTTTTGAGTTCAACAACAAATAGTTTCATAGTTTGAATTCAAACTTGATTTTAACAAAATTCTAACCCTCCAATATAAATACCCCAAAACTTACAACCTACATCTTCAACTTGCCAACATTGGTTATGATATTTTGTGTTGCCATCTAAGCACAAATTTATTATATTTAGTGATAATATGCATAATGTCCACCTTTGATAGATGGATAAAGAACAATAGTTACAATGCAAAGCTTAGTTTTCATTTGCTATTGCCTTTAGTTTTCCTTCTATGTTTTTTCCTCACCTCTTTTAAAAAATAAAATCTAAGTACACCTTCCAACCAAAATATGCATAATTTGTCATCCATATAGGTCTATAATTTTGTTTCATTGAATATTATACAACAAAGTTGTGTAATATTTTGGATGACCATCAAATTTTGGATGAATACTTTGCATTTAATGATCATAATGTGATTTGATATGAATGTTTGTACAACAATAAGGTCCTATTCAAATGTGCTTGAAAGTCTATGGACTATAAAAAAAGGTCTTTTGAATGTACAAGTGAACATTGAAATAGTAATAGGGTCATTCAAATGCACTTGTGCAAATTCAAAACTCTTAAACTTGACCCCAAAATTATCGTAGAAAATTGGAACTCACATAAGAATCTTATCTACCTACATACTAAGATCCCTCTCATTTTTAAGGTGTAGGTGTAAGTGTGGCCTGCAAATAATTCTATCAATTTCTAAGGTTTACAATGTGAATAGGGGACTACTTATTTTGTCTATGCGTTAGTAACCAACCTATGTTTTGTCCTTTACCATTCATTTGAATGGGATGCAATTTGTTGAAGTTATGGCAGCAATGGCACATGTTTATGAAGGAGTGAAGCTTTTGGGATATAGTTAATAGTTGTTGTTTTGTTTCATGTGTGTGTAAATGTAGGGATTTTTAGAGCTGGAAATGAATTGATGGAAGAAGTACAAGAGACAAATGGGTGGAAAAGATAAGTATCAATTTTTTGACTTAGCAATTTGTGTTGTTTGTGTGAGATTTGGAATAATGATTTTGCAGTATGTTTGTGTGTTATGATATCTTTGGGATGAATGCCCAAGGGTTAAATATTTTTGTTCTTGTATCAACTTTCTAGTTTTCCCCGCTATGCGGAGAATTGTAGGGTAGATAGGTCTAATTATGTGTAAGAACATCAATGGAGTTGATGACATGTTCTAGGGGGTCATGAAAGGATTGGTTTGTGTGTGTGAATCAGAGTACAAGTTGTGTTCATTTCATTCTATCAACATTGTTGCTTTGAAGGGAGTCGAGGATCGAGCATTTAGTCTTTTAAGAGCTTTAGGCATGGTTTTGGGTTGGTGGGGAATTCCAAGGTGTTTATGGCTAGTCATTTTCTTGAGATATCTTGTAGCCCAAACTCTATGTTTGTTTGCATTTTCATAGCTCTAATTCAATCAAATCAACATGCAGCTTGTTTGGGGAATTGGCGAGGGTGCATACTAATGGACATTAGGTGTCAAAGAAATTGCCACATTAAAAGACCATGATATTAGTCCGATTGAAAGAAGATCTCCAATGATATCATCCATTTGATGTTCTTAAGTCAAAGTTTTTGATATTTTCAATTGGGTCATGGTTACACAGGCATACTGTCAAAACTAAGTTTCTACAACATGTTCTTGTGACAAATGTTTATGTCAGCTTCAAACTTTGTAATAAGCAAAGTTGTTATGCCTTTCTTTTTTGGTTACATAAGATCTTTTTTCAAAAACATTGAGAAGATGAGGTGCCCTTCAAATGCAATAGGAACCTTCTCCTAATGCTTTGTAATCTATTGAAGTTTGTTCAAGGGAAGGAAAGCACTTAAAAATTTGTGGCCCCAACCAATTCAACAAACATGGCACATGAGTTTATAAGGATAAAGGTTGTGGTATAAGAGAAGGGTAAATTTGTAAACCCTTCTAGGATATTGACGCACCTACCACAAGGCTAATAGGTCAAGTGCAAGCTATTAAAATTTGCAAAATGATATAAAGATATCTAACCCTTCCCCAACAAAAAAAACCTTGGATTTTTCTTAAATCAACTCCTTTTAAATGTGAAAGAAATAGAATGGGTGCCTTTTATAATTTTGAAATGTACTTTGATAAGTTGGCGTGGGATCCTTCATGAAGTAAAAGACCCGACAACCACATATTGATCTAAAATAATTCTGGAAATACATTAGGAAAAAATTTGACAATTCTTTGTGGATGGTTTGATGTTCATCTCATAAATGTTTCCCCAAATCATTTGTGTAGTAAAAGGCAACTTGAAATTGGAATACCCATCACAAGGTCAAAGGCAATGTGGGGGGTAACCACAAGCCCAAAAGGATTGAAAACAAGACCCCCCTTTCATGTGTAAAATCATTAAATTTCTTATGTGACAACACACAATTGAGAAGTTGTGACTTGGGACTTGAAAAAATCTACAACATAATATGTAATGTGACACATATCATCATTCTCAAAATACAATGAACAAATGTTGATGGTTTTGGCAAATCGTAATGACCTTGTGGAGTGTAAGCATTTAATTTTACAGAATGCAAATTGGTCAAAATGAGTTATAAAAACCAAAGGCATTGTGTAGTTAAAGGAGTGAACAATCCTCTTGCCCAAAAAATCAAATTTTTATATAAGAAAACTTTCGAATGAATTTTTTTGGCAACTTAATGTTGAATATGTTGATTATTTGCACAATACTTCACCAGTATTGTGCTAACTAATGTTGAATATAAATTCATTTGAAAAATATGTAAGTTTTTTTGTTTCATATGAAAAATGATCAAAATTTCAAATCATACTAAAATATGTTCATTACTTCACGGTTTGACAATCTCTTTTATTGTGAACTAAAAATTTATTTTGTACATCATTTACATTGTACCACAACTACATGTAGTAAAGGACTTCCAAAAAAATTGTGTATACTAAAAATCCAAATGTATTTGATGAAAAATTCAAACTACACATTTCAAATAATGAATTTTTTAAAAATCTAACTTATAATTCTTATCATCCAAATTTTTGTGACTATCAACAAGTTTGTATCAAAAAAATCAAAGGGCCCTTTACAAAATATGCATTATCTAACACAATAGTTGGTCAATTTCAAAAGTCCTTACCTAAAAGAAAATTAAATTGAATTTAATGAATTTTTATTTTGAATTTCTTAACACAACTTGGAATGATTATCATAATTTTAAAATGTTAAAACCATAGTTATGACATTCTTGGTGCGAGAATGTTATGGAAGCCCAAAGAAGCAAGAATTTTAAAGAATTTTTAAAAAAATTATAGATCAACCAGTGTAATTTGGTAAACATTCGTGGGTAAAGAATGTTATGACAAGGTGCTAAATGAATAATTTTAAAGAATTTTAATGTGCAAAATGAAGAATGTCATAACTATGGAAGACATATACATATAAAACTATAACATATATTTTCCAAATCTAAAACATTTAGACTTTTGAAATTGAAAAATACGGATTGGATTTTGATTTGTGGCTTTAAATAAATACATTAATGTTTATGAATTTTGTTTGGGTTATTTTACATGGACTTTATATATGATATATTAAACTAAAAGTAACAACTATATGCAATTTTTTAAAAAACAAAACCTTAACCCAAAAAAAGATATGGATTTAAAATGTCTTCAAATGGACCTTATTTTCAAAAGTCCATATCGTACTCATTTTTTGATGGATTAATTTTTTTTAATAAAAAAATGCATGTCAAATAATTATTTAATTAAGGGTTTTTGTTCACATAATTTTTATTATTTCATTAACCACCTTTGATCCCCACTTAAACAATGATATCACAATATATTACAATTTTAACATTACCAAATGAATTTTTTATGGACAATTTATTCATTGAAATCATTCCACCTTCCTTTGCAACTACTATTTCTGATTATTTGGCAACATGATTCAAAACAAAGGCTAATAAAATAAACTTTCATGGGATGAAGTATGAGTTTGTATGTTCATCCAAAACTTGGAGTTTAAAGGGGTAATTCTTATGGGTGAAATCATAATCAAAGGAGCTATGGGCATCAAGGTAAAAGTCTTTTTCCAAGGACTACACATCACACATGTCATTTTTGCATTGATAATTTATAATTTATAATTTTGCATTTCACATACCCCATTTAACATTACACTTTAGATATAAATACATTTTGATTAAAAATTGATTTTATATCATGTATATTATGCATTCATGCCCTTTATCACATATATATGAACAACTTTTGTTAAAACCAAAATTTCAAAATTCATAATTTTCAAGGTCAAAAACATTTTTGAACTAAATGTGTTCAAATGGGTTATAAAAAAAAATCATCAATTCAAGTACTTTTGCCCTTCTAATCATCAATGTTAAAATCCTTTTTAATTTTCAACAAGAATGGTGCACATTTGCTAGAAAAAATAAAATTTGCAAAAAAACAAAGATTGAATGCTTTGAACATGCAAAAACATTTTTTATTCATGTTAAAACTATGAACGTGTAAACTTTGCAAATAATGGAAAATATTCCAAAAAAATTATGACAATCCAAACTATTATGCTTCCCTTGTGATCTTTTAAACATATAAAAATGTAGTCTTAATAAGTATCCACTCACTTGGGTGGCTTCTTTGATTGTGATTTTACCCTTATCTAAGAATAGGTTTAGAACATCTAAGTTGAAATGGATGTTTTGGAATATATTTAATTTATAACAACTTAAGACCCAAAAATATATATAAAGAGAAATGTTCAATAAGGGTTATGATATTAATGTAAGCCACTAGTTGTAAAAAATTACAAACACCATTATTGTGGTATAAGGTTATACAAAATGGGATTTTACTCTATAGATGTCAAGGTTTAAGTTCCCCCATGCTTAAAATCTTATTGTATGAATTTTCACAATTCTTCTTGTTATTTAGGTTATATATGGTCAAATGCAAAATGGTTGTTTCTCTTGACCTAAATTAACAATTCACAGTCATGAAACAAGGTTAAATTGGAAGTCTTTCTTAGCGATGATATAATGTACATGCTTTAAGATCTAATATAATTAGATTAGTGTTGCTTATGAAAGAAAGTTGTTTTGGGAGTGCAATTGTTATTAAAAGTTTTAATGAATCTACGAAGAAGTGAGGAATAGTTGCTAGAAATTGGTGGTTTATAGGAAGACAATTAAACCATATCAAAATTAATTTGTGGTGGTGGGTTGGATCTTGATTTGCTTCCAAAAGCTATTAAGAAAAGTAAAGGTATTAATTATTTCCCCACGAATTAATTCAAAGTTAAGGGTCATGTCCTAAATCAAACATTGGTAAGTGGATATTCATGTTCAACAATGTCGAACTCTTTAATGTGCATATTATACATGGGCTATTGTAAGTTTTTTGAACCCATCATTTAGTATTGCTTACACTACTTTTCTCCATAAATTGTTCTACATACATATGTTGCTTGTAGGTTGATAAGCTTGGTGTTGGTAATAATTTAACAAAGTTTTATTTTCAATGTGTTGGTTATTTCACTTCCAACTTATATTTCAAACTTGAATAAAGGATGGGTATGTAAATGGAGGTTGGCAATGCACAAGAGGAGTTAGCAAATTAGCATGCATGTATAACACAAAAAATGTATTTCATGTAGTCATATGTCCCTAGTCATATATCATTAGTCATTTTGCAATTATATTGCGATTACATGACTATCCAACCAAGTGATTACATACTACATATGTATTATTAATAATGAAATAACCCATTAATTTGGGTACCCATACTATTAGAAATCTTTAATTATGTAACCATCCACTTTGTGACTCCATGTGACTATTCATCATTTACAATTATATTTTATCATTTTAACAATTAATAACCATATTTTAAAACTTATTATTATTTTTGCAATTACAATGCAACTATTAAATTGTATTTCCTTCCATAATGACTAACTTTTTGGGTCTTTCATCCAATAATATGCCTTTATGTTCATTTAGTTGCAAAATTAGTTGTAATTTGGTTACTTAATGTGCCTATACATTTTATGTACATTAAAGTGTTTTGGACTACATTAAAAGTATATTAAACATATATTAAAACTATTTAACATATTTAAATGTATTTAACCTATATTCAACATATATTAAACACATATTAGTTCATATTACGAACATATTGAAAAAAAAATCATTTTGATTTTATATTATGGTTTGTTTCCAAATATACCATGTTTTTTTTAATGTATAATTCAATTTTAGTAACAAGGTCACATTAAGATCATATACTCTTCATGTCAAACCAATTTTAATTATTGAAAAAGTAATATTATCAACAAATTTATTAAATGATAAAAAAACCCGGAATTCAATTTATTAATTAAAATCATTTACTAATAATTTAATGAATTAATAATTATTGATGAAATATTACTAATAATCAATTGATTAGAATGAAAAATAAATAATAATAATAATTAGTTAAACATATTGAGTATTTATTTAATAAGTTGATTAGCCATACATTCTATTTAATATTTATTAGTTAATACTTATGGTTCATTATTTTTGTCCAATCAATTATATATTTTAATATCTAGTATTAAATATTTACTAACTTATTTAATATTTTTTTCATTTTAAGCTACTAATAAATTTATAAACCATAATTAACTACTAAATAAGTTAGTTATTAATTAATTTCCATTCAATTATCTGACCATTAATATTTACTAATCAAAAGTTATGGTAACTAGCTAATAAATATTAATTAATTAAATGTCCATGAATTAAAATTTTACTTAGTATTAATGATTAAGTATAATTATATTCAATTAAATAATTAAATAATTAATATCGAATATTCGATATTTAGTATTTAATAAATAAATAGCTAAATTAAACAATCAATTAGTTATTAATTTATTTGTTTCATTGATAACTAACATTTAAAGTTTTGAATGTCAAAATTTTTTAAAGTTATTATCAATAAATAATTGATTAAATTTCGGATTAAAATAATAATAAAATTAATGGAATCAAATTAAATAATATATTAAATAAGTAATTTTTGTATTGTTGATGAATTATTACTATGAATCGATTGATTAATTAATAGAAAGTATGAAGTAAACATGAATGTTAGTTCAATAATTTAATAATAAGTAATTATAAGCACATTTGTAAATGGGTACATAGGTAAGTAGTTAATTAGTGGCTACTTAATCAATTAATTAATTAGTTAAGTAGTTAGTCAACTAGTTTCATATTTTCCCATTTAATTATATAAAATTTAATACATGTGTGTTGTCCTCCAATCTCATCTTATAAATTATATAATAAAGGTGCCTTTTCTTTTGTTTTCACATTAAATACTTGTGCCATTTGGGATGAGTTTAAATAAGCTTAACCCTAAAATCAAAATATCAAATGAAATAACAATATTTACATGGTTACATTTTAGTTCACCTACAATCCTACCTACCTAATTATCTAGGTAGGTAGGTGGATACATAAGTTTAATTACCTACCTATGTCAAAAGGTATGTAGCATAGGCAGGTAGGTGGGTCCTACCTACATAGGCCTATGTACCTACCTACTTATTTATTCAAAAAAATGTACATTTGATTTTTTTTTCAAAATACAATTTATATGCCATGTGGTAGATTTCGATTGTGCCATATGTCACAATCTAGGACCATTTAAAATGAATGTTCATAATAATCAATATCAAAGTTTGAATTTTAGAAAATCACTTGAAATTATTCATAATGCCACATGGTGGATTTTGGTATTGTGAAATAACATCATCTCAAATAATTGGAATTATATGGCATGAATTTTTTCAACATGTAAAATCAATGTACATGTAATCATTCTAGTGTTGTGAGTGTTGGCGTGTGTCCCAAGGTGAATGTTGTTCATCTTGCCAATAGACCAAGTTGTTTAATAAGTGTCTCCAAATGATCATACATTCGAAGGCAACATCAAATGATTGTGCTTGGAGGCAACATTGAATGTTGCATTTGAGAACAATATTAGATCCAACATTGAATGAAACATTTGATAAATTACATTTGAAATTGATACAAAAAAGATCTCAAAGTTTTAGTTTTTAGCTAACAAAATAGGTGAGATTTGCTTCCCACCAACTCTTCTATTAAAGCTTTAGTAGGTAGGAGATACATCACACATTTTCATTTTTGAATTAAGATACTTGCTAGCCTTCAAAAAGATGCAAAAAAAGAAGTTATGAACAATATTAATATGTTTCGTGCAAATTCAAAAACTCAAAAAGAAAACCCTAAGTATCTTCAAATATGATAATAATAAAAATAAACACACCTCATGTCTAGATAGTGATGGCCTACATTAATGAGTTCATGAGCAATTTGCATTGGCACAATCCTTATTGTTATTGGCTCGTTGTGTTTGTTTGTATTCACAACCTAGAACAAGGCATTTTGTTGACATGACAATAAAACTTTTAACACACAAAAATAATTTCAAAACTTAAAATTAGAAGTGATCGTAATTCAACAAAAAAGAAGAAGAAAATATTCTGCTTCAATAATGGAGTATAAGATCTTTGCCAATTGTAGTTGCTACAAACATACCATAATAGGACCAATTGAGATGACATTGCACATACATGTGTTGCAACAATGAAAAAAATTTCAACAACAAACCTTGTTTTCTAATTTTATTGATGTTCATCCAAAAAATATTAATGGAGGGACTCTTGGTCACATCAATTAATCTAAGTGTCCAAAAACAAATAATACTAAGGATAACATGAAACATGGAATCCTCTACACAAACTGTATATGAAATAGTAAAAAATAATATGAAACACAATAAGAGACATAAAAAAAACACAATGATAGAAACTTTCAACACACACACATTTTTTAAAAAAATATTTGAGAAAGATGCTAAAAAAAGCTTACACAACTGCAAAAATTCATGGCTATTAAATTTTTATTTTATTTTTTGCTCTCCACTTCATTGGGTTAAATGTATGACAACATTTTTTTCTTTCAAAGTTTTAAATATTTTCCTAATGCATGGAGGATCTAGTTATAGTGACGATAATGAATTACAAGTCTTTTTTTTCCCAAGGTCTTTCTATTAAACCAATTTAATATGTTAATGCAGGAATGGAATTATATCATATTTTATTATATAAATATGCTGATGTTTATCCTATTTTATGTGTAATAGTATTTATGCATAATCATTTCATATCACATTGCACTATCAATATGAATCAAATGACTACATGTAATTGTGTAATAATAGGTTTTAATCTAGATTACGTGACAGTGACAAATAAAACATGACTAATAACACCAACTTAAATTTAAAGCATTTAAATATTTTTATAATATATAATTTTTTGGGACATTTTATAATGTTTTCATTTAGTTAAATGAAATAACACTCACCATCTAGATCTTTTTATATATTTTGACGAATCAAATTTTTTATCACCTCACTAGATATTTTAAGACTATTAGTCAAGTTGGCCATGCCAAATAAACTTGTCCAAAATGATCACTTAGGCAAATTGATACTTTTTGATTGATCCTTTCGAATAAAACATGATTGCTTGTAAATTGAAGGTGTGTGTGTGTGTGTGCGACAACATCGTAAAAAAAAAAAAAAAAAAAACATAAATTGTCATTTAAAAATGAGATAATTTTAATGTCATAAACACAAGAAAGTATATTCAAAACACATTTACAAATAAAATCTCTAAACCATGGGTACCTCCATTGAATTTATGGTAAGTTGAATGCAAATTTTGAAAAACTTTGTATCTTAAAAGTAAAAAATATATATCCCCACAAAAATGAATGTAGACATGTAGATAAAATCATGTTTAGGGATAATTTTTGTTTACTTTAAAAATATAAAAAAATTCGAATTTTTTATTCAATTTAGTATAGACTCAATGAAGGTGCCCATGATTTTAAAACTAAAAAAATCAATATTTCATTTATTGGCACAATCGATTTTGGATGATGTCCACATCTTTTACAAGTAGATGCATTTTTTAAAAATCTATTTAAATGCATACAAGCAAGTGATTCTTCAACATATTATCATAAAATCAAAGAATATGTTCATATTAATCATTGAATAAAATAATAATTCTACTTTTAACATACTAAAATGTATTTATAACTATTTTTTAATTTTTTTTGATAAGATAAGTTATTTATATAAATTATTTTGCTTGGACCCCCATATATATATACAAACTATAAAGCTTTGTGTTCAAGGCTAAAGAAAACATGGTATGTAAACATTTGAAATCCATGTTAGGTTTGAAATAATTTGTTTATAAATGGAATTACAATATTGATGCATATTTTTTGTTTTAGTCCATTTGAAAGGAATTTTGTTAACCATATTGTTTGTTTCAAGAGAGCTCAAAACAACTCTTTTGTAATCATAACTCAGCATGTTGATGATATCATTTTGGCTTTTAATGAGTTGATTTCATTGATTTTAAAACCAAGGATAATATTTCAAAGTTGGTGGAACTAGGTGAAATCTAGTATTGTTCAACAAGAATATAATTGAATTGCATTAAATAAGACTAAATGATATATTAAAATTTTAAACCATTGAAATAAGTACCTTGAAGGTGTAAATTAAAGCATTTTGGTGTAGTTGGAAATAAATTAATGTGGACCTTTTTTTATGACCAATTGTAAACTTTTGAAAGATATATGTATTAAGAATGATATAGATTTAGAGGTGATGAAGAATATCCATTTTCAAAATGTTATTTGAAGTTTCGTGTATGCAATGATTTATATAAGACTTAATGGGATTTACTATTGTTTGAACAATGGGGATTGTGAACCAATTTATGGCTAATCTTAAGCTATTTCATTAGAATTTCATTTGTGTTTCAATTTAAAATATTTAAAATATATTCTGTGTTAGGTGCATTTCAAAAGGGGCGCTTACCATATAACCTACATAAGGCTTTAATTATAACATAATTATGGGCTAAGTGTGTTTCAAAAAATGGTACCTACCAATATAATTAGGGTTTTAACTAAAACGTTTTGGGTATACACATGTTGAAATGGGTACATGCCATAGCTAGGTTTCAATACGAACATTTTAGCCCAATTGTGTTTGAAAGGGAATGCCTACCAAAGGCATCCTTCCAATGTGAACTATAATGTTGTTCATAAAAGCACACAAATGTGTGAACTTATTTTGATGCAAATTGGTTTGGCAATATTGATAATTATTAATTTATGTTACTTTTTTTCATATTGGGAAATGGAACAATGAGTTGGAATTAAAAAAGAAAACCTCTATTGCTATGCTATCATTAAAAGTTAAGTATGTGATGGTTCCCCAAGTAATAAGGCATGTAATGTGGATTTCATCTTATTTTGCATACAATATTGATCATCCCTGTAGGAAACCCATTATCATATATGATGAAAATCAACATTGTATATATACCTTAAAAAATCAACACGTCATGTTTGCACAAAACATATTTAAACTCATCATCATTTAGTGTGAGACAAAATTAAAAAAGGTTTGATTAAGTTGGTGTATTGCAATGCAAAAAATATAATTGCAAATATATCAACAAAAGGATTTTCTACCATCAAGCGTGTACATTTTTTATTTGATGAGTATGATTAAATGTGTAACTTGATATATATAAATCATGGATCGGGGGTGTTGCATATAGAAATTTTACCATGTTATTTTTATTAAGTTAAATATTTGTGTTTCATGCATTCAATTTTTGGAATTATATGAGATATTTCATTTAAGTATAATCAAATATTTCATTTCATGCGAATCATGTTCACCCCAATAATTTGGAGCTAACATCTAAATGGAATGTTCACCTCATATTCAAAATAAGGCAAGGTTTAAGGGTGAACCATCAAATTTATAACAATTTGTTTGATCTTAAGGTTTGGTGGAAAGCTTGTACTAAATCTATGATTATTTTCATTTCAATTTTGTCACATTTCTTGCCATCTATATTTTCCAACAAACCTAAATGGGGATTTAGCTATGAATAAATGATTATTTGTGGAATTTGGACATTTCCTGCCATATAAATTTATGGGAAATGATCACAATTAAGTCATTTAACATTGTGAAAAACTATGTCCATTGAAATTTCATTGTCATGCAACTAGAGCTTTGAAACAATTAATCTACAACTATGTTGCAACTATTCCATGGAAATATGAAGAATTGAAAAATAAAATGCCACGTCAAAAATTCACGAAATTCTATTCTAGTTACATATTAGATGGACCTTTATGCAAATGAATGTATGCATTATATTATGATTTTAGTCAAACATGTTTAACTTTGTTAACAAGTTGCACAAATGTCACATATGCCAACTAGTATAAATGAAACATTCATTAACAATTTTTTTGCAATTACTTTACAATTACTATATTGGATCAAGTACCCAACTAATAATAATAATAATAATAATAGGTTACCATAAATTAGCTTAACATAAATAATAATATATATTAATTAATAATTATTAACTATTATGAATTATAATAATTAATATACTTAGTAGAGAAATTATGTTAAGATAAAATTGCATATCATCGATTGTTGGTCAATGATAGAACAATTTTGGATCTTCCTTGTTTATTGTTCATTTTCAATGATCTAAAGTGCTATCAATGTGCCAAATTAAAATTTATATTAATTATTTGAGTTATAGAGGTAAAAGAACAACACAAAAGAGCCATGAAAAATATGAATGTGTTGAAACTTAAAGTGTGAAATATGCTTGTGACCAAATATTGACTCACTTACTTTTAACAACTATATCTTCTTCATTTATATGATTCTCAAACATAAATCATAGGTCTTGCATTTTCAAATAGTTCACAAGTTGTTGTTATAGAGAAAGATATTTTAAAATCACTTTTTAGCAAAATACAATTGTATTTTAATTGTTCATTGGAAGTTATTTTCCATATAAATAATAGATTGTTGGATTTTGGAAAAGGAAATTCCATTATATATTTATTCTTTATAAATACTATGGAAATCTTAATTGAAAAATAAAATTAAAACAACATGTAAACTTTACAATTGCTAGGTTATTTATCTTTATCCTTGTGTTTGTTCATGCTTTCTTTTTGTTTACCCACGAAACCTAAAATATATGAAATTAAGGGAAATTCTTGTGGAACTATGAAATGGAAACATCATATTTAGCACATTTAAACATATCCAAGCCCAACAAATTACAACATAAAACAACTGAAAAATTATGGTGGTTTTGATTTTTTTTTTTCCAATTAAAAACATGGTGGGTTTAAGCCCTTTTTTCATAAAAATCCTTTGAATAGGTCATAATCAGTTTTTTTTAGGTTAAAAATTGCCAAAAAATTAAAACCAGTACCACCATCAATTTCAGGCAAAGAGGAGGCAAAAATGTCATCTAAGTCTGAATTTCATTAGACGGATGATTGATGTTTTTCTTTGACATATTATTTTGTCATTCTTTTAGAAAATTAAATAAAATGGAAAATTTTGGAAACATTTGTTTTTCTAATGTGAATTTAATTGATTTTGCTATTTAGTTGGAAAAATAGTTGGAAAAAATTCGCAAAAAAATTGATATCACAAAATTGAACCCCAAACAAAAAAAACATTTGTTTCCATAGAAACTTTGAAATCATTTCCTTCAAGTTTCTCCAAGAACTTGTTAGCATGATGTACATTGGCAAGAGTGCATTGGCAATACATCAAATACCCACCCAACCAAATCCAAACAAGCAACTCATTGGGTAGTAATGCCCTCCACCCTTTATGGCAGCTTCCAACTTGAAACTAAAAGCTTCCAAATCAGCTTCATTAAAGTCCTATTCCAAGAGTGTGCCCAAATTTTCTTATAATGTTTTAGTTTTGATTTAAATGAGTTTTTAACGAAAAAATTGTTCAATATTCAATAACTTTTCCACCATAGGTGAAAACATTATGAAACCAACTTGGTGCACCCTTACTCATTGAGATGGTACCAAGAACAATGCTCCAAGAGGAGCCATGGGTTGGGAGATGTTAACATGACAAACAAACAAACAAAACAAACAACCTTCCTTCCATAGACCAAAAAAAATAAATTCAAAGAAAAATAATTTTTCAAAGGTTTTTTTTTTGGGTGAAAATAAGATAATTGGTTACAACATTTTTCCAAATATTATTATTTTTTCAACATGGAATCTTCAAAGTAAATAATTTATTTTAACATTGGAATGTTGAACTTGCCATGGTAGTATGATGGTTATTCAAGTTTTGGGTCTCTTCTTATGCACATGATTAAATACATTTTCCAAAGGTCTTGATGTGTAATGAATAGGAAGGTTTTTCTAGTCTTTTATTATGTGCATTTTGTTTTTGAGGGCTATTTACAACCTTTAAAAAAAATTGTGGCACGCTCTATTTGGTGATAGATAGCAAGAGATTTCACACATGTAGTGAGTGTAAAGCTATTTTTTCCCATATCTTTTGTATATCCCTACATACCTACCACCCTAACCACACACACACACACACACACACACAAACACACACCTCCCATCTATCTTGTATTTTTAAATTTTGAAAAATACCACATGGCACAACCATGCAAAATTTGTTACAATGTAAGATATTAACATATTAACAATGAAAATGAAATATACATCATATATTGCAATTTAGATACATAATGGGACAAAACATTTTGCACAATTTTTGCTCATTTATGTTCAAATTCCAAATATAAGTTCTCAAATTTTAGAGTCCAAGGTTGGGTGGGTTTGATCTTACTAGGTACCTAATACAATGTATTTACTTGCTAGATTATTATTGTAGACAAGAAGGTTTTCTAATTGAATTGGGGGATCTACAAATTTTGTCATCATCACCTCTTTATTATTGCTTGACATCATTATTTGCCTTAAAAGAAAGCTAATTCCAAACATTACAACAATGGAATTAAACTTGGTGTTATCTCTACTTAAGGCAAGTACACTCGCTTTTTTATTTTTTTATTTTTTAATTGAAATAGCCAATAATGGGAATATCATGGAAACAAATAAAAAAGAAAAGGAAAAAACTAATCATTCCTTTTTGCCAAAATGATTACATCTGCGAGCATTTTGGATACACTGCATTTCTTCATAGAGGTTATTACGGGCAGGAAACCAAAATAATAATAATGGTCAGGGGTTGTGGGAATCGGGGGGGGGAGCGGGGCATTTCGGGCAGCTAACGCCCGGAGGAAACAAAAATCGGTAACCCGTAAAAGTCAATACGCGTGGGGGACGGAGACGGGGGTGGGGGAGGGGACGAGGAAAAGACGGGCACTGTTGGACACGGGAAGAAGCTTGGCGTACGTCGGAGGAGGACGAGGCCAGTCCAAACAGGGGACTTCTCGGCGGCTCCCGAACGAATCGCCTGACAATCCTCGTGATGTTTTTTCAATGGAAGAAAAGAAATTCGCATTCGTCGAGATGGTTGAATTTCCTGGGAAATTATACGCCGATTTCTCTCTTGATCCCGTTGATTTTAGCCCGAAATGGTGGAAGAATTTGATCCGAGAAGAAGAAGAAGAGGAGGAAGGAGAAGAAGCTCGGAGGAGACTAGTGTAGGAGAGATCTCGCTGGGAGGAAGAAATAGGAGGAGAAAATCAGAGGAGATTTTCTCTTTGTCTTCTGTTTTTCTTTTTTGGAATAGATGATGATCGAGACTAAGAGCCATTGCTTTTGTTGCTGCTGTTGCTGCTGCTTTTTCTTGTTCCAGCAGATCTTGTAAGGATTTGTAGTGGACGTTGTGATCTCCTGCGGGAATGGCGCTGCATCATGCTGTGCTGCAAGGATCTGATCAGAAGAGCGTTGGTGCGCTACTGCTGCCTGATCTGCATGAAAGAGGAGCTGGAATTGAGGAGCGTGAATGTTGTTGTTGTTGGCGGCGGCGGCGGCAGCAGCAGAGTCGCAGGACGAGCTTCATACTTGTGATTCGGCTCTTTGCTATTCATTCTCTCCTCTCGCTCTCTTCTGTCGCACTGGAGACAGCAGAAGGCATTAGCATCCAGATGCTTCATGCTTCTCCCAATTCAGGTTCTCGTTCTTCTTCTCCTCCGATTATTCCTTCTTCGTCAAAAAACCATACTTCTTCTCCAAGTCCTTCTCCATCTAATCGACGAGGATCGCCACTTGATGCTTCATCGCCATCGCCAGCAGTAGCTATCGATATTGGGCCGCAACCAAATCCTGACCCGGAGCGCTTGAATTCCGAAGAGAAAGCAGGGATAATACTTGCCATTGTCGCCGCTGTTCTTCAAGTGGCGGTGGTTACGTATTTGCTTGCAAAGAGGCGACAGATGCTTGCCATGGTCTGCGATTACGATCCTCGCAAACGCACTTTGGAGAATCACCATCATCCCTTCCACACGTAACTCAAAATCTCTCTTTCTCGCTGCTGCTCTACAAATCTCTCTGCTGCCGTATTGTTAACAAAGCTTATTTTCTCCTCGGTTCCTCCGAGCTTCTTCCAACAAGACAAAACCTCCTCAATACATCAAAAAGCCCTCGGAAGCAGCTTTCGAGTCTCATGAGCTCTAGTCCCTTGGAGCTTTCCTATCCCTTGAATTCTTCTTCTTCTTGTCAATCTGCTTGCACTTAGAGTGCTTCTATGTATCGATGGTGATAAGCAAGATTCATCATATACTTCAGCTAATGAAGATCAAACAACTCTTCAATTTGCTGCTGTTCAATCAGTGTATTCAGGTGCGTGTCACCTTTCCTTCTACACAAATCTCTTGTTTCTCGAACAAACACTATCATCCATGTTTCCAGTCTTCTTCTGATCAAGATCTGGAGAAAGCTTTCTTCGGGTGATGATCTACAGTTTTGCTTTAATGAAATCTTGTAGAAATAGAGGTTTGCACACACACTGCCAAGGTGTGTGTGCAAGGATTGATGGACGCTAGAAACCACATAAACCCATTTCATGTACAGTCTTTGTTGCATGAAAATGCCAAGAAGCTCAGTCTAGGAGAGTTTCACAATGTACTGAACTTTTCTTTCAAACAGATTCAAGCTCTCACTTGAATTATTCATAGTGGAATTTGCAGAATTCTTTGAACAGATTCAAGCTCTTGCTTGAATCCATTGTGTTGCTGAATCTGTCAAAGCAGATTGAAGCACTTGAAGCATTGTGTGCTGAATTTCTTCAAGACTCTCACTTGAATCAAATGTATTGTGTGCAGCTCAGAGATGCATTGACAGACTCATTTTCATGAGGACTTTTGCTGCCTGGAAAGTATTGCTCTCCCCCAATACTACAACACTGCTTACGGCAGAAGGGATTCCATTGATTCACTGATGTTCAGCAACTTCTTATTAGGTTTTTCCAGTAAACATAAAGAAGACCATCCTTTCTGGGATGTGGTTTATGATGAGTTTTTGCTTCAGCCAAAAAGGTGCCTTCCTTGTCCAGTAGAAATGAGTTTCTCTCTCTCTCGCTCTGTGTGCTTGAAGATGCAGTCATGTACATTGATGTTTATTGTAACTTGAAGTTGTAGATCATGTGAATGGAAGCTCATGTGGCAAATGAAGCTTGCTGGTATTGAGAGTCGTGGAAAACCACCTCACTGGAGAATTGAATGGGTGTAAAATTCAGCAAGTAAAGTTCATGCTGAAGAGAGAGGGATAAAGCTCCTCTAGACATAGAGAGCTTTGGAGAGTGGGGGATGGTTTTGCACAAAAGTAGGGATTTTGTGTTTGCAAACAATAGCAACTTGTGGTATTTGAGATGTGACGAAGAAGAAGTCTGAGTGATGACTACCACATTGCAGACAGAAAAATTGTACAGGGATCAGGAATTGAGATCCAGTCATAGTAGTAAAGTAAAAATAGAAGCTCTAGGTGTTGGAATTGAAATGGCATTCAGAGTTATCCTGATTTTGTATCTTGAATTCCACAGTACAATGACAATAGAACATTGTGTTTTGAATTCCACAGAAGAACTCTAGAGCCAAGTTCTAATCTGTGAAGAAAACAACTCTTTTAAGTCTCTGAGATTCTAAGGTTTTTGAAGCTCACCATTCCAAGATTGGACAAAGAATTTATCAATGAGTTGTTTCCACTTGTTTAATTTCTTCCTGGCCTTTGATTTGAGGTCAAACAGCTCTGAGACTGCCATCACACTTTCTGATTGCATGTTCTCATAGTCTCTCAACCAATTTTCTGCATACAAGGTAACAGAAGACTGAGCCATCAATCCCTTTGCTTGTTTGTTGCAATTTCTCCAACTCCTCCGGGTCAAAACATCTCGGTGATAATTCTTGTTGAACCTCTTTTGACTTTTGGCAATTCCTTTCCAATTTTGGCAACTTCAAAATGACATTGTCATTTTGAAAACCTTGGTTTCATGAATCAGAAACTTAAACAATGTTGCATTAGCAATGCAAATTGTTATTGGGATTTGGGTATTTGCAAGAAGCCACTAAAATCTAAGAGTTTAGAGCAGTGTAGGATGAGAGTTTTTCCCTTATAAGCAGCATTGACAGCTTGAATAGGTAGTGAACAATCCTATATATAAAAGCAACATGGTGTCTGTCCGTCTGTCTGTGGCGACAAAAACAAGACGAGGTCCTGAAACGAGCGAGGTCCTCAAAACCTTCGAGGACCTGAACCGAGGTGTCTGTCTGTCTGTCTGTCACGACAAACAGCGCAGGGCAGGGCAGGGCAGGGCAGGACAGGACAGGG
>Ga0209611_10005230_pt1 | contig 21853 bp, 19 predicted proteins | sample S1TSphgellanicum_3_FD_187693 | JGI IMG/M metagenome (GOLD analysis project Ga0209611, IMG submission 187693) | Host-associated microbial communities from peat moss isolated from Minnesota, USA - S1T2_Fc - Sphagnum magellanicum MG (SPAdes) (version 2) | ecosystem: Host-associated > Plants > Peat... | reverse complement strand
GGACTGTATGTAGCCAAGCCTGAGGAAAGAATAGCACTGGTAGTTTAGATGCATCAGGATTTGGGGCACTCTGGAGAACATAGGATGTCGGCTGAAATCTATAGAAGGTATTTCTGGCACAATAGGACTGAGGATGTCAGATCAGTCATCAAAATGTGCCAGCAGTGTCAGCTGGTAGGGAGTGAGGGCAGCATTCGCTTTGGGGATGAGCAGCTCAAGAGTATTCCAATCTGCAACTTATTCCATAGGGTCGCTCTGGACACTGCAGGACCACTGCCTAAAACTAAGTCAGGGAACAAGTACATCTTGGTGGCCATTGACTAGTATTCTAAGTGGTGTGAGGTGAAAGCAGTTGCTGATCATGGTGCCAAAACTACGGCCAGATTCTTGGAAGATGACATCATCTACAGGTATGGGGTCCCCAAGTTTGTGCTTACTGACAATGGTGGAGAATGGGTTGTAGAATTTGATTTGATGTGCAAGGACTACGGGATTTAGCATCAGCGCACTGCACCTCAGTGGCCTCAATGCAATGGGATGGCAGAGCGCATTATCAAGACTATCAAGCACGGCATCACAGTTCTTGGTGCAACACCAGGGAGTGTGGATTCTTGGGATGAACAGCTGGCCAAGATTTTGTTTGGGTACCGATGTGGAATCCAGGCTAGCACAACATTCTCACCTTTCATGATCCTCACTGGTCGGACCCCGCGTCTTAGAGCAGACAATCATCTAGACGCTCTGACCACTGTAACTAATGATGGTGATGATGTGGAAGTTGCTGCAGCACACCTCGTGCAGAAGATGGAGCTTATTGTAAGCATCCATGAAGACGTCTTGCTCAATGTGGAGCAAGCCCAAAAGAAGCAGAGAAAGGCCTATGTTGCTAGGAAAGGTAAGCACCTGTTTGAAGGTCTGATTGCAGGGGAGACTATGGTGAGAATGAAAAAGCCAGGGAAGAAGCGAGCATTGGCTGCAAGCTGGGAAGGCCCATACCAATTCATGGGGCATACTGATGGGAAGGGCAACTTCGACTTTGAGGAGGGATGTCGAATCTGTACCATCCAGGATGCTGATGGAAACCAATGGGAGAGAGCTCGAAGGGACCTTCAGATCTATCACGTTCCACCAAACTAAGAGAAGCTGAGGGACTCAGCTCTTTAAGAACGGAGGGGCTACATATGTAACGTGAAAACGGGTAGCTCACAGTGTGAACACATTAAGGACTTGGGCTTTGCCATGAGTATAATCAGTTGTCTTGATTTTTGGCAGCGGATAATTCCCCATGACGGCTGCATGGGGATGCATGGAAGGTCTGTGTTTGGGGTGTGAAGGAGGGTGTACAAGGCAATGGCGGCGCGAATGATGAGGAGATGTGGTGGTGCATTGATGGGCCGAAAAGAGCAGGAAGGACTAAGCTGAACGGCACGATGGGGAAGGCAAGCGGGAAAGAGGAGGAGGAGGAGAGCGTAATGGAGGTCGGGTCCTGAGCGTTTGGCAGGGGTAGAATGTGCTAGTGAGTGGAGAAATTGTACAGAAAGGAGGTAGGAGCTTTTTGGGAGGTAGAACAGAGAGCTAGAGAGATTTTTGGGGAATTTTAGGAAAGCCTAGAGGATTGTTAGTTGCTGATTATCTTCCGCTGCGTTAGCAACTGCAGGAAGGCAGCTCCTTGATCTGAGGGGAGGAGAACAAAGGAAGATTAGGTATGGAAGAGGGAGAGGGACAGAAGGTGATCTGAGTCTGTAGATGCGTGTGTCAAAATGATGTGAGTAGGAATTCTGGTAATGCGTCTTTGGAAGTAGTGGATGTGCGCCTGCCTTTGGGGAATAAGCAGAGCTAGGGGTGCAGAAGATGTGGACTTTGATTAGGAAATTGTAAGTCTGTCTATACCAAACGAAGGGAATCACCCACATTTTGTCAAAGGGAATTCAACAACAGTTGTGAGGGTGTTCTATGAGCCTTCCTTTTTGGTTACACTAGTTCATGCCATGAATACCCTTGAGAAAGGAAGGAGGAAAAGGGAAGTAGTTGAGAAGTTAATTCTAAAAGAAAATATCTCTATTTAGTCTTTTTTTTCCCTTTCACTGGTGATGTTTTGCCAAAAAGAAAAACATCATGTACATATAGGTGATATAAAAACCTTTAATATCAAAATTTTCTTAAATATACTTGATATATAATCCATTTAAAATCTTATTGATGTGATTAAATTAAATATTATTATACAATGTTGCAATAAAATTTTATGGTAAAATTATGATATTATATTATAAAAGCCATTTTTAGATTGTAATTTAAAAATAAAATAAACGTCTAAGGGGTGGGAAATATGTAATTTATTTGTACATTAAAAACTTATCATATTCAATTAAATTAAACTTTCATATAATATATGTATAAAAATAAATAAATGTATTACATGTGTAAAAAATATTTAAAAAGTATATTAGATTGGTATATGCATAAAAATAAATGCATATAATAATTTCAAATTTTATTATTATTATTATTCAAATTAAAATAAAATAATTAAATTACTGTTAAGTTTATACCTCATATTCAATATGATTAATATATAGATATAATTGATATATGATCCATTTATACATAAAAGGAACCTAGTAGGCTCCCTAGGAAATAGGTTGTGTCTAATCATATATAACCAGTAGTAATTATCCAATCATCATGATGTTTAACCATGTTTCTAGCCACAATAATAATTGTATTGTATTTAATTAATATTGGTGGTTAGGATCCAGTTTCTTGAACAAAACATTAGAAAAATCTCTTTGATGGATCATTTCTTGCATTTTGTCTTCCTGTTGCAACTCGTGATGTTGCAGCTTGTTCCATAAGTTCACGCGGCAATTTTGGTGCGTCCAGACCTTTGCTGCAGAGGCGGAGAACTTTCAACAACATGTAATAGCTTGGATGACTTTGATTATGTGGCTTGCATACTTGCATATGGTTACAATCCTCTAATTTGTAGAAGTTGTGGCCTGCAAGCTGCATGGCTGATGCCGATTCCACCACCATCTAAATTCAAAACAATACAGCAAGTCGGTTGAGTGGTGCAAAGTACTGCTATCTCTACACAGCAGAAAGCTCAAACAGCTGCAAACATAGAAAGGTCCCCTACTTGAATTATATGCAAATTCAGAAAACAACAAAAACTTTGCCTATTTTGGTCCAAGCTTCCAATTTCCAACATTTCACACTACATAGTTCAAAAGCATAGGTTACTTATAGATGACCAATGAAGATGTGTCCCAGAATCTAAGGAGAAATTCTAAAGAACTTTCAAATCTACTGGAGGTCCATTTTCCATGGTGTCAGGATGAGGCAAGTAGGCTTGGAGGTTCTAGGGCTTGGTCAAAGGAATGGTTTCTAATTTATCTGTAAACCATGGTCACAAGGATACACACAAAATGAATGCAATGCATTATTAGAAACTTCATAAATTCCTTGGGAATCTTATATTACTGGTTTCTATAAACCTCACTGTGAAGCTTCAAACCCAGTGTGCTCATATGAGGATTCCATCTACCTAAAATAAAATTGACCTTATAAGCCTTGCAAAGAGGATCTACCTCAAGCACAACATCCTCCTCATTACATTGCCACAAGTCTGTACAGACTAACCAACACCTATCAGCCTGGAATCTTGATGCAAGGACAGTGAAGGACATACCTTGTTTGAGAAAGTAGGCTTGCCTTCCCCAAAAGCAAAAATAATGACCCCTTTCTTGTAGAATGCATCCTCATTCATAACAGACATTTTTGCCATCTTTCTGCTAAAGGGTCTAAGGTCGTTGACCATAGTCGACAACCCTTGAAATTTGAAATAGCGACCCAAAGCGTCTGCATCTGCTCCAGTGTGAGGAACAGAATAGAAAACAATTCCTTTCAGATTTTGCAAGAATTTGTTGGCTCTGTCAATGGCATCACTGTTTAAAGCATCGCTTTCAGCAGCTTCAGAAGTTGAACGTGTTTTCATTGCATTTACCAAGGCTTTGATGACCAGGCCTCCAAAGCTATGACCAACCAAAGCAAATGGTCGACATCCTATATCTTCAATTCCCCTGCATGTGATGATGATACACAAATAGCACTGGGCATGAAAACATCTCCACCTTCTTGGTGATATTCTGGCATTGGCTTTAGCAAATGTTTCAGAGTTCATAAAAACTCAGATAAATTTATTTCTAGACGGCCGCAGTGCCACACTAGGCTCATCTACCTTTCTAGGTATTTGGCTAGTTACGGAAACTTCTGCATACTGGGCTCAGTCTAGCTGAACAAAGTCTCAAACCATCAAAGACAAGTTAAGTCTTTCTATGACTGAAGCACAAATAACAGGTACTCTACAAGTACTTACATCACAAGAGTCTGTACAAGATTTTCGCCAATCTCGTTGACATCCTCCGAATTCCCTTTAGCAAACCATTTTGTAACCTCTGTGTCATAGGATAGGCTGAAAACTCGAATGTACTTCAGATCCTTGGGAAGCCATTCTTGAGGCCACAGTATGTTATCTTCTGTAGTCCAAGTTTTCTTGTATCCCTCTTGAGGTGCTGTCCCTCGAGTAATTTGCAGCCCGTGAAAGAAAACGACGTCAAAGTTTGTATTGACGTCATCTTTTGAATCGATCGGGTACAACCGATTCACAGGAATAACTGGTGCAGCCATTTGTTTCCCGAAGCTGGTCCCTCCTGCACAGAAAAAATGACAAGAGAAAATTGAACCTAGATGTTGAAATTAGCCTCCAATAATTGCAACAGAATCGCCTCATCCAGCTTCAGAAACTTGATGCTTGTCACCGTACTAGTACTTGGTAAAGGCAACAGTGGTATTTGCAATTAAGATTACAACATCCAGTTGGAATTTTTTCGCAACTCTGCAATATAGTAACTGGAGAAAGTGGAAGACTGCAAAAATATCAGAATTGTGTGACGCTCTTCACCGACATGTACATCGAGCTACTGCTAGAACATCATCGGCTCAACACGACCACAAAAAAGACATAGACTCTCATTCCCATCTCTACGGGACTATTAACATCTAGCAGAAATCACACGTTGCTCTCTTCCCTGACAAAAATAGACTTCAGACATCATCTCTAAGTCAATCTCTTCTGCTCACCTGCCAATTCGCAGCTACGACACACTGAACGCGCACTGCTCAACACCGGAGTCGTCGCCCCTTCAACACCAGCAAAAACCGGGCTTGAAAGTCAACATCAAAAGTGACCTAGCAGCAACAACACAACGCATCCATAAACCACACTGTAAAGTCCCCCAAGCATGTCTCTTCCAAATTAGGTCAGTGTTTCATGCCGGGGAAGCGTGCCAGCCTGCAATTGGGAGAGGCCAACGGAGTTCAACATGCCTGAAAACAGGCCAGAGTGAAACAGCAGCCACCAACGCACCATCCCGTTCTGTCCACTGGATGGGCTGCGTTTCTTCATTCGGCATCAGATGGGGTTCATCCCAGTCCATTTCTTGTTGCTATTGACCATTGTACTTAGTTTTTAAAATTTTAATTTAATTTATTTTTTATTTTTTTGTTTCGTTCGTTCGTTCTTTTTTTCTTGGCCATTTTTTTCATAGACCCGTTCTCACGCATAGCTACCCTACTCATCTTCCTACCCTCATAAGTACTATATTGACCTTGGTACCTTACTAATTACCCCTATTGACATAATTACTTTAATATCTAGTTATCCTATTGACCTAGGTACTATACTAACTTAGCTACCCTATTTACTACCCACCTTACTCACCTAACTACCTTACTAATTAATAACCCTATACACACAACCACTTTATTGACATAAATATTGTACAAACCTAGCCATTTTGATAAAATAACTTTTTTCCTTCGTACTAATTTGCTTACATACATGCCTACCTACCTTAGTATCTACCTTGCTTTTTGAACTTCCTTTCTATTTATAACCTACCTACCTACCCAACTACCTACCTATGATTTTTACATAATCAAATACCTAACTAACTACTTGTTCATTTTCCCCCCCCCATCCCCAATCATTCTAATCAATTTATTAAAGTTTGCTTTAGTTCATAGATGATGAACATAGGTCCCCCATATATATGTATTGCAAACAATTTATAATGGAAACGATGTTCTAATTGCAACAATTTTAATTTAGTTGATTCATACTTTATTAATTTTTTTTATTTAATTTATTTATGGAATGGACATTACAATACATCTTTTCATGTAAATATTATAAATATGTATTACTGGATTATGGTTTAAGTTTAGGGTTTGCAAAACATAAATTAATTAACAATTTTTTCACAAATCTATAGTAATTAACCTAAACTAGGTTAAATTTGGGGGGAAATTTTTTAAGTTTAAACATATGTGAAATAATACAATTTCATTTTATATCCTCTTCAAAGAGAGTGGAAAAAATCAACTTTGAAAAATCACACAAAGGTAAGAAACATACCTTTTTTTTTCATTTTTTACAACATTTATTTGATTTAAAAAATAAGTTAAGGTTGATTTTTTTTGTCAAAAAATATTTGTAGTTTAAAAGTTTAAAAATTTGGTTTCTAATGATTTTAATATTCTTATTAATTTTTTTGTCTTGCATCGTAATTTGCATAATTTGTATAGTTTTTTGAGTTTAAGGCATATATCATTAAGACTATTTTTTGATAAGGTTTGTATAGTTAAGGTTTTAATAGGGCTTATGGAAAAATATCATTTGAATTTTTAAAGTTAGGCTTTAGGAATTTGGTTCATATATTTTAGGGTTTAAGGTTTATATTATAGACTTTGTTCATAATATTAGTTTTTTTATATTATCAATTATTTAAAATTATAACATAATTATGAATTTCCTTTGTTTCCATATGTCCTATAATTGTTAGAGTTCAATATTTTTAAGCCTCTTCTGTTTAAATGCAATACTTGTATTATATTGTGATAATTCATTAACCATGAAACATAAAAATATTTTTTAAATGTTTAATTCCCCACCAATACATCATGAAATTCATATTTTCAAATAATTTGTTCACCTTATAATATGATTTAACAAATATAAAAATGAACATATTGCAAAATTGGTCACATTGATGGTACAAGGGTTTAGGGTTCGATATAAAACTTACCACTTAATGTTAGAATTTAGAAAACTTTGTCGAAACCAAAAATTAAATGCTTAACATTTCTTCAATGATGCACATATTTATGTTTTTCCCTTTTGAAGTTGTAAACTCATTTCAATAAACAAAAAATAAAGTTTTTAATTTAATAATATTTTAATGCGTGTTTTAATAATTAAATTAAAACACATGATTTTTTACTTTTTAAATGTTTCACATAATAAAAAAAATGATCTCTCCCATATATTAATCATATGTATGATTGAAAATTTATTTTGAGTTTTTTTTATATAATAAATTAATTTTTATGTCAAAATAATTATGTAGTAGGTCAATAATATTTTATATTTCATAAATATATAACACAAGTCCTTATGTAAACTTTACTTTTCATGATCTATAATATTGGATTAAATATTGGTCTAAATATATTATTATTTATAACATATTGAGTAACACATTATAAGTATGGAATTATTTTGTTGATTCATTTTAATACATATAATATCTTCATATTTATTTAGAAAAAAATAAAAATTGATTAAAAATATATATTAAATTTAAATTATATATATCAACCCATGGTTATGTATAGTGCAATTTTTTTTTTAAAGTTTATTTTTAATGAGAATTTCAAATTTTTAAAAGATAAATAGTTGGGTATGAAAATGTTCATAAGCTCTTGGAAACCATGCTAGAGTTTACGAAAGCCAAGTTGTTATGTAATATTTTTAACAACTTGAGAAGTTAAACATGACTTGACCATCTAAAAAACATAGTAGTAATTAGAAGAAGGCAACCAAAAATCCATAGCTTGGAACAAATGACCAACCAAGAATTCACAACTTGGACAAATTAGTAGCTGCAATAAAAGCTCATCGCCAAGGTTGTTAGATTAATTAAAGTGTCAACATTAACCAAGTTAAACAACCTAGCATAGCATAAATAATACATGAGTAGGCTACTTGTTAAGTAACCTTACTAACTACGTAATAGCTTAACCTAGGTGTACCTAGTAGGCTACCTATGTAATATAGGCCTATTATGTAGTTTACTCACTTGTGTATGCCTTCTAGGTTGGTATCTTAGATGGTTTAAGTAGGTATTCAAGGTGGTCTAGTTTATTAAGTAAACCTATTAACTATGAAGGTAGTTTACTAACCTACGTCACCTAGGCTAGTAGCTTAGGCCACCTAGGCCTACTAAACATTTATGACAATTTAACATCTATTATTTCTTGTATTATAACATATTAAATTTGAATCATGTAAAAAGTTTATTAAAAAGAAAATACAAATATTCATATAATTATTACAAGTATATACTATTGGATTATGGGTTAGGTTTATAATTTGGGACATATAAATTAATTAACATTCTTTTTACAAGTCTATAGTAAGTAAAATAAATTTAGGGTGCATTTTGGGGGGAGTTTTTATAACTTAAACATATGCGAAACAATGCAATTTCATTTTATATTTTTTTTGAAGAAAGCGAAAAAACTAAGCTTGGAAATATTACCAAATGGTAAAAGACATACCTTTTTTTGTTTTGTTAAACATTTTATTTAATTATTTAAAAAGTGAAGGCCAAATTTTTAGTTAGTGAAAGTAAGTTTGTGTGCAAATATTGCAAAATTATACAAATACCTAGGCTTAAATGCAATACCCATATTCAAGTTTGTTTCAAAATAACCCATAGGTGATTTTGTTAACCTTATGTGAAGACTTAATTCTAAACACAATACCCACATGTAGGGTCATTTTGAAATAACCATTATGTAATTTGGGTGCCTTTGAATGAAGACCAAAGCCTAGATGCAATACCCACATGCAAGTTCATTTTAAAATGGTTATCATCATAGGTGATTTAAGTAACTTTAAGTGAAAACCCAACCTTGAACGTAATACCCACACGTAAGGTCAATTTGAAATAACCAATACCTAATTTGAATGCCTTTGAATGAAAACCAATGCCTATATGCAATACCCACATGTAAGCTCATTTTGAAATAATCCATAGGTGATTTAGGTAAACTTAGGTGAAAACCCAACCCTAAACGCAATACCCACATGTAGGGTCATTTTGAAATAACCAATAAGTAGTTTGGGTGCTTTTAAATGAAAATGAGGGCCTAGATGTAATACTCACATGCAAGTTCATTTAAAAATAATCCATAGGTGATTTAGATAACCTTAAGTGAAAACCTAACCCTAAATGCAATACCCACATTTAAGGTCATTTCAAAATAACCAATAAGTGATTTAGGTACCTAAACTATGTCTTTTTATATACATGAATTAATTATTATTTTGAGATAATTTTATGACAATTAATTATCATGAATAATTATATAAAATAATGATTTGAATAACTTATCAACATGAAAAAACCTATATGTTGGTATTGCAATGGATGTAAAAAAAATTAACAACTATTTAAGATACCTATATGTGAATATTGTAATGGATGTACAAAAAAAATTAGCAACTATTTTGGGGACTTATATGCGGGTGTTACAATGGATGTAAAAAAATCCAACTATTATTTAAGAAATTTATCTGCAGGTATTCCAAATTTAAAATGGCTTTATGGAAGTTAAAATAAAAAGGATGTAGGTATTGCATGTTTGACTTCATAATAATGCCAATAAGTTAATTAGAATGTGGGTATTGCTTTAAAAATCTTTAGGTGATTTGATTTATAACACACTAAATGTAGTTATTACACAATGTATATTTTGCAACCCTAAAATGATTCATGGAAATCCAATACAACTGTTAACTTTTCTGTCTGATTCACTTTAGTGGACATTTTATTTCAATTTTTGGCATCCCATGCTTTCAATCATTGTGCATATGTAGAATGGGTTGATTAGACCATCATTTATAAATTTTCGTCTTTCTCCATGCATGATGTTGCATCTTAAAGCACACTTCCCATGCCCTAGGCATTAAAACCTAACACCTCCAATAGTTGTTGTGAAACTAACTTGACCAAAATTGGTTTTGGTAATGGTGGACATCGCTATGCAACAATTATAAGTTCATCCCACTCATGTTGGGCTTTAACACGAACGCAACGAATAACCTTTTGATCATTTTGCCTTTACACAGCCATGGCATTTCCCAAGATGTAAATGTTCATTTTAACATGGTTTTGATGTCAAAAACCTCTTTCAAAAATTAAAGGCTTTCCAAGTTTGGCCTTCTTTCCCATTAAACCATACACTTCCTTCAAATGTTTGGTCAACAACCATTTGGCACATTATGAGACAATGCAAATGCCAACTTTACACTACGATTTTGACCCATCCTTAATCCATTTTTTATCCTTTCGAGCCATATAAGGTGGAAGGGGGTGTTAGTGGTTGAGTGGGGTCAATTTTAATCTTGGATTTGAACCACAAATTCCCAAAAAACAAATTTTTACATTTTAATAAAAAAAATCATAACCCTAAACTTTAAAAATAAGATCACATAACAAAATGCAAATATTGCAAACAAGGTTAACTTCTTTTCAAGTATTACAATGAAAACATTTTCGAAAAAAAATCATGCACCTTCCATCAAATGATGAAATACGCAAGTATAATTAAATTTAAAAAATTTGTATAATTTTTCTTAATCAATCAAATAAAGTCTACTTTATGTAGATTATGAAATAATGTAACCTACCACTTGGATTGGACGCAATCACCATAACTAATTCTAAATTACATTGAGTATTTGTTTCATCGAATCCAAGTTCCCCAACTTTTAATTCTAATGTAACAACATTTTGCTCCTCAATTGCCAATTCTAATGCAACAACATTTTGTTCCATAGTTGCCAATTCTAATGCATAAACATTTTGTTCTTGAACTTCTCGATCACAACAAACCTTCTTTAATTTACTTTTTCTATCCATTGCAATCTTACAAATCCAAATAAAAACCTTAGTAAACAACCATATTGATTTTTTACCTTTTCCAAAGGACCATATTATAAACATGAGGTGCTTTCCCTTTGAAAGGAGCACCAAGAAAAGTTGATGATAAGAGGTAAAAAAAAAGTGATGACAAAAGGATAAAAAGTGATGGCACCCTTGTTGTCGCCTTCTTTGCAACAAAGGAAGGACAAAAGAAGATGGCATTGTTGTTATCATCTTTTTTTTCTCAAATAATAATAAGAAGAAAATGATGGTAGTTGTTATCCTCTTCACAACAAAGAAAGGAAAAAAAGAAGAAGATGATACTATTGTCATCATCTTCTTCACAACAAATCAAGGAAAAAGAAAACAACGACACTACTATCGTCATCCTCTTTGTAACAAACTAAGGAAAAAAAAACAACAACACTACTACCATCATCCTTTTCGTAACAAACCAAGGAAAATAAAACGATGACACTACTGCCGTCATCCTCTTTGCAACAAACCAAGGAAAAAAAAAAGAACAACATTGTTGCCATCATCCTATTCATAGCAAACCAAGGAAAAAAAAAGAACAACATTGTTGGCATCATCCTATTCATAGCAAACCAAGGAAAAAAAAAGATGACGACAATGTTCATCGTCCTATTCACAACAAACCAAGGGAGAAAAAGATGACGAGAATTACCATCGTCATTTTCGCAACAAAGTAAGGAAGAAAAAAAAGATAATGGCAGTAATGATGTCCTCTTTTTCTTTTCAAATAGTGAAAAAAAAAAATGATGGTAGTTGCCATCATTCTTTTCACAATAAAGTAAGGAAAAAAACGACGATGGTGTGAGCCACAAATTATAATTTAGCAAGTTGTTAAAGAATAAGAACAAATTCTAAATAGATTGTTCAGGCATGTGGGTTAAGAGACAATTGACAATCTCATGATGTACGATTGACTTAGCTGCGCACCATTCTTTAGGACAATTCTTCTTCATGTGGCCATTGGGAGACATTCATGTCAAGTGGTGTTTTTTAAGCTCTTCCTCTTTTATTAATGCAACTAGAAGATTTGAAGGTGTAACATCATCATTTGCCATGACTGAATCTTCATTTGCATCAATAAATACCAAAAGGGTAGCTGGAATAATTTAGTACTTGCATTCAAAGGAGGTTGATGTTTTCATTTTAAAAATTAGGGTAGGCGTAGTGTGTGGCGGTGATAGCGGTGATGACAGAACAACATGAAAACCTTAACATCTTATGTCACAACCCTAGCCTTGGGTTTGTGATTAAGGTAAGGGTTTGCAAAGGTGTAAGCCAAGATTGGGCCCGAGAGTCACATTTCATGCTCCTGGAAGTGCAGAAGAGTGTGAGGGAATGAACCTTCACACTCCCAAGTGAACTTCCATTTTGGGAGTTGGAGTCTTGGTGGATTTCTGAATTTTTAGAAGGCAATTGCAGGGGTCAAAACTCATTTGATTGAAAAGTTCCTTATATCATTGAAAGCTCTTGGAATGTAGATGTCTGAAATGGGCTCACATGACCCATTTGAACACTTGAAACACAAGTTATGGCTAAAAGAAGGGCCGAGAATGAAATTAGCAATTTCACTCCCGACCATTAAAAGTCAGAAATCACCCCGATTTCCTTGCATGTAGGTGGCTTGCCACATACCATTACAAAGCTCTTGACAAGGACTATAACTTTTCTTTAGACCTTATCTCAATCGGAGGTCTGTAGACAAAGTTATGGGCCCCCAAAGTTGGAAGAATCCCAACTTTGGGAATTTTGAAACTCCCACTTGGGAGTCCCGAGACAAAATGCCATTTGAATGTTGGTCCCATGGCCAGCCACATAATATACTATAAGGGGGAAGGTGGTGGCTTCCCCCTAGTCCGGGTCATGGTGAATTTTGTGAGTCCGAGTTTGCTCATGGTTCGTCCTAACACCAAAAGTGCTCTAGTTATGCACTAACCAACTTCTTTGGTTTGTGTGGGTCCGTGTGAGTGATTGATTACTTGTCATTCTTCCCAGTTTCATCTCAGAGCTCTAGCACGCCCCTCTAACCCCAAAGTGCTACGAGCTAGGGAGCGTGCCCCAACTCCTTACTTTTCCATTATTTTCACTTTAGACTCACATTTGAGTCTACCAAGGAGCTTGAGAGCACATCATCCTAGTTCTAATGGATTCGTGAAGCTTTAATTTTGATGATGGATTTAAAAAGTACATGGGAAGTTTTACAATGGAAATTTTATTTCCAATTTACTATGTATTACATAATTAATTAGTGTGTGGTAAAAAATAACTAGGGGGGAATTAAATAAGTAAATGATACGCAAAAATGTTAATAATGTTATTGAATTGACTTAATCAAATGGGAATTCAAGAATGTTTATTTATTATTACCAATAAATTATCCTAAGAGTTAATTATTTGAAAAAATTGGGATGATGAAGTAAAATGTTGGAGTTAAACGAACGAAATTAGCAATGATCAAGCTTAAAGACCCCATCAAAATATCCAAGGTAAGGAAAAAAATGATTCTTCCAATTCCATTTGTCATCTTATTTTGATTAGAATTTGGAAACCTCTTAATGTTTCATTGGGCATAAGAATTCTCATCCTAAATTCCATTTGAAGGTCAAATCATTTTTGACCCCCATTGGTTCATGAAGGATGAAGAAACCATTTGATTGGAAGGAAAAATTTCCACAACTTCCATTTGATAAGGAGAATAAGCTTAAGGAGGGGTCATGGAAAGCTTTGGGGTGGGGAAATTTTTTTATCTTATATTTTTGGAAAAGGAGGAACATGAATGTCTAAAAAGAGAACTAATTTATTATGTGTGAAAAAATGTTATTCATGGAAACAAATGGTGTGCAAACAAAAGAACATGAAAGAAAATTATGTGTAGCAAGTAGTCATAGTTCGAATTGATGGAATAATTTCCATGAACAAGCCTTTGGACTTTTACTAAAATAATTGTTCTTGTCAAATCCATCTTTGGATTTGTTTCAAATTTCAAAAAAAACTATTTTAAAAAATGTAAAATGTTCTTTCAAAATTTTAGCATCATTGGGGTTGTTATAAGGGAGCTGCACTTGTCAGAAGTAGAAGAGGTCTAAAGTTGTCTTTTCTTCAAATTTCGTCAAAATAACTTTCAATTTTGAAACATAACTTTTGATTTCAAAAATAAAAACTTATAAATTTTGCATCATTATTGCCTTTGAGATTAGCTTTCCAATAACCTTATGCATGTTAGATTTGAAAATTGTACGAAGATATTATGAGAAGTGGAATGAAAAGGGTTTGACTATCAAGTGTGAACATTGACTAAACATTAACACAATGCTTCTTCACATTTTATCGTGGTAAGTTTTAATTCTTTCAAAATGTTTTGGTATCCTCCAAGTGGACACAATGCATTAGGTTCTTTAATGAGTTTCATTATATTCTATTGATGCACCTTAACTTATTAGGATACAACTACATAGTAGTTCCATCCTCAAATGAGTTTGTGAGTTGCATATTTTCATGTGGAAAGTGTGCAAGAATTCCTCATAAATGGCAATAATGTTGTTGTCCTCATCATAGCAAAAAGAAGATTGAAAAAATAAAATAGGAAGAGAAGGGAAGGAATTTACCTTCAAGCTTGAACGTTTGCCACTAGGTTGAAGTTCCAAGCTCCCTTGCGTCACAACTTTCCTAAGCTCCCTTGTGTCTCCACTTTCCTAAGCTCACTCAAAGCTTTGGTGATGGAGGTGAGAAGGAGGAAGCTAAACCCAGGGGAGCGAAAATGAATTTAGGTTTAGGAGGGGAGGAGGTAGGTAGGTAGGAGGGGAAAACTTTGGGGCAGAGAAGAGGGCTGAGAAAACCCTGGGCAGGGGAAGAGGAAAACAAAAATGCCCTACCTGGATGTGTTTGGGTTTCATCCCCAAAACGGCTTGAACAACCTCATGCTGAACTGGTGCACTGGTGGCTGCTGATTCACTTCAGCCCTTTTTTCACCTCGCACAGTTCTGCAAGAAACCATGCAACCCGGTTTTCAATGTTCTTCAATTCTTCAACCCAAAAAAGTGAAGAACATTTTGTGGATGTTCTTCGTTGCCAACGTTCTGCGCGAACGTTTTGCATCAGGGGGCTGGGATTGAACCTAAAACCTTCCCTGCTGGATATGTAGCACTAACCACGGGGCATACTATCAGGCACTGAGTAAAAGATCTTATTGCAGACAGAAAGTCAAAAAGTCAAAACTTGAAAACCGTGCGCCAGGACAACGCAGTTCTCCGCAGGGCTGCACTGTTAGGCCAGAAACGTGTCGCATTTCTAACATCCACCATTTGCTATTGCAGCTTCGTACCGATAACATAGTTTGCCTTGCAAAGGCAGCTTCCTTTTTCAGGAGGTTTGGCTGAGTATTACATGGGTGTGTTGGTGCTGCTTGCACTCGTATTTTTCTTCAAGCTTGGCGCTGGCTGCTGTTGAAAAGGCGACCACTCCGGTGCTTGAACAGTACGAGTATACTAGTAAGATCCAGCTTGCGAGGTGAGCACAACAGACACATCAAGAGGTGATCTCTGAACTCTCGTGTTCTCAGGGAAGAAAGCGACCTTGTGTAAATTTCTGACTAGACGTCGTTGAGAGAAACAAGCCATATGACAGTGAATTGGAGATGGATGTATGAGAGTCTGTCTTTGTTTGTTCGAGTTGCTGCTGATGTTGTAGCAAAAGCAATTAGATGTACATGTGAGTGAAGCAATACACAATTTGCACAAATTCTTTCAGTCTTCCAACTTCAGACAACTTATTGCGAGTTGCAGATATTTCCAACTTGTCGTAATCCTGATTGCGGATATCATTGTTGGCTTCAAGTATTTTGGTGACAAGCGTGAAATTGCTGAAGCTTGATGAGACTAGATTGGAAGGACTGGGCTTAATTTCAACATGAAAAGTTTATGGAAGTCTATGTTGTCAATTTCCTGTGCAGGAGGAACCTTCAGCAAACAAATGGCACCAAGTATCCCTGTGAAGAGGTTGTACCCAACCGATGCAAAGCACGACAAAGAAGCAACTTTTGACGTTATTTTCTTTCACGGACTGAAAATAGATGCAGGGACAGATTACGAAAAGACTTGGAGAAACAAAGCCAATATATTATGGCCTCAAAAGTGGCTTCCCGAGGATCTAGAAAATATTCGGGTTTTCAGTGTTTCCTATGATGCAGAGGCTACAAAATGGTTTGCCCGAGACAATACGGAGGATGTCGAGTACATTGGCGAAAATCTTCTCCAGAATGTTGTGACGTGCGTTAAGGGCGTTCTTCTTATTTTATGCTCTGCCGTAAAAGTGTTAACTTACAAGTTGCCTCCGATAGTTTGAACCTCTGAACCTGTGCAAAATCTTCTATAACTAGTTATCGAGCTCAATACCTTGAAAGGAATATGGAACTACAGTGGCCTAGAAATCCAGGCAGTTTAGAATTGCATGCTTTCTGTGTTTGTTTTCATGTGATAAACAAACAGAGATGGAAACCCTGGTTCATAGTTGTACACAGAGATTGCATTATGGTCCATTCTGATGACAACAATGTGACGGTCCAGAAAATTCTCTGAATCAGGTGAAAGAACATTGAAGGAGTTTTGTGACAGTCTGTGAACATTGTTGCAAAGAATTAGTTGCAATACAAACAAGAGGAAAGACTAGAAAGCTGGTGGGGGGGGGAGGGGCAGGAGGGACTGCTAGTTGATGAGAAGTCATGCTTAGCTATCGGTCATGTAGAGCCTTCTCACAGAGACTGTTGAAGGGCTTGACATAGATATGCACTGAGGATGACATATTCTAGATTTTTTCCCTCAATCTCAAATATGGGAGTGTAATGACCTTTAGGCCTGGACTAACTCAGGTTGTATCAGGTTTTATATTCTCAAAATTTGCTAAATGCAGTGGAAATATCACCAAGAAAGTTTACTTTGGGAAACATTTTCATGGGTGCTCTTTGTGTATCACACAGGGGAAGTGACCGTATCGGCAGTCGCCCATTTGCGCTGGTTGGCCATAGCTTTGGAGGCCTGGTCATCAAAGCCCTCGTCAATGAAGCAAGAAGATCTTCTGGCAGAGCTCAAAGAAATGCCTTGGATGGAAGAGCAATCAGCAAAGCAAAAGAATTCCTGAAAAATCTCAAACTCGTCGTCTTTTATGCCGTTCCTCATAGTGGAGCAGATGCAGAGACTTTGACAGGCTATGTCTCAGGGAAAGCTGCCTCGTGGTTACCACAGAACATGAAACCTTTTAGCAGAAAGATGGCAAAAATGTCTGTCATGATGGAGGATGTATTTTACAAGAAGGAAATCAATATTTATGCTTTTGGGGAAGGCCAGCCTACTTATCATGGCAAGGTATGTACGGATGCTTTGATTTTGGGATTCTGTTTCCTGCATAAGTAGAAGGGATTAATTAAAATGAAATATTGGTAGCACTGGGAAAGAGGGGCAAAAGATGATATGGACATTACATTTAGCAGATTATCAATTGTGATGCGCAAACAAGCTTGGGCTAAGGTATGTCCTTCAATTTCCTTTGATCCATAAAGACAGCACCAATGGCAGCAATGACTGCTATGATGGCCATGGCAAACCTGCGAGCATTCAAGCCAATGGGTGTAGGTTAGTCTGTAGAGTTGCAACAATGTTATGAGGATGATGATGTACTTGTGATAGATGCCTTTGTGCAAGGCAGGCTGGTAGTTCAATTCTACTTTAGGTCTTTGCTATCCTCATATGAGCTCTCTGGTTTTGAAGCTTTACATGAGATTCATAGAAACCTAATATGTGATTGCCAAGAGACTTTTCTAATAATCCATTTGCATCTTGTGGGTGACATGGTGACCATGTTTGATGCCTTAACCCAAACCCTAGAAAACCTTTGAGCCTACTTGCCTCCTCCTTACACCATGTAGGGTCCCTTCAGGAGATATGAAGGTTCTTCAGATCGGATTTGTCCATTAGACTCAGAGGCATATCTTCATAGGTCATCTACAACTAACTTGGAAATTTTTTAAAACCATGAAGTGTCAAATGTTGGAAACTTTAACCTGGCCCATATAGGCAACTTGGTGTATTTTGTTTTTTACATAACTGTGGGATCTCTATATATGTGGAACTGTATGAGCTTTCTGTTGTGTAGGTAGCAGGACTTTGCAGCACTGAAATGACTTGGTGCATTGTTTTGATATAGAGGGTGGTGGAACCTGCATCAGCCATGCAACTTGCAGGCAACAACTTCTACATATTGGAGGATTGTAACCATACAGAAGTATGCAAGCCAGTTGACAAACAGCATCCAAGCTACTACATGCTTGTGGACATTCTCAGATTCTCTAGGGAAGGTACAGAACCACAACCACAAGAAGTGCTTAGAAAACTTCATGCACAAGCTGCGGCATCAAGGCAGGCACAGCAACATCGGTGATCTCTTGCAAGTCTGTAATTCCAGTGTTGGGACCAGTGTTGGGAAGCGTGAGCAGACATGGTAGGCTGGTGAATCATGTCAATAATGAAAGGGCATTGCAAGACACACTGACTTTTGTGGGGATCCAGAGTGCGTGTGCTGGTGTGATGGTACTTCAATGGATGTCATGAAACAGGCCAGTCAAAATGGATTGCAAGTCAAATGTCTTTATGGGGCACTCTGGAGTAGCCCTGTTGACTTCAGACCCAAAATGCTAGAGCCTCAAATATCCATAAGTACTATTTCCAGTTTGGGTCTGTTCTCATATAGATACCATCCAATGCTACAGACAGTGGGTTTAGATTGCTATTTGCTTCTAGACAGGGGCACATTGAACATATATTTGTGGGAAGTTTGTGTATATATATACTGAGACTCTCACTTTCCAAGAGTTATCTTGCGAATTTGGCAATTGAATTTTTTGATTCTTCCACACACTTGTACAATTGCTCCTGATGAAATTCCAAACTGTGCATTACAACAGAATATGTTTTCTGGAGTCCAGCAGTAGGCCTTGGTTCATGATACATGTGAGGTAAACTTTGTGGTTTTATCCATTCAAGATAAAATATATACAGTATATAACTAGGGGAACATATTGTCACGCACTAATGTCAAACTATGGTATATACCACATATATTTTACATTGAAATGGATAAAGCCACAAAATTTACCTCACATTTGTTAGGAGCCAAGGCTACTGACCATAGGAAAAGCCACATACTATGGTTGTAGAGGTAGTTATTCTCATGGTGCTTTGTTGGCGTCTTTCTTGAAACTATGGTCTTTTATCTAGGTCCAGAATGTAGATATATGAGCACCCTGACTACATGTTATGTTCCTTTGCCTTTACACCAAGCCACACTTTATTTGTGCCTAGAGAATTCCAGAATTTAATAGAGGCACAACACCAAGGTGGTTGCATGAAATACAGATGTGAGAGATGCCACAATGTGTTGGAGTGGATCAAAAATATTACGGTCACCAAATATGGATATCTGAAATGCTTCATCTGAAATGGTGCATTCCGTTTGCTAGTTTGGCAAGCCTTACAATACAATCATCCAAAAGCTTCACCTTTTACCTCACAAACAGCTTGCATGGAGGGACAGAAATTCTATTACTATATAGAAATCTTCAAGTGTTTGTGACTTGTGTTAAGCCACAGCAGCCATATCATATGTTCGAAACATATTAGTGAAAGACAGGGCTCAAGCTTTGGAGCACATTTACATGTGATAAGTACAATCAAATCCTTCCTTTGGACACATGTTCTTGCAACCAAAACTATGGATTTGTGAAAGGACAGCTTCCAAAGGGTTTTGCTGTACGGTTCTCTTCCCAGATGCATACTCATGTATCGGCAACAAAGCTAAGAATGAACTGTTTGAAAACACATGTAGAAACAGCACAAGTAGAAATAATTTCTTGAACCAGGGCTCTGATCCAGACTCCCTTCTTTACTTGCCATGTGAAATTGATTGTTGATCCTACTTGTGGACCTGAAATTTCCAGGTTTCTCTCTTCTTGTAACTCTGATAGGATTCATGACCATGGACAGTTTTTGCTGGCTGCCCTCTGGAGGAGAGCTGGCATATTCAATTTTGCTTCGTAAATTGCCAATCTTATTGAAGAGCTCTTTGGATGTGAAGATTCTAGTGAGATGCAAAGGTTTTTTGTGTTTTTGATTGCAGGTTCTTATTTTAGCCAAGCTGATGGCTGGTAGACAGTGGATTTGAAATGTGACCATGTATGTAAGACCTGGAGTTTCAATCTAACATTTCTTTATGTACATGTGTTTCATTTCTTACCGTTCATGACACGATTCTTAGATACATAATATTACAATAGTTCAATAGTTTGTATGTAATAAGTTACATAGAAAGACACAACTCGTCTAGACCTTTAGATACTGAAGGTTGTGTTCCTTCATTAAGTATAAAAGGAGAAGCTTTTATCAATAAAATTCAATTCATTTTCCTTTACTTTACTTTTCCAACATGGTATCAGAGCTGAGATATTTAAAGTAATAAAAGTAATTTCTTTCTCTTGGTCAAATCATGCCAATATACATTTCTCTCATCTTTAAATAAATTAAAGGAAGTTCTTCAATGTTGCAGATTTGACACTCCCAGCATAGATCAACAAGCAACGGGAGAAATTGGTGTCGAATTGGGCCCTGGCAGATACATCACATTCTCCAGAGAAGAAAATACCTTTGCAACATTTGTTAAATGTTTCAATGAATTTAATATGTTACAAATAAATAACTCCAGAAAATTAAAGTGGAATCTGAATGCCTTAATTAAAAATTAATAAATTTAAGAATCTGGAGAATTTGACAAAATATGTCAATTAACATTAAAATTGACATCAGTCATATTTCAAAATTTGATGGAACTTACTTCAACATATGGAAACACAGATTAACTTTGTTATTTAAATCAGAAAATTATGACCTTTTGTCAATGGTATGTAAGCAAAACCCATTGCTCCTATGGTTGCTCAAATTGTCGCAGGAGCTGCAATCTAACCAACCACAAGAGTAGGTAGTATTGCTAAATGGGATGACAAGGACACAATAGTCATTCAAGTCATTAATAATTGCTCACATAACAACATCGTTTCCAATGTACAATAAAAAAATTACATCACATGATGCTTGGCAAGAATTAATCAGGATGTTTGAAAGTTAGGATGTAATCACCAAAATGTTTTTCAAAGATAATTTACAAACTTTAGAAATGAAAGATGGTGAAATTGTCATCAAACATTTTCAATCTTTTCAATCCTTACTAGAACAATTGTCAACTGCTAGAGCTCCAATAATAGATGGGTGTGATCACAATCAAACGAGCCAAAAAACACTCGGGTGATCGAAAAAAACTGCAATTTTATTACAAATATTTATGTGGTGCCACTTTAATGTCATGTTAATCATAGGAAGTAGTGCTAAATGAATAATATGAATGTCTAGGAATTCAAATGAAAAACTCATTTATATTATTTTTGGGTTTCAATTTAATAAAAGAACTTTTGAACTTGAAAAACAATTACATCCAAAACACTACATTTTACAAAGGACTATGCCAAGGACTTTCTTAATTTTAAAAAAATTATGATAAAAAAATTGAATTGATAATAACCTATTATTCACATTCAAAAAACATTCATAATTAAAATTTTATGGAATTTGATTTTTTCTAAAACTCAATGTATGCTTTTGTAATCTCAAAAGTTCTAGGGTCCTTTACAACATGCAAATGGTGTGTAATACACATGACAAACAAAACAAAGT
>Ga0209611_10005229_pt1 | contig 21856 bp, 17 predicted proteins | sample S1TSphgellanicum_3_FD_187693 | JGI IMG/M metagenome (GOLD analysis project Ga0209611, IMG submission 187693) | Host-associated microbial communities from peat moss isolated from Minnesota, USA - S1T2_Fc - Sphagnum magellanicum MG (SPAdes) (version 2) | ecosystem: Host-associated > Plants > Peat... | reverse complement strand
GACTGCGGAGGGGGAAAGAGGTGGGGAGGGGGGCGGGTGACACGGAGGCTTGGAGGCACGGAGGGGGGAAGGGGGGATTTCGGCGGAGATGCGGCTGGTGCCGCACCCGCGCTGGGCCAGCGCGGGCTACCAGAGAAGCAGATGCGCTGAGCTTAATGGGATTGCGCTGTGGGGGCGTTGAGAGGAGACTTCTTTATAGACTTCTGCACAAACATAAAACTCACGCTTTGTCATCCTTCGACAAGGATGAGGGAATGGCTAATAGAAATTTTGTAGAGATTCCTTAAGGCTTCTATGACGCGATTGTTTTTGCTTTTTGTGGTTGGGGTGCTGCTTTTGCTGCCGGTGCGGGCGGATGAGCCGGGGCCGGATGAAAGCTCGTGGCGGGGGCATCCGGCGCTGGTGGATGATCTTAATCGCGAGATCGATGAACGGATCGCGGCGGTGGGGTTGAAGCCGGGGCCGGCGCTTAGCTGGTTTTCGTCGGCGGATGACACGAGGTTTGTCTACACGCGCAATCCGTCGTGCTGGACGCATGACCTGGACCTAACGGGGGTGGTGATCACCCACGACTATATTTGCCAGAACAATCACCTGACCAGCGGCGGCGCGTTAATCACGCCGCAGGATGTGGTGTGCGCGGGGCACTTTGCCATTCCGGACGGGGCGGTGTTGAACTTTGTCGACGCGAAGAACGTGATCCATACCGGGACGGTGGCGAAGGGCGGCGGGGTGCCCAATACGGATATTTATATTTGTCACCTTGCGGCGCCGGTCGCGGGGGTGAAGGCGTACAAGGTGTTGCCGGCCGATTGGGTGAAGTACGCGCTGGACCGCAGGCTGCGCGGCTGGCCCATTTTGCTGGCCTATAATTTCGGGCATGTGGCCTATCTGCTGGATGCGGATGGCGTGCAGGGCGAGCTGTACTATCATTCCTGCATGGAACCGGCGCGGGCGCCCTATACGACGAGGATCAGTTCCGGCAGCGGTTCGCCGGCTTTTACGGTGATCCACGGGGAACCGGTCCTGGTCGGCTGCCTGCACACGACCGGATCGACGTCCTGGATCGCCGACCATGAGGAGGCGATCAATACGCTGCTGGCGTCGCTCGGCAGTACGCAGCGGCTGAGGACGTTTGATCTGGCAAAGCCTGTTGCCTATGCGCGGTATTGAAAGGGCAAAGGGCAAAGGGCAAAGGGCAAAGACCCTGATCTGCCGGCTCAGTTTCTATCGCTGAGCGAGTTCTTCTTGCCGTAGCCGTTGGGATAGGGACAGCAGAGGGGGTCGCCGATGTAGACGTCTTCCCAGCCGACGAAGGGCGAGGCCATGTAGAAGCTTTCGGCCATGGTGTAGCCGGAGGTGTAGCGCTCGAGCAGGATGGAGGGCGAGGCGCAGGCCTGGAGGAGGGGTTCGTCGGTGTCGCCTTTGACGCAGGTGAGTCCGTGGGCGATGAGGTCGGCGATGAGCGACTGGCCGCCGTCGTTGGTGGGCAGGAAGGTGCGCGCGCTGGTGGAGACGGCGGTGTCGCCGATGGAGCCGGGGGCGAAGCGGAGGGATTGATAGGCGCTATCGGTGAAATGGGAGTCGTTGCTGCCCCAGGAGAAGTAGCCGATGAGGTTGCGGCGATCGCCGATGAATTCGCGGCCGAGCTCGAGGTCGTTGGGGATGCCGCGCTGGTTGAGGAGATCGCGGGCGCGGGCCATGGCGGCGTTGTAGGTGCTCCAGGGCGACTCGCTCAGGATGGGATGTGCGGCGGAGAAGGTGTCCGGCGCCGCGTTTTTGTCGCCGGGACCGAAGTCGAGTTCGGCATCGAACAGGACGCTGCCGGTGGTGACGCTCTTCCCGGCCTGGAGGGCGCGGGCGACGAGCTGCTCGGCGTCGGCCTGGGTGTAGCCGTCGAGCCGCGTGACGAGATAGCCGCCGAACTTGGCGTGGGAAAAGGGTTCGTCGGCGTTATAGTAGTGGTTGAGCCAGGCGCGTCCGGTCGCGCCGGAGCCGGTGATGGCGATGGTCTGGCCGTCCGGCTTATCGCCGTAGCCGAGGGCCGCGAGATGGCCGTCGACGGAAGCGCGGAGCTGGGAGCCGTTCCAGAGATCGGCGAGCCAGTTGAAGCGGTGGTACTCGCGGCTGCCGGTTTCGGCGCCGACGATGCGAAGCGGGACGCCCTTGGTGAGGACGATGAAGTTGATGCCGGGGTGCGAGGCGAGGTAGGCGCGCACGGGGGCCTCGATGGCCGTTTGGTATTCGGCGTAGGGCAGGGACTCGTTCGCGGTGGCGAGCGCGGCGTCGCGGCATTGGACGGCGACGGCGTTTTTCACCGCGCGTTTGGCTTGGTAGTCGCGCGCGATGGCGGTGGAAATGGGGCTGTTGGCGTTGTAGACGACGAGGACTTCGTCGGGGCTTCGTTTCGCCGGGAGTGCGGCGTTCGCGCTAGTCATCGCCACGGCCAGCCCGAGGAGAGCGGCCAGCGTTTGACGCGTGGAATTCATAAGATGACCGGCAACCCGCGGAGACGATCGGGGCCGATATTCGAGCTATCGGAACGGGCGGGATTTTCCTTAGCGATAGTTTGGCGGATTTAAACAGGGGTCCGGGGCGCTCAACATTGCCGCTTGCTTAGGGGCGTGGGCTTTTTCTACGCTTGCGGCGCTCGGAGAAGACCGCGCGATCACCTCAACTTTTTTTATTCCTGAAACACGTCGTTTTTAAAATGGGAGGCCGGGCGGGCGGGATGTGGAAAGCGCTTTCGACCTGCGGCTGCTCGCTTCTTCTACTGCTGGGAGCGAAGACTTTCGTCGCGGCCAATCCGACAGGCGGCGCGGTGGTCGCGGGCAGCGCGACGATTGGCGCGGCGGGGAAGACGCTGAGCGTGACGCAATCGAGCCAGGACGCGATCATCAACTGGCAGCAATTTTCCATCGCGAGCGGCGAGACGACGCGGTTCTTTGTGCCGAACAGCGCCGCGGCCACGCTGAACCGGGTGGTGGGCGGAAATCCGTCGGCGATTTACGGCACGCTGCAATCGAACGGCATCGTTTACCTGATCAACCCGAGCGGCATCCTGGTGGGCCCGACCGGGCGCATCGATACGTCGAGCTTTCTGGGCTCGACGCTGGATGTTTCCAACCAGCAATTCCTGGCCGGCGGGAATTTGAATTTTCAGGGGAGCTCGAATGCCTCGGTCGACAACGAGGGCGTGATCAACGCGACGATCGGGAATGTTTATCTCATCGCCAATCAGGTGAAGAACGGCGGCACGCTCAACGCGCCGCAGGGCGAGGTGGGACTGGCCGCCGGTTCGGGCGTACTCCTGCAGCAGGACGGCGACGAGCATCTTTTTGTCGTGGCGACGCCGTCCGGGCCGACGCGTCCCACGGGCGTGAGCAATTCGGGAACGATCAAGGCCGCCGCGGCGGAACTTCGCGCGGCGGGCGGCAATGCCTACGCGCTGGCGATCAACAACACCGGCGCGATCGCGGCCACGGGCTACCGGAAGATCAACGGCCAGGTTTACCTGACGGCGGATGGCGGGAGCATTTCCAACAGCGGCCAGATTTCCGCGCACAACAAAAGCGGCAAGGGCGGGAAGATCGTGGTGGATGCGAGCGGCGCGTCGTCATCGGGCACGGTGCGCAATTCCGGGACGATCAACGCCTCGGCGACCGCGGCAGGCGCGCAGGGCGGCTCGATCACGATCAGGAATTCCGGCGGCGCGACGGTGAACACGGCGTCCGGCCAGATTCTCGCCACCGGCGGAGCGGGCGGCAAGGGCGGCGCGATCGAGACCAGCGGCAATTCGGTGCAGCTCGATGGCACCATCAGCGCCGGCAACGCGGGCACGTGGCTGATCGATCCGACCGATGTGACCATCGATAACGGCAGCGGCGTCGCGCCGGATGTAAACGTCACGACGCTCCAGAACGCGCTCAACGCCGGCACCAGCGAGACGGTGCAGGCCGTGGGCGGCAATACCGACAGCGGCAACATCGACCTGAACGCGCCGATAACCTGGAGCACCAGCGCGGTGCTGCAGCTCACGGCCACGGGCAACATTGTTCTCAACAACGCGATCATCGCCACGGGCGACGGCGAACTGAGCCTGAGCGCGGGCGGCACCATCTCGGACACGGCCGCCGTGTCGGTGGGCCGGTTCATCCTGCAAAACGGCTTTTGGAACCAGAACACCGCGACGCTGCCGGCGTTCAGCGTGACGAACGATTTTGAAGTGGCGAACAGCGCCCATTTCCTGCGCGTCACCGGCGGCACCGGCACATCGACGCCGTATCAGATCGTCGACGTTTACGGATTGCAGGGCTTGGGCCATTTCCTCACCTCAAGTGCCGAGCTGATGAACAATATCGACGCCTCGGTGACCGCGAACTGGAGCGGCCGCTTCGTCCCCATCGGGTACTACGACGGCGTCAGCAGCAATGACGCGAACGCCTATTCGGCCACGTTCAACGGGCAGGGATTCACCATCAACGGGCTCTCCATTGCTTCATCGAACGAGGGCGTGGGGCTCTTCGGCGACACGGGAAATAATGCGTTCATCGAGAACCTGAATCTTACCAACGTTACCTCCAGAGGGACGTACTACGTGGGCGGGTTGGTGGGTGTGGCCAACGGCACATTCATCAACGTCAGCAGCTCGGGAACCGTGACGGGCAACTTGTTCGTCGGCGGGCTGCTCGGAATCCTCGACGGCAGCGTGACCGGCGCTGCCACCGCGGGAACGGTGACGAGCAACCAAACCGCCGGCGATGTCGGCGGTTTGGTCGGTTATGTCCAGGGCGGCACGATCAACGATTCGTACAGCACGGCGAACATCACCATCTCCTCGACGAGCGGCGTGGTGGGCGGGCTGGTCGGCATCAATTTCGGCACGATTTCCAATTCCTATGCCTCGGGGGGCATTACGCTGGGGGGCGGAAGTGCTGATGTCGGCGGACTGGTCGGCGACAATGTCGGCACGATCACAGGCAGCTTTTGGGATAGCGCGACGCAGAATGTGACGCTCGGCGTCGGCTCCGATCCGTCGAACAGCACACCCGGCGTCACGGCCGCGACGACGACGCAGTTGATGTCGCAGACTTTCATCCAGCAGGTCAACCCCTCGTGGGATTTCAGCTCGGTCTGGACGACCAATGAAGACACCACCCTGCCGGAATTGCTCGCCGTGGGCTCGGTTTCCGGCGGCGGCGGTAACGGAGGCAACGGCGGCGCGGGAGGAAACGGCGGCAACGGTAACGGTGGCGGAGGTGGTGGAATGAACGGCGGCGGAGCGAGCGGCACGCCGGTGCTCCCGACCCTCATCGGCATCGTTGACGGCAGCGGCTCGAACATCGTGCCTCCCGCGGTCACCCCGCAACCTCCGGCCGTTCTCAATCCCGGCGCGCAGGCTCTCGGCAACACGCTCCCCGCGCCCAGCTTCAATTTTCAGTCCAACGGTCCGGCGGGTCCCGGCGGCGCGGGTACTGATGCCTTCGCCAGCTCCTCCAGCAATAGCAGCCTGGTGGGGGCGGGCGATGCCGCGCAGCTCGGCGGCGGCGGAGTCAACAACACGGGCAATCCGGCGGCGTCCAGCGCGTTGAACCTGGCCTTGAGCCCGGCGGTCTACCAGAGCCTGTCCAGCGCGCTGGCGGCTCTCGGCGATTGGTCGGACGTTCCGCCCGAGCCGGCCGATCAGCCGGGCAACGCCGGCGGCGGCGAAGAAACCCTGCTCAACGGCGGCGACGTGGTCGTCATCGGCGGCCAGGGCGTCAAAAGCATTCCGCTGAGCCAGGCGCCCAAGCAGTTGCAGGACGCCCTGAGCGGCAACGCGCTCAAGGCAGCGTCCGGCAGCGGCCACTAGGCGCTAAAGTCCGTTGGAGTTGATCTATGCACCCTAGGACAAAAGCGTTTCATGCGCTGGCCGAATCGCGCAAGTGGCGTGAGCGCGTCAGCCGCATGATTGCCAAGATGACCCGGGCCCAGGAATTGGCCTTCTTCAACCGCCGTCGCGGGAGTACTCCATCCGTTAAGAAAGCATGGGTTCACGCCGCTTAACGCGAGTTCAAACTGCCAGCAAAAGTGCCAGCAAAAAACTTCTACAAGTAAGTTTTAGATAGTGGCGTCATAGTGCATTCCAAGCCCTTCGTCCTCTGACAAGTTTTCTTAATCAGGTGGTGAGTAGGAACGACGGCTAACCCAAAGGCATTTTGCAGAGGTCTCAAGTTGTCCGGACCGCCCGATCAGAACCTCCAAAAAAATCTCCTCGCAACCATCGCCGCGAACGCGCGTTAATCCCGGAGATGAAATCCTACCTGCGGACAATATTTTCGGTCGCGTCGGGACTCTGGTGCGGCGTCGGCCTGCTTTCGGCCGAGGTCAAGTTGGCTCCTATTTTCGGCGATCACATGGTGCTGCAGGCGGGCGCGAAGCTGCCGGTCTGGGGCACGGCCGCCGCGGGTGAGAAAGTCACCGTTACCGTCGGCGGCGAAACGGGCAGCGCCACGGCGGGCGCCGATGGCAAATGGCTCGTCACGCTCGATCCGCTCAAGGCCGGCACGACGCCGCTGAGCATGACCGTCGCGGGCACGAACACGCTCACCTTCAGCGATGTCCTGGCCGGCGACGTCTGGATTTGCTCCGGCCAGTCCAACATGGAATTCGGCCTTGGCATGGAGTTCGACGCGAAGGAGCAAATCCCGCAGGCGAACCTGCCGCTGGTGCACCTCTTCCTCGTTCCGCACAAGGTCTCGCTGACGCCGGTGACGGACATCGCCTCCACCGCGCCCCGGTCTCTCGGCGGCCAGTGGGTCGTCTGCACGCCGGAGAACGTGATCAAGGTCGGCGGATGGAGCGGCTTCTCCGGCGTCGGCTACTTTTTTGGGCGCGAGATTCAGAAGGCCACCGGCCAACCGGTCGGCCTGATCGGCACCTACTGGGGCGGCACACCGGCACAGGCGTGGACCAGCACCGGCAAGCTCGCGAGCGATCCCGTGCTCAAGCATTACGCCGATCTGCACGACCAGGCGCTGGCGAATTTTCCCAAGGCCCAGGCGGCTTATGCCGCGGCGCAGGCGGCCTATCCCGCCGCGGTCGAAAAGTGGAAAGCCGATAACGGCCTCGCCGCGAACGCCACCATGGCCGAGATCAACACCGCCAACGCGAAGGCCAAGGCGGCGGGAAAGCCCACCATGCCCAGGCCCCCAGCCGCGCCCGACGGCGGGCCGAATTTTCCCAGCAATCTTTTCGACGGCATGATCGCGCCGCTCATTCCCTACGCGATCAAGGGCGCGATCTGGTACCAGGGCGAATCCAACGGCGGCAGCGTGGCCTCGGCGACGGAATACCGGACGCTGTTTCCGGCCATGATCACCGACTGGCGCGCGCACTGGGGCGAGGGCGATTTCCCCTTCTTCTTCGTGCAGTTGGCGCGATACCATAATCCGAATCCGGCCTACGCGGTGCTGCGCGAGTCGCAGGCCAAAACGCTATCGCTGCCGAACACCGGCATGGCCGTGGCCTACGATGTCGGCGACCAGAACGACATCCATCCGAAGGACAAACTCGACGTCGGCCAGCGGCTCGCGCTCGCGGCGGAGCACGTCGCCTATGGAAAGGACCTGGTCTACACCGGGCCGGTCTACGACAAGATCGCGGTCAAGGACGGCGCGGTCCGCGTTTCCTTTACGCAGGTCGGGGGCGGGCTGATCATCGGCAGCGCGCCGTGGGTTCCGGGCAAGGCGCAGCCGATTCCGGCCACATCGCTCGCCGGCTTCACCGTCGCCGGCGCGGACCAGACGTTTTACCCGGCCGACGCGAAGATCGAGGGCAACGAGGTCGTCGTCTCCAGCGCGCAAGTGCCGCAGCCGGTCGCGGTGCGCTACGCCTTCATCGACGCGGAGGGCAATCTCTACAATAAGGAAGGCCTGCCCGCGCCGCCCTTCCGCAGCGATGACTGGGCCGTGCTGGATTTGCCGAAGCCCGCGCCCAAACCGCCGCCCGCGCCGGCTCCTGTCGCGAAGTAAGGACGGATCGTTATCGCGTTGGTTCCTACGGGATGCATCCGGCTCCGAGAAAAATCAAAACGCTCCAACCTCGCGTTCCGTCTCCACTATTGGTATAAACGTTTCCCGCCCCGCCATGACCCACAAACGCATTTTATTCGCCGAGGACGACGAGATGAGCCGCGACGTGATCGCCACGCGGCTCCAGCGCAGCGGCTACGACGTGGTCATGGTCGAGGACGGCCAGAAGGCGCTCGATACCGTCGCCGCGCAGCCGTTCGACCTGATCATCCTCGACATGAGCATGCCCGTGCTCGCCGGCTGGGAAGTCGCCACGCGCCTCAAGGCCGATCCCGCCACCGCCGGCATTCCCATCCTCGCCCTCTCCGCCCTGGCCATGAACGCCGACCGCAAAAAAGCGCTCGACGCCGGCTGCGGCGATTTCGACAGCAAGCCGGTGAATCTCCCGCGCCTCCTCGCCAAGATCGAGGCGCTGCTGGCCAAGGCACCGCCCGCCGCCGCCGCGAAGCCCGTGGCTTAAGAAGGGGCGCACCCCTCCTGCACGAGTGTCCGGCGAGAAAAGAATTCGTCGCGCGAAGGACTGGCCATTAGAATCGGGAGCGCTGGGGCTCCCATAGCTTAACGGATAAAGCAACGGTCTTCTAAACCGTAGAGTGTTGGTTCGATTCCAACTGGGAGCGCGTTTTCGGCGCCTTACAGGCGTGTAATGAAGACTTAACTTTCACGAACGCGAACGATTAAAAGGGCGGGACTGCTCTTGTTCTTTCCGGAATTCGGTCTTAGGATGCATTAATGGGCAGGACGAGTGATTCGCGGCAACGTCTTATGGACGCGGCCCATGCCTTAATCTGGGGCTACAGCTACGGGGCGGTGACTATCGAGGCGATCTGCGACCGCGCCCGGGTGAAGAAGGGGAGCTTTTACTACTTTTTCGACTCAAAGGCCGATCTCGCCGTGGCCGCGATCAATGCGTGGTGGGAGGAACGGCGCGCCCTCATGGGCGTGATCTTCGCTCCGGAGGTGCCGCCGCTGGAACGCATCTCACGCTATCTTGCGTTCGTGGTGGAGCGCCAGTTGCAGGTTCACCAGGAGACGGGACAGGTGCTCGGCTGCCCGCTCTTCACGCTGGGCTCGGAAATTTCCACGCAGGACGAGCGCCTGCGTTCGCTGGTGCAGGAGATCCTGCTGACCGGCGCGCGCTTGTTCGAGGCGGCGATCCGCGAGGCGCAACTCGCGGGCGAGATCGACAAGACGAATGTTTCGCTGAAGGCGCGGCAGCTTTGGGGCTTTTACGAGGGCACGCTGACGCGGTCGCGCATCGAGAACAATCCGGAGCTGCTGCACAATCTGGTCTCCGACGCGCTGGAGTTGGTCGGCGCCCGCACGCAGCTCGAGGCGGCGTAAGTTTTACGCCGCGCGCAAGGCGCCGCTGACCGCGCGCGCGGTTTCCGCGATATCTTCCGGCGTGTGTGCCGTGCTGATGAAGCCGGTCTCGAATTGGGACGGCGCGAGATAAATGCCCTTGTCCAGCAGCGCGTGGAAGAACCGCGCGAAGGCTTTTGTGTCGGCGGTCTTCGCGTCGTCCAGGTTGCGCACCGGCCGGGCGGTGAAGAAGAGGCAGAACATGGAGCCGACGCGGTAGAAGGTGAAATCGCGGCCCGTGGCCTTGAGCGCGGCGCGCGTTTCGGCCTCGAGCTGCGCGCCGAGTTTTTCCAACTGCGCGAAGCCGTCCTGTTCCTCGAGCAGCCGCAGTTGCGCGAGGCCGGCGGCGAGGGCGAGGGGATTGCCCGAGAGCGTGCCGGCCTGGTAGACCGGGCCGTTGGGCGCGAGGTGGTCCATGATGTCCGCGCGGCCGCCGATGGCGCCGACGGGCAGCCCGCCGCCGATGACCTTGCCGAAGCAGGTGAGATCGGGCCGGACGCCGAGAAGTTCCTGCGCGCCGCCGCGTGAGAGGCGAAATCCGGTCATCACTTCATCGAAAATGAGCAGCGTGCCGCTGGCGGTGCAGAGTTCGCGCATGGCCTCGAGGTAGCCGGGCTGCGGCAGGATGAGGCCCGCGTTGGCCGGGATCGGCTCGACGATGACGGCGGCGATTTCGCCCGCGTTCGCCGTGAAGGCCGCGCGCAGGGCGTCCGCGTCGTTGAACGGCAGCGTGATGGTGAGCGCGGCCAGCGCGGCGGGAATGCCCGCGCTGTCGGGCTGGCCGAGCGTGAGCGCGCCGGAGCCGGCCTTCACCAGCAGCGAATCGACGTGGCCGTGGTAGCAGCCCTCGAACTTGATGATCTTGTCGCGGCGCGTGAAGCCGCGCGCGAGGCGGATCGCGGTCATCGTCGCCTCGGTGCCGCTGTTGGTCATGCGCACCTTGCCGACCGACGGCACCCACGCGCAAATCTTCCGCGCCATTTCCACCTCGAGCGGATTGGGGATGCCGAAGCTCGTCCCGCCGTCCGCCGCCGACTTCACCGCCGCGATGACCTCGCGCCGCGCGTGGCCGAGGATCGACGGCCCCCACGTGCAGACGTAATCGATGTAGCTGTTGCCGTCCACATCCACGACGCGCGCGCCGCCGGCCGACTGCGCGAAGAACGGTGCGCCGCCCACGGCCCGAAACGCCCGCACCGGCGAGTTGACGCCGCCGGGAATATAGCGCAGCGCCTCCGCGAAAAGTTCCTGCGAACGGGTATGGAGCATTTCCCCAAGATAGCAAAGCCGCTTTGATGCACAATGCGAAGCGGTAGCCCGCGACCTCCGGGCAAGCCGGAGGCTTGCAACATCTGTAGCCGGTGGTTGAGGCCCGCCGCGGGCCGACACCACCGGTTATCGCGCCCAGAGTTTCCGACCCCGGTAGGGGGTCGCACCGCTCCTGGCATCCCTTCAGAGACCTCTGCAAAAGTCAGGTTTGGTGATTCCGAAGGGATCATAGCCAGTAGCCGGTGGTAGAGCGAGTCCGCGAGCGACACCACCGGAAAACGTCGAAAAATGGCAGCACCCTGGAGGGGTGCTAGAGGCTGCGATCCCTTCAGGATCGAGACTTTGTGCAAACAAACCTGTGGTGTCGCCCGCCGCGGGCTCAACCACCGGCTACATGGCTGGCAAGCCTCCAGCTTGCTAAGACCGACTTTGCAGAGATCTCCTTCAGGATGCGGTACGCTTTTGTTACGGTTCCGGTTGTGTCGCTCGCGGACTCAGTCTACCACCGGCTACAGATCCTCTATCTCTTCGGGATAAAAACTCCACCGCCTCACGGCGGCGGCTACGATGCCCTACAAATCCAGATTGTTTCCGCTGGCCGTGAGTGAGGGAAATTGCCGTGCCCAAAAATAGCGCACCGATGGCGTGGAGTTCGCCGGCAGCTTGCTGACAAAGCGCGCGTCGCGGATTTCCTTCGGCGGGAGCTTTAGTTTGCCCTTGCGCAGCTTGGTCTGGAAGAGAATCGCCAGCCCCCGGCGTTGCGGCCGGTCGAAGAGATCGACCACGCGCGCGGAGGCGACGGTGAGGCCGATTTCCTCGCGAATTTCGCGGCGCAGCGCGCCCTTGATCGGCTCGTCCGCGCGCACTTTGCCGCCGGGCAGCGACCACAGCTTCTTGCCCGACGTTTGCTGGACGAGCAGCACGTTGCCGTAGGCGTCCTGTATCCACGCGAGCACGGAAATTTCCTTGGCGGAACCGCGCCGGACTTTGGCGGGCGCGGGCTTGGAAGTGGCCATTACCTCGTATAGAGCAAACGACTTGCCATTGTCACCCTTTTGACGCAATCGATATCGCATCGCCGCACGGCCGAAATATAATCGGGCTTTCCGCGGACCCCGCGCCGTGCTTAAAGCTAGGGGATGCTTTGGCGGTTGGCGCTGATCTGGATCGTGCTGGGCGTGCGGGCTGGCGCGTTCAACGGCGTCGCCACGTTCTACATCGGCACCGAGACGGACAAGTCGGACAGCCAGGGCATCTACGTCGGCACGCTCGATACCGGCACGGGTCACCTCAGCACCCTGAAGCTCGCCGTCGCGGCGCAGGATCCCAATTTCCTCGCCATCTCGCCTGACCATCAATTTCTTTTCGCCGCGCTGAACAACGCGCTCGCGTCATTCAGGATTCAGCCCGATGCCACGCTTAAGTCGATCACGACGCGCCCGGTAAAAGGGGCGGATTTCTGCCACGTCGGCATCGACCACACCGGCCGCGCGCTCTTCGCCGCCGATTGCAACGGGGGCTCGATCAGCTCGTTCCCCGTCGCTGACGGCGTGATCGGCAACGTGGCCTCGACCATGGTTTTCACCGGCTCCGGGCCGAATCCCGCGCGGCAAAAGAAGCCGTTCGCCCACTCGGTCTACGTCGATCCGCTCAACGCCTTCGTCTATGCCTGCGACCTCGGCACCGACAGCGTGTGCTCGTTCAAGCTCGGCGACGGCGCGAAGCTCACGGCGACGGCGCCGCCCGCCGCGAAAGTCCCGCCCGGCAGCGGCCCGCGGCATCTCGCCTTCAGCGCGGACGGCAGTTTCGTCTACGTCGTCGACGAGATGGGCGTGAGCACGTCGGTCTTCTCGCGCGACAAATCCAACGGCGCGCTCACGCTGCTCGACACCGAGTCCAACGTCTGGCCGGGCGATCCGGTCGCGGACGGGACGGCGGCGGAAATCGTGCTGCATCCCTCCGGCAAGTGGCTCTTCGTCTCCACCCGCAACCCCGGCCATGACATGATCTCGGTCTTCGCCATCGACGGCAAGGGCGGCCTCAAGCTCGTGCAATGCGTGCCGTCGCCGGTGAAAACGCCGCGCAGCTTTGGCCTGGACCCGACCGGGCACTGGATCATCGCGGCCGGCCAGGACGACAACACCATCGCCGAGCTGGAAGTCAACGCTGACAACGGCCATCTCTCGCCGACGAAGGAAATGGCGATGGTCGGCAGCCCGGTTTGCGTCCTCTTCGTGCCGGACGACATGCTGGTCCTGCACTAGCGCGCGGCAAACGTCTCCTCGAGAATCCCGCACGCGCGCGCGGCGCCGTCCTCCGCGCGGATGAGCTTCCCGAGACGTTGCGCGTGCAGCGTGGCGTTGCTTCGGAACAAAAGCGTCAGCGCCGCCGCGATGAAATGATGGCTGCGCTGGTAGGGCAGCACGAAGCTCGCCACGCCGAGCGCCTCGAGCCGCCGCGCGTTGTTCGGCTGGTCAAACGCGAACGGGCAGACGACCGACGGCACGCCCGCGCGCAGCGTGTGCGAAAGCGTGCCGATGCCGCATTGATGCACGACCGCGCGCACCCGCGGCATGAGCAGGCCGTAGGGCGCGTAGGACGCGGCGAGGATCGACGCGGGCAAATGCGCGGGCCTGTTTTTCTCCGGGCCGGTGAGCAGGATGCCGCGCAGCTTCAGCGTCGTCAGCGTCTTGACGGCGTGCTCGTAGAAGTGGCCGGGATTCTGCACCGCGACGGAGCCGAGCGTGAAGAGGACCGGCGGCTCGCCCTGAGCGAGGAAGGCTTCGATCTCCGGCGCGAGCTTCGGCGCATCGGGCGGATCGTAGAAGCAGAAGCCGGCGATTTTCTTCTCGGCGCTCCAGTCCGGCGGACGCGGCGCGAAGTGCTCGCTGTAGAGCTGGAGATTAAGCCGCGGCGAGTGCGCCTGGAAAATCGCGTCGCGCACGGGCGCGAGACCGTGCTTCGCGCGCAGCCGGTTCACGGCGGGATCGACCATCGTGCGCGAGACGAGTCCGCCGCCGGCCCAGATGAAGCGGTTCCACGCGCGGCCAGGCACGTTGGTCCGCGCCTTGCCGAAATTGGCGCCGGGCAGCGTGTAGGCCGAGGGCACCACGCCAGGCGCGAGGCTCACCGTGGCGAACGGTTTGCCGGTGAGTTCCGCGGCGATCGGCGCGGGAAAAACAAAGTGGTGCGCGACGATGACATCATGCGCGGGCGCTTCCGCGAGCAACGCCGCGAGGACGTGGTCGAAGCTCGGCGCGATGGCGCGATGCACCAGCGTGTGCAGCGAAACGAGCCCGCCCCATTTCATCGAGAGCACGTCGGGATGCTTCGCCACGAAGTCCTCGCGCGACGGCTCGCCGGTCGAGACAAAGCGCAGGCCCGCCGCTTGCGTTTCCGCCGCCCAATCGGGATGACCCACCAGCGTGACCTCATGCCCGCGCGCGATCAGGCCGCGCCCCAGCGCCAGGAACGGATGCAGGTCGCCGTGCGAGCCCCAGGAAGTGAGTAGCCAGCGCATCTAAAGCGCCGGCTGTTGCTGCGTGATGCAGTGGAACGCCCCGAGGCCCCAGATGAGATCAAGCGCGGGCTGGGCGATGACGCGGCGCGTGGGGAAAAGCCCCTGCAAAATATCGCGCGCCTTCGCGTCGTTCGGGTGATTGAACGCGGGCATCACCACGACTTCGTTCGCGATATAGAAATTCGCGTAGCTCGCGGGCAGGCGCTGGCCGTCCTGCTCGAGGTAGCCGGGCGTGGGCAGGTTGACCACGCGCCACGGCTGGCCGTTCGGCTGGCGCATGGCGGCGAGGCGCTTGCTGTTCTCCGCCAGCAGCGCGTGGTTTTCGTCGGCGGGATCGTCCTCGACGATGGTGACCAGCGTGGTCTCATCGACGAAGCGCGTCAGGTCGTCGATGTGGCCGTCCGTGTCGTCGCCGACAATGCCTTCGCCGAGCCAGAGGATTTGCTCCACGCCGAGGTAATCGCGCAGGTATTGCTCGATTTCCTTCTGCGAGAGCTCGGGGTTGCGGTTCTTGTTGAGCAGGCACGCCTCGGTGGTCAGCAACGTGCCCGCGCCGTTCACCTCAATCGAGCCGCCCTCGAGAATCATCGGCGGCGAGAAGAGGCGCAGGTTGAAAAGCTTCGCGACGTGCCGAGGCACATCATCGTCGAGATCGCACGGCGGATATTTGCCGCCCCACGCATTGTAGCGCCAATCGACCACGGCCATTTCGCGCTCGCTGCGCACAAAGATCGGCCCGTGATCGCGGCACCACGGCTCGTAGGCCGGGAACGGATGCAGATGAATGCGCGAATCCACCGGTGCATCCGCCTTCTTCAGCGCCGCGCGAATATCGACCTCATGCTCCGGCGAGAAAACATTGATATGCACCTGCTCGCCCTCCGCGAGCAACTTCGCGAGGTTCGCCCAAATCGCCGGCACGTTGTCGAACGCATCCGGAAAGCTGATCCCCTCCGGCCGCGGCCACGTCAGCCACGTCGCCTCATGCCGCGCCCATTCCGCCGGCATGCGGAAACCCAGGGAGCTCGGGGAATTTTTGACGGAATTAACGGAATTTGAAGACACGTAATTTACGGAATTTTTGTTGTTAAATTGTTCGTACTGGAAACTTTGATGCAACGCCTTCCAGTTCGCGAAGGGACTCGCCGAGTTGCGACTGATCGAATTGTAAAGAGAATAGCAATCGATTTCCTATTCCCGGTTTGTCTTCAACTTCCCCCGTAAGTTCGATGTGCCCCTTCCCATCACTAACAAGGTCAAGGCTCAATTGGCCCTCCATGGTTTGAAATTTTGCTGAGCCCCTCAATGTCTCAAAGAGCGTTCGTACCTTCGAAGCAAAATCTGCTACCTCGTAAGTCGTGATCGTCGCATCTGCCTTTCCGAGAAAGCCACCTGCCCGAACTCCAATTTTTACAGTCAACCAGTTGTCGTCATCATAGTCGCCAGTTACCGATCGCTCGTACCTGATTACATCTATATCAATGCGCTCCCGCTCGGATTGTCCAAATGAAAATTTCATGCGACGCAATTCCACTCCGTTCAGGATGGCGGCTAACTAGCTAATCAATCAAACGCTTCGTCAAATCGCCGTACGCATCGATGCGGCGGTCGCGCAGGAAAGGCCAGTGGGTGCGGGTGACGTCGACCGTGTCGAGATCGACTTCGTGCACGATGATCTCCTCGTTTTCGATGCCGGCCTTCGCGACGATCTGGCCGCTGGTGTTGGCGATGAAACTCTGGCCCCAGAACTTGATGCCGTCGCCGCCGATGGGCGTCTCGTGGCCGACGCGATTCGTCACGGCGACGTAGCAGCCGTTCGCCACCGCGTGCGAGCGCTGGATCGTCTCCCACGAGGAATGATGCGCCTCGCCGTACTTCTCGCGCTCGCTCGGGTGCCAGCCGATCGCCGTCGGGTAGAAAAGAATTTGCGCGCCGCTCATCGCCGTCAGCCGCGCCGCCTCGGGATACCACTGGTCCCAGCACACCAGCACGCCGATCTTGCCGAACTTCGTCTTCCACGTGCGGAAGCCGAGATCGCCCGGCGTGAAATAAAACTTCTCGTAGAAAAGCGGATCGTCCGGGATGTGCATCTTGCGGTACTTGCCGAGATACGTGCCGTCTGCGTCGATGATCGCCGCCGTGTTGTGATAAACGCCCGCCGTGCGCTTCTCGAAAAGCGAGGCCACGATGACCACGCCGCGCGACTTCGCCAGCTCCATGAACGCCTGCGTGCTCGGGCCATCGGGAATTTCCTCCGCCAGGGAAAAATTCGCGTGGTCCTCGTTCTGGCAAAAATAGGGCGAGCGAAAAAGCTCCTGCGTGGAGATGATCTGCGCGCCGCGATCCGCCGCGGCATGCGCGAGCTGCAACGTGCGCTTCAGGTTCGACACCGGGTCGGCGTCAGCCCACGTTTGCAGCAATCCGATTTTCACTTTGTGCGATTCGGCCATAAGGGACATTATTCTAATTTTGATTTCACGAATAGCAACGGTCGCGTGACGAATTTTGTGCGAGCGCACGTCGAGCGGCGTATTGGCAAAGCGCGTCCCGGTTTCGAATCGCCGCCGAGCCCGTCGCCCGGAGGTCGACGGCTACCGCTGAACCACCAATTTGCAAGACAGGCCACGGCCTTTGCGTTAGTTTTGGAGTGTGATTGCGGCGAACAAAAACGACGTCATCGACGCGGGAATGTTTCTCTACTTCCGCCATCTCGCGCGCCGCGCGTTTCACACCATCGCGGGGCGCGGTCTCGAGCGCCTGCGCGCGCTGCCCGGCGACCGCCCGGTCATCCTCTTCTGCAACCACACGAATTGGTGGGACGGCCTCATCATCTACCTGCTCACGCGCCAGATGCGGCACAAGGCGGTCTACTGCATGATGGAAGAGAAGCAGCTCAAGCACTACCGCTTCTTCACCTGGCTCGGCGCATTCTCCGTCGACCTGAGCAGTCCGCTGCGCTCCGCCGCGTCGCTGCGTTACGCGCTGCGGCTTTTGCAGCGCAACGACACGGCCATCTGGATTTTCCCGCAGGGCAAAATCTGCAAGCAAAGCGAGCTGGTCGAGGCCCGGCCCGGCACCGACTACCTCGCGCAAAGCGCACCCAACGCGCTGCTCGTGCCCGTGGCCATGCGTTACGATTTCTTCCGCGAGGACCGGCCCAACGCGCTCATTGAAATCGGCGAGCCGTTTCCCGCGGTCGATTCCAGCGACGGCCGCATCGCCGACGAGTGCAACCGCGCCTACGCCCGCGTCACGCAATCCTCGATCGACCAGGACCTGACCGGCTTCACCCTGCTTTTTCCGCCGCGCCTCACGATCAACAAGCGCTGGCAATGGGTGAAGCTCGCGCTGACGGGCCGGCTCAGGGAATTTACGCCCTCGAACTAGCAGCGGAGGGGAATAGGACTTATACGACTTATAGGACCTATGGGACTTTCAGGAGTCCTATACGTCCTATAAGTCCTATAAGTCGTATAGGTCCTATAAGTCCTATTCGCCCTACGGCCCCTTCTGCACCGGCGCGGACGAGTCCGCGTTCACGTCCACCGCGGGCTTGAGGCGGATCACGTGATTGGAATCGAGCACCTCGTTTTCCGGCGGGGGCTGCACCGTCTTGCCGCCCCAGATCACGCGCCACGGCTTCTCGGCCAGCGTCTGCGTCAGCGCCTTTGCGTTGGACGTCACCACCTTCAGGTTTTCCATCGAGACGCGCAGGCTGTTCAGCAGGTCGTTGAGCCGCTGCTTGCCATCGGGCGTGTTGAAATTGGCCAGCACCGCGTCGCCATCATTGAGGAACTTGTTCGCGTTCGTCATCAGCGGCGGCAACTGGTCGGACATCTTGTCGCCGAGCGCCTGCAGCTTGTCCAGCGCCGGGCCGAGCTTGGCCACGAGCTCCTGCGCCTGCGTCAACGCCTTGCCCGCGGGCTGGATCAGGTCGGACAAATCGAACGGCTGGTCGCCCTGGATCGTGTCGTTGTTGGCCAGCAGCGGCGCGTTGAGATCGCCGCCCGGCGTCAGCAGCACGTACTTCGGCGCGATGCCGAAGCCGTCCTGCTTGACCACGGCCGAGACGTCGTTGCCGATCTGCACGTCCTTGTTGACCTCGATAACCACGTAGACGCTGTTGTAGTGGTGCGTCACGGGATCCTGATCCTGCTTGTCGCGGGGGATGAGACTGATCGTTGTCACGCGGCCCACCGGCACGCCGGCCAGCTTCACTTCGGCGTTGGGGGTGATGCCGGTCACATTCGGGAACTTGATCGTCACGCGGTTGCCGGTGTTGCCGAAATTCCATTTGCCGATGGCGAAGCTGAGCGCCAGGCACATCGCGATCGCGGCGGCGACCGACAACAGGGCAATGATCATGTTGCTGCGATTATCTTTCATGGCGTCTCCAGGCTGGGGGTTGAACCCTCCCGTTATACGCGAATCAAAACCGGGCACAAGCGGCCTTTGCGATCCCGGTAGTCAGCGCGCCCCTATCAGGGGTAGCCCCGGCAACTTGTTGTCGGGGTGCCTCGACCGAAACTTCGGTCGAGGCACAAGAAGCAGCCGAAAGAGTGCGAAGGTCATGGGCTGCTTCTTGTGCGCTGCGCGCACCCGGACAACAAGTTGTCCGGGCTACCCGCCCCCGGTCGTACGGAAGACGACGGCTACCCGAGGCTGGGGCTCGTCAAACCTACTTTTGCAGAGGTCTTCGAAATTTCTTACCGCGGGGCGGCGGCGAGGGTGAAGGTGTTGAAGGAGTGCGCGGGCAGGGTGATTACGTCGGACTGGCGGCCGTCGATGTTGAGGGAGACCGGCTGGCTGGTCTTGGTGAGGTTGGCGGCGACCACGACGACGTCGCCGTTCGGGTTGACGAAAGCCACGCGGTCGCTCCACTGGCCTTCGGTGGCGAGGCAATGCGCCCCGGGCTGGACGAAATGGGAGAAATGCTTGTAGCAATAAAAGTAGGGCGTGTAGGTGACGGCCCCGGTCGAGCTGTTGACCACGATGGGTGAGCATTGCGGCCAGTTGCCGGTGCTGAGCCCGGTTTCATCGAGCACGAGATTCCAGATGATGTTGGAACCGGCGCCGGCCTGGAACCATTTCCTGGCGAGGCCGAACTGCTTTTCGCCGAAGGCCCAGTCGTTCGTGTTCGGCCGGCCGCACTCGGCCTCGGTTTGCATCAGCGTCATGTCCGGAAAGAGATAGTGCGTATCGCGCATGGTGGCAACGCCGGCCCATTGGCAGCCGACGCCGGCGATGAAGGGGCGGACGACCGGGTCCTGCATGGAGGGCGCGACCCAATTGGCGTAGCCGCCCTTGCTCGAGTCGCAGAACGTGCCGAGGTAAATCTGGGTGGTGAGGCCCTCTTTTTTGAGCTCGGGTCCCAGGTGGTAGCCGACGAATTTGGCGATTTGGCCGCCGGTCCAGAGGCAGGACGTGTAATTGGTCGATTGCGTTGGCTCGTTTTGGGGCATGACGATGGAGATGGGAACGCCGGCATCGCGGTAGGCCTCGATGTAGCGGGCGAAGTAAAGGGCGAGGGCGTCGAGGGTTTGGTCATCGTCTTTGATCTTGCCGCCGACGAGGTTGCCGGAGCTTTTCATCCAGGAGGGCGGGGACCAGGGCACGCTCCAAAGTTTCAGGTCGGGGCGCAGGGCCAGGGCGGCTTTGATGTAGGGGATGAGCCGTTCCGTGTCGCGCTGGATGCTGAAATTTTGCATCGCATAATCGCCGGGCGTTTCATCGAGGGAATAGAGCGTGAGGGCGTAGTCGCTCGCGCCGATGGGGGTGCGGCCGATGTTGAGATTGAGGCCGTCGCGGGGATCGAAGAGTTGGCGCAGGAGCTTGTCCCGCTCGCCGGCGGACAGGACTTCCATCGCCTTCCAGCCGCGCTCGTTGAAACAGCCGCCCCAGCCGTCGATTTTCTGGAGCGTGCGCTTGGAGTCGACCAGGATTTCGTCCCCCGGCGGCGCGGGCACCGGGATCTTGTCGCTCATCGCGACGTCGGGGCGGTCGGCCCAGGGCGCATCGGCGGTCGAGCATTTCCAGTTGAGCACGGCGTCGGCGGCGGCGCTGGCCGTGAAGAGGATCGCGCCGGCGGAGAGCATTCCCAAAAGCATCGGCGAGCTCGCGCGGAGACGGCGGAATGAAAGAGGCATGATCGTCGGCAATGGTAAGGGGAAAAACGGGCGAATTTTAGGGAAAGAAGCGTGAGGGTACAAGCGGCGCGCGCGGTTGGGCGCTTAGATCAACAGCAGATTCTACTTCACCTAAAAATAGACGCTCCCGAAGTGAAATAAGCGGCCCGAAAGTCAGAGCGATTCGGGCGAGAGGAGGCTCTTGAGGTAGTTGTCCTTGGAGAGCTTGAAGGGGATCGGGCCGTCGGCGTGGCCGTTGATGAACTGCTGGAGGTACGGGTTGGGGTTGGCCTTGATCTCGTCCGGCGTGCCGGAAGCGAGGATGCGGCCCTCGGAGAGATAGATCATCTTGGTGGCGATGCGGAAGGCGCTCGTCATGTCGTGCGTGACGACGACGGCGGTGAGGCCGAGCTTCTTGGTCAGGTCGACGGTGAGGGTGTCGATGACGGAGGTCATGACCGGGTCGAGGCCGGCGGTGGGCTCGTCGCAGAAGAGGAGATCGGGGTCGAGCGCGAGGGCGCGGGCCATGCCGACGCGCTTCTTCATGCCGCCGGAGATCTGCGCGGGCTTGAGGTGCTCGAAGCCGGTGAGGCCGACGAGCTCGAGCTTGAGCCTGACCACCAGCTCCGCGATGTTGGGCGCGACGTCGCTGGACTCGAGGATGGGCAGCGCGACGTTCTCGCCGACGGTGAGGGAGTTGAAGAGCGCGCCGGTCTGAAAGAGCATGCCGAAGCGCTTCCGGATTTTGGACATGCCCTCGTCATCGAGCTTGGTGATCTCCGTGCCGTGGATGAAGATCTCGCCCGAGTCAGGCTTGAGTGAGCCGATGATGTGGCGCAGCAGCGTGCTCTTGCCGCAGCCGGAGCCGCCCATGATGACCAGGATCTCGCCGTGCTTCAGTTGAAAGGAGATGTCCTGCATGATCTTCCTCGAGCCGAAGCTGCGGTTGAGGTTGCGGACCTCGAGGGCGTACGGCGACTTGGACTGGGAGGGCGCGGGGGTCGGGTCGCTCATGTCAGAGGATGAAGTAGATGATCGTGGTGAGGATCGCATCCATCGCGAGCATGCAGGTCAGCGAGGTCACGACCGACTTGGTGGTCGACTTGCCCACGCCTTCCGCGCCGCCCTCGACCTGGATGCCGTAGAAGCAGCCAACCGTGCCGACGATCGCGCCGAAGAAGAGCGCCTTGAGCAAGCCGGTGAAGAGGTCCTTCTGCTCGACCGCCGCGATGGAGTTGGTGACGTAGAAAAAGCCATTGAGATGGAGGGTGGTGACGCTGATGAGCCAGCCGGCGAAGAGGCCGACGCCTTCGCCGAGCACGGTCAGGCACGGCATCATGATGATCATGGCCAGCAGGCGCGGCACGACGAGGTAGCGCACCGGGTCGATGCCCATGACGTTGAGCGCCTCGATTTCCTCGGCCACTTTCATGGTGCCGAGCTCCGCCGTGATGGCCGAGCCGCTGCGGCCGATGACGATGACGGCGGTGATGAGCGGGCCAATCTCG
>Ga0209611_10005227_pt1 | contig 21864 bp, 15 predicted proteins | sample S1TSphgellanicum_3_FD_187693 | JGI IMG/M metagenome (GOLD analysis project Ga0209611, IMG submission 187693) | Host-associated microbial communities from peat moss isolated from Minnesota, USA - S1T2_Fc - Sphagnum magellanicum MG (SPAdes) (version 2) | ecosystem: Host-associated > Plants > Peat... | reverse complement strand
AGCGTGCTAAAATTTCACCATTCTTCTCATATTGATTTCTAAGGCTAATGTATGCTTTAGTGAGGCACATTCATTTTGCCCTATATTTGTTGGTGGCATTCCTTTGAAGTGCATCCAAACCTCCATTGATTCGAAGAATGTGATGGGTCGATAATTTTGATTAGATTATCATCAAAATATTTGTTGAACTTTCAAGGCTCCTAGAGATAGCTCAACATGCTAGTTATCCTTTCCATCTAAACTTAGTAGCTTGGAGGAGTCCACCTCTTGCCTAAGAAATATCTATATTTAGTTGTGCATTTGGGAGCATGTGAAGACTTGATTAAAAAAAACAGGGTATCACTAAATATCCGTCTACAATTAGTGGGAACTTGTCATGAACTCATTCATAAGTCTTTGAACAAGTAAGATAAAGAACATGATTTGACAACATAGATGAACATTACCCGTTGGTTCATCCATTTAAGATCATATTTGAGCAGAAGCATTCCCTACCCCAAAACCAAAGACTCGTTTAGACTCTTTCAAACTTCTTAACTTTACCTTCAACTCTTGGGAACCCACTTGATCAGACAACTGCATTGTAGTCTCATGTTGGGTCAAAAGGGGAGAAAAGCCCATGTGAAATTCAATTCGACAAACAACTGGCAAAGGGGTTGTATGTGATTTTGGTTCCCTTTTACAAAAAGAAAGCAAAACCTCGACTGAACTTCATCCAAAGCATCCAAAGGAAACATGCTTGTTCCCACATGTTTGGTGTTCACTTTCTGTGTTGTCAACCATCTGGAATCCCCTCCTCCCCTTTTGCTTGATATATGGTACATAGCCTAGTAGTAGCCTAGCAGGTTCAACACTTTGATACCAAATATTTAATCTATATTTTTTGTAGGATTCTGGCATAACCATTACGAAATTATAAAGGTATACTTTTGACTTGTTAAGTAGACCTTGATAATTTCTCAAAATTCCCAATTCAAGACAACAAATTCCTCTTGGAACTATGTTAAGTTACACAACACAAATTGTGAATTTTTAATCACATTAGGGTTTGATATGGTGGCATAGTCCAAAGACAAGAAGCAATGGCATGAAGACAACAAGAAAGCAGAAAAGGGAAGAAAACACATAAAATGACAAAAACAAAATGGGGGCCCAAGCATGAGTGGCTATAAACCTGAACTTGCAATTTTAACCTGTCAAACCAAGTACTTGCCCAACACTAGTTTTTGTCATGGTATAATGTAGTGCAATTTTAACCTGTCAAACTGAGTAACTCACCCAACACTAGTTTTTATCACGGTATAATGTGGTTGCTAGTTCACCCAAGGCAAACCCGTGCAGGTAGGTGCTGGTTCACTTAAGGCAATTGTGTCATGTAATTTACCTCCTCCACAATAGCAATGGTATATTCCAATTCAAGGAAGGTTCGTATGCTTCATAAAGTCACCGATATTTTCCAAGTGGGCTCGTAAAGCCATAAAAGTTTATCTCAGCCACTCGTTTTACATCCGTCTTGTTTGATCTCATCCATTGGTCTCTTTTGTTACGACCACGAGTAAAGTCCTTACATTACAAGAAGCAAATCCATGCTTGGCTATTGCCTTGTGTAGCCTCGCCTTTACTCTAGTAATGTTCTCGTCTAGGGGCCTTACAATACGGCCTAAAAGACTGACCTAATTTTTAATTTGTATTTGCAGGTACTTTTGAGTGTTTTCTTTCTAGTGTAATTTTACAAATTTTAGAGACCCAAAAGAAAAGGAAAAAAAAAGGAGAGAGAAAGAAATATTGCCATGTATATGAACACACTTTTTTTTTTTTGTATTGGGGCAAGTTTTTTTTCACCAGTTTTCCACTGTATCGATAGAAACTTTTTTTTAATGAATTGTCACAAAATAATAATAATAATAATAATAAAAATCTTGTTTGGTAGTATGTGAAGAAGAGGAAGAAGGAAAAAGGAATGGCAAAGGCTGAAGAGGACAAGAAGAAAAGGAATGGTCTAGGGCTAAACTTCATTCAATTCAAGGGATTGAGAATCTGATTGAAATATATATATCATAGTGGGGGCCTATGTTGTAGGTACGTAATCTGAGTAGACTAGGTACGTAACCTAAAACCAAAAATGAAAAAGCTGAAATCTGAATAGAATATATGTTGTAGGGTATTAGATACTTTGAACTCCTCCAGCACTTGTGAACTTCAACCAACCCCTCAAGAAAAAGCTGAAATCTGAATAGAATATATGTTGTAGGGTATTAGATACTTTGAACTCCTCCCACACTTGTGAACTTCAACCAACCCCTCAAGAAAAAGCTTAGATCTGAATAGAATATATTGTACTTGTGAACTTCAACCAACCCCTCAAGAAAAAGCTTAGATCTGAATAGAATATATTTTACTTGTGAACTTCAACCAACCCCTCAAGAAAAAGCTTAGATCTGAATAGAATATATTGTACACGCCCTGGTTCAATCCTTTGTTTTCCAAGGCTCACTTTTCCCCACTTGTCTTATGGCCACTTCGCCCTTTGGAGGAGGCAACAAGAAAAGGCACTTGTTTGTTTTCTAAGGATCATTTTCCCCCACTTGTCTTATGGCCACTTCACGGTTCAGAGGAGTCAACAAGAAAAGGGATGATTGATGGCCGGGCAAAAGAGATATGAGCATAATATTGGCCAGAGTGAACCAGCGCCCACTACCACACCACCATGGATGGATGGCTGCATGGATGGTGTGTGGACAGGACACTATTTTTCATTGGGTTCTTGTTCGGACCCAGCTAACTTTCCCTGTAGCTGAAGGTTCTAAAGTGAGCTCGGAGTTCTAAAATTGGGGTTTATCCAATTGCATGGCCTCAAGACGAGAAAATGAGGGTGATGTGTTCATGCGTGCTGGGTCACACTAGCCCATAATATTAGGGCTAGGATGGTGAGTGAGATGCCCAAGGACTAGGCTAGCTAGAAAGCAACCAAAAGTGCAGATAAACAGTAAGAAGAAAAAAACAGTTGAATTAGGTGAACACTCAAGTCCACACAATTTGAGAATAGTAATATCATATTGAATTTAGAATCTTGATGGAGAAATTTCTGTGCAGAAGTGGGAAAATTTAAAACAAAAAAGAATCATGATGAATTTGTTGGCCATTCAACATGCATGACAACTCTTCTTTTTTTTCTCAAAATGACATATGCAGTTAGTTGCCAAGAAGAAAATTCAAGGCAAAAAAGGTTCCAGGTGCAAGAGGATTTCCCCAAACTGTGCAAAGTTGCCAAAAAATGTACTGGTGCTTGGTGCCTAGGCAAGATTCACATGATTCTAGTTTCTGTGGAAACCCAAAGCTGCAATGACTAGCCCAGATATCTAGATGCCAGAACCAAATTACAGGAGATGATGGAAATGGTATCCAGAATGAATATTGGGTTACACAACAAAATGATTATTTTATTGCCAAGAGTCAACCTTATGCTTTAGCTCATTGCTCAAGAGAGTTGCAGAATCTCGAGGCTCATGGGCACCTTATGCTTTAGCTCATTGCTCAAGAGAGTTGCAGAATCTCGAGGCTCATGGGCAAAACGTACATGAACTCTCTCTCTCTCTCTCTCTCTCTCTCTCACACACACACACACACACACACACAACTTACAAGAGTACAAACTTAATGCGAGGTGGTGGTCCAGATAATTCAGCAGATCATATATAATGTAGAGTATTGCATCACCATCTACAACACATACATCATCTAGAACCAAATCATTCGGTCTCACATGTAAAGCCCTTGGCTTCTTCACTCCAGACAAAGAAAGAACTGCTAGACATAAACTACTAGCTCGGAATTAGCTCCTAAGGATTTCCCTGGAGTGATTGGATATAATCCAGGGAGTAATAAGAAGCTGCTTTATTAATCCTACCCATCACGATTAATTATTGTTTTCAAGATCCATTACTGATATTGTAACCAATCTCTGATTCTGTTGTTGTTGTTGTTGTTGCTGATGAAGATATTATAGAATCCAGCTCTGAACTGCTTTCAATCCTTGTTGTTGGCGCATGTGCCTGGTGGGCAGTTGCAATTGCCGCACTTTCCAGTGTCGTCTGACCCGGAGGCAGTCATATTCTCGTTGTTTCCCTTGGCACAGGTGCCCGCCGGGCATGAGCAGTTGCCGCATTTCCCGGTCTCGCCGGCCACGGTGAAGCTGCACAAAGAATTGCACTCGACATGTCAGGTTTGGTTTAATATCGTATTATGTGTGCATGATTTCGTGTGCCACAAATTTGCTAATGAAAAAGATACATGTGCCTGATGACCAGCTAACAACTACCAAAAAGATCCCAGATGATTTCTAAGTTCTGCAGATCAGGATCTATTATCAGCACTGAATCACTTCCAGAAAACCATCAACATCGGATGGTTTGGCTGTCAGATCGGATGCCTCCCCTATAGAATATGCAGGTACAAAAAAACCCATTTGCATATACATCTCATTCCTGAACGTCCCCCAGAGAATTTACACATGCAGAGAAACACGATGACCCAATCCATGATCCCACTCGAATGTGAGGACTAAGTTCAGATCAAGTGCTTCAACTGATTGCTGTTGTGTGGATTGAGTTTGGGGCAAGCAGACAGACACAATGAATTACCCCCACACATGATGATAGAAAACAGGATTTGGTCTAGAAGCAGCAAGACAGGGACCCCATGAAGAGCAGGATGCATGAGCGGAGACTATACCTCATGTCAGGGGAGCCAGCCTCAGAAAACGAATTCTCGCATCTGCACAAAGAAAAGAATCACGTATTAGTCCTCATTTGAGTACACATGAGGGCAGACCTTGTCGGAGTAGCATCCCGTGCAAGAGTGAACCTTGACATTCATGCGCAAGAATCGAGATCTATACACCCAACTTGAGGCAATTGTTTCTTTCATATTGGACACTCCACAAGCCAGCACTACTTAAGAACAAGTATTCGAGATCAAGTACTCTTGATCGTTGCCATGAACAAACCAACAAACATCTGGACACTAACTAGTGCGAATTTCCAATTCTCAAATGAATTGCATGAAGCAACAAGCATCACAAAGCAACAAGAAGCAAAGAATTGACAGTATGTACTGCAGTGCAGAGGACATGAATGATGAGTCTTGAGGAGGGTATAGAATTAGAACTAGTACTCACGTGCAGGTGGCCTTGCACCCGCACTTGGCACAGCAATTGCAGTTACCGCACGACATGGTGGCTGATGATGATGATGAGGAGGAGGAGGAGGACTTCGAGACTCAAGAAAAAACAAAGGCACTGTGCAAGCGACGGAGTGCAGTGGAGGAGTGGAGAGAGAAGTGGGATGGCGGTTACAAATGTTGCAGTGCAATGGTATTGCAATGAAGAAGCGATCGGGTTTTATTATGTTGGGCCGGCTTCATGTAAGGACGGGAAGAGGGATGAGACGGAATCTTTCTTGTATCCAATGCTTGGCTTCTCCTGCTACTGATCACACATTTTTCCAAGTGGGTCCCGGCAGCAGTGGCCGATGATCAGACTAATTCTAGTTGCACTTTGCTTTGCAGACTCGATCACTTCAAGATGCCTTGGAAAAAATCAGAGTCCGTTTTTGTTGCTACTGCAGTGGGTTGGTACAAGCCAACGCCGGGGCCCGCCCGCAGTGCCCTATGGTTAGCTAGCTGCTAGAGGGTGGTGGGAGAACGTCACCGCGATTGGACCACAGAGCAATTTGCGTTTCTCACGTTTACGTAAACACTTTGTCCTCAAACTCTCTTGCAGTGCTTCTCCGATTGCCAAAAACGACAGAAAAAATATCAGCTCCTCATGGACATCAAGGACAATGCCCGCCGCTTCTTCCTAGAGCATTGTCTTCTGACTGTCTCCACAAATTTCAACAACCCATGTTCTTCTTCTTCTTCTTCTCTTTTGATATCATACTTGACATCATCCATGCATGGGGATTTGGTTGCCGTGACAGGATTGAGGAAGGAGCGAAACGATCACGAGACTCACTAGACTTGTGGAGCCTACCTAAACCCTAAGCACTGCAATCCACACCGCCAGCAACTGTGGTCTTGAAGGTCAGAGTTCATTCATCTCTTGGAGGTAGACTTGAAGGTCAGAGGAAGATGATCTAATGAGCAAACAATCATACAAAGAACTCCACAATGTTATACTCAAGGGGATGGATGCATACTCTAGCACATGATGTTGAAGTTCTACAACAAATCTAGGAACTTCTGCACATGGGGAGTTCTCATTTTCCTACTTATTTGTCTCACCAGTTTTGCAGCAAGCTCTTTCAATTCTCTGAAAACTGTGAGAAATTTACACATTACTCTGTAAAACCTAGTGCTCATGAATTAGGGTTAGAGAGCATGCCTAGTGCAGCACCTTACACACTGGTATGTAGTAGTAGTCACAAGCTCAAAGAGGCAATTTATATTCGTCTGCAGAGGAGTGTCCCAAGGTTCTCATTGCCTGTGTAATCAATCCAGCTTTGCCCAGGATTATCCTAAACCCTAAACCCGGTCCATTATCAGAAGTTTGTAATCCTGGGGTTCTTGTAGTTTTTGAGAAAAGAAGGTAGGATTGAAACGTCTGCTCCTTATGAAGGTAGTTAGTTTCCACTGGAGAGCAGCTGACATTTTGTCTTCAAGCGTAAGGTGGGAGTGCTGCCATGTGTTAGAAGGCAGCAACGATGTGATACTGATGGTACGTGCTAGCACATTTCTTTATATATGCAAGGGTTTAGGGTTTATGTCAAGGATTTTAATGCATGAACTCATGAATACAGGAACAATTTTTTCAGCTGCTGAAACCTTACACTCAAAGGGAATCAATCCAATCCAAATTGACCTGCAATAATTTTTCCAATCACTGAACATCTTTAGACTGCTGTGGATGGAGTGTTCCTCAACAGATGATTCAATTCCATGATCAATTTCCTCAAGATGCAAGTCATAGGAGACACAGAACCTTAAAAACATAGGACTTCTTGTTTTTGTAAGTGGCCCTTTTCAGAGTCATGCACAGACACCTCCTCAGCAAAATGCAAAATTTGGTCCCAACATCAAAGAGCCTGGCTGGGTGTGAAGACATGGGACAGTATTGAAGGCCTCAGCTAACAGGCAAGTTGAATCACACAGACCTACAGCCACAGTTGAGAGATCAGTCACACAAAATAGATCTCCAGGAAGCAAGGAACCAAGGCTAGTGCATGTCCAGTTTGCTGCATAGAAGGCCTTGTCTAAGACAGCATAGAGATTTCCTCAGTCCCTATAATTCCTTCTACATTCCCAGTTCATTTCAAATCCCAACTCTAGGTGCATGTGGTTCTGTCAGATGTGTTGAAATCTGACAATTCTACCTTCTAGCTGAAGCACCACCAATTGTGGGATTCAAAGTTCAAAATTGTTTGTATATATATGCAAAATATCAGATTTTGGAAACATCAATCAGCAATTGTATTGGAACATAGCTTTGTTCAATGGTCTATACCACAACCACAAAATGGACCCATCTATCAGAACTGCATTGCCGCTGGCTATGCATCATCATCCATGGTGACTGATCTACAATTGTGTGGCAAGCAATTAATATGTGCTCCAAATGTGTGAGAGAGATCCAAATTCAGAATTAAACAGCAATAATTGAAACCAACTTGCACCCGATGTGAGGATTGCCCATTATTGAAGGATACCACCCAAATTCAGCACCTTCTCTGGAAGTAGGACAAGATGTATCAACTGACGTCAATGTTATACAATTCTTATAGAATGGTTCATAGTAAGATGGATCAAAATGGTCGGGACAACCATGATCACACAAGTGTAGTGAGATGTGGAGCCAGAATGTTTAGCTCCAACATTGAATCACAATGAAGTTCACCATAATTGCAAATGCCAAAGGAGAAAATAGAATTTGATGCTAGCAGGTAAATTTTTCTGGTTGTGCTAAGGTTGTTACAGCTTCTGGAAGAGTTGCAAGATGCTAGGGATAACATAGGGAGGCGGGATGAATTTTCAAGCAATGGTCTGATTGGACACACACCAACAACTGTCTCCATTCTTGAAAGCAAATGAAGAGGCAACAAAAACATATCCCAGCCTCCAGAGGTGAGGACAAGGTTTACAAAATCTGAATGTTCACATGCTTCAAACAATAATTTTGTTGGAGAGGATGGAGAAACATTTCAATGGAAAATTACAATGTCTCATTGTCTTTCTCTTCCATATAAAAGCCAACAAAGCCTCAAGGAAGAACAAGAAAAAAAACGAGGAAAGTAATGCAATGAAGGGGCTACCATGGAAGTTTCCAACATGAGTTAGTGAATGTTGTTTAGATTCATTTCCAAGAACTTGTTGATAAATTGTCTTACGATTTATTTTTTATGCTCAATGATGGTTTGATTTGTACATATGAGCATGTGTGAATAGACTATGAATCTCTTATCACTCCTTATGATTTTAACTAAAATAAATAATTTAAACAAATATACGATACTAAAATTCAATACAAACATAAAATTTTAATTAAATTTAAGGTGACTTAAACATATACGGATATTAAGAAAATCAGATCTAGTAATAAGGTGGTAAAAAACTATTATTCCCTCCCAGAATACCCCAAACAATATCCTCTTTGATACATGTAGTGTTAAAGTTTAACATAAAGTGTTTTTCCCAAAGTTACATGGGCACTATTTTATAGATGTCATAGACACATTCCAGCTATTAATTCTCCTGTCAACTCATTATGGAACGAAGGTCCATTATTATTCTTGCAAATATAATAGCTAAAAGAATGAGGCTTAAGAGACTTGAAAAGAAAAACCCATGTTTACCAAACAACAATTATGAAGGACAAAATTGTTTTCCATAGAAGGAGAAGGTTGAACAACTAGCATCAGTCCACATGAAGCACAAAACCCCAATTTCACATTTAGCTAGGGTTATGTGTATTGTACCTTTGACAGATGTTTGGCACTTCTTTGTACCAAATATTTATTTATTTTAGAATTTTTTTTGACAGTTTCAAATTTAATTTTTCAGAATTTCAACAATTTCAACAAATAGCAATTTTTTAAAAAATAAAATAAAATTCAGCTAGAACTTTTGCAAATTATTTTTTGCTGAACATCAATTGTAGGTATGGTATTTGGAAAAAGCACATACTAATCAAAATGTTTTACCGGAATGCAAGTCCATTGAAAGCCCATGCAAAATATGTTACCATGTTAGAGCACCTATATTTGTCCACCCCGGTCCAATATAAAATCTATATAAGTGACCAGGAGAGATCATTGGTATGTTGAACTAATGGTTCAGATAAAAACAAAATTGCCCATGGACAACATGGATCATTTTCAAAAAAGAAAAAAGAAAATCCAATGGTGCAAATCTCTTTCATCATTGTTGGATGGTGGAGATCAATTTTGATTGCCAATAACTAAATAAATAAATAAAAGTGCAGACCAATTTCGGTCTAGAATGGACAGTGGACATTTCTGGTCACTTGAATAAACACATAGATCTTGCTTGATTTAAATCGGAAAGCTTTAAGTATTTATTCTAACCAAGTACAATTTTTTTGGACTTAATGTCTAATTTTTTCCTTCTTTTTATTTACATACATATACGCACTATTATGCATTAACTCCAAATATTGTAAATTGTAATATGGAATAATTATTAGAGGCTTGCTATTAAAATATCCAAATTCCAATCCTTCTAAATTCGATCTGAACTATTATTAATTATCTAAATTGTAACATATTCTTGTATTATAATCAAAATGATTTTTTGGGAAGTCTTTTTAGGATAGTAGTACATAACTTGTATCAACCACAATAGATCTTGTTGCCTAAACTAATGCTAGAGCAACACTAAGTTAAGACAAATTGTAAACATTATGTTTTAAAAGTTGCGAGATGTTTTGAAATTGATTATTCATGTTCAATTTCTCAAACAACTTTGGGAAGATTTTTCTTTCCTGCAAGTTGTATATCTCAATTGATTATAACCATTTGAGTGAGTGACAAAGTGTTAGCTATGCAGAGAGCTCAAGTCACTTCTATTGTGAGATGTGTCATCGTTGCAGGTTAGGGTTCTTCTAAGCTTATAGCTTTTTCAAGTTTTTCATCCCTTTCTTTTTTGACTGTGCTTCCTGTGATGGGTGGGGGCTTTGGAACATGATTTGTTCCTTTGTCCCTTAGCGATCCACTTTGGGTTTTGCTTCTCTGGCTCAGACTTGGATCCTCTCTCTTTGTTCCTCCTTCTCCCCCTTTGCTGGGTGCTTTGTTTAATCAAGTTTACCGGGGTTTCATCACGTTATCTAAGTTAAAAGCTTGACAAATGGTTTGCTGACCATAGTGTACACTGTTCAAGATTAAACAACGCACAAAAGATCAAAGTGATCAAGCCAGATACAATTGCCTAGTTTACTCAATATTTTAAAACTGCACAATTGTTTACTGGGCCATGTGAAAATAATAAAAAGATTTCCAATGCGCCCAATATCATTTTGATCTTCAGCAAGATGTGATTCCTCAAAACTCTTTTTCTTTTATAGAAGCTGAAATTGCCGTTACTTTGCACATGGACTCATGATGCTTGCATGTTCTTTCCACCAGGGAATTTGATCTTCCTAAAATCACTCACTTCATGGATAAGATTAGTCAGTTTTGAGCTGGCATGGATCAGCCCAGTAATCTTAAAATAATGCATGGCTTTATTCTGAATGCAATTGATTGCCACACCCGCAACATTACCAGAATTACCAGCACCTAGCCTTGCTCCCATGATCTGAAAGCCAAAGCTTTTTTATACTTTCTTTGTCATCGAGGAGGTTTCGCTTATTAAAAAAAAAAAGCACAATTGTGTAAAAGTTAGAACTCTGCTAAATTTGTTGAAAACTCAAGAATTTCTATGAAACTTTCTGTACAGGCAAAGGCTTGCTCCCAAAGGCCTCCCCTAATTTGAGGGTGGTAGCCCAAGGGTGTACAATCATTGTATTCGCGCATCATCGTCATCACATTTTGTCTAGTAAGTCTTGTGCTTTGTCTCATCCTATCTTTATTCTTCTACCGATTTTTGTTATGCTTTGGTCTTGCTTCCACATATATTCAACCTTCAGAATCTGAAGGTATGTGGAGCAAAAATCCCCATCTCCAAAAAAACAACAAAGACATTACACTTGAATTTATGGCCCACGTCAAGATGAAATATAATATAATATAATATAATGTATATTTCAAAATTCCAAGTCTTAATGCATACATAATAGAAAACCCTTTTAAAGGGAATGTTCGATTATTTTATTTGAATAATGTATGTGTGAGAACAAGACATTTTAAAGTTTTGATCATTTGTGATATATTTGAACTGAACATGTTGTGATTATGAAATTTGACATTATTTATAGTTAGTTGAAGGTGTGGTGCTTTGGTCAAGGATTTGATTTATACACATGCAAGTCAATTGTGAATATAATCATAGAAGAGGGGGTCTTGAAGACAAATTGAAATGGTAAGATGATTCCTATTCTAATAGTTTGTGATTGTTGATATTCCATACAATCTTTCAATACACAAAGAACTATGCAAATGCACCATGCAAAATAGATTGTGAATTTCACAAGGTTTAGTGTATCTTTATTTAAGAAAAGGGATAGTGCTAAAAGTCATCATTGTGATCAATTGACTTTGAAGAACAACCACCATGATGGTTTGTTGATGTCAAAGTCATTGAAGAACAATTCAATAAACCCACTAGTGATTGAATTTGCTCTATTTGTTGCAAAATACTAGTTTAGTGTGTACCATTGGCTCAAGTGTGAACTTGTTACTCAACTAACTTTTCCTTCAAAAATCATTTTGTGTGATTTAATTGAATTTTCAGTGACAAAAATTATTCAAATTTCAATATCTCCTACAGCATAGGTTTTTAAAAAAAGAAATCATTTTCATTAAATCCTACTCACTAAGGACTTTCCAAAATACTAAGAATGCAGTCAAATTCCCCTATAATTTTTGCATTTTGATTTAAATAAATTTTCAATTCAAATTTTGTTCAATACTCAATAACTTTTGCACCATAGGTCTAAACATTATGAAACCAACTCAATGCACCCTACACATTGAGGTCTTTCCAACAATACCAAGAGTGTGACAAGAGGTGTCATGATTTGAGAGATCTAAATGTGACAAACAAAACAAGCAAACTACATTCCTTCATAAATAGATGATTAATTTAAGAGAATGTAAAACTTTCATATACTCTAGGTCTAATAGTACAATGCATTGTGGCTTATGATCTTTATTGCACTGAAGAATTTATTTGCAACATGCAAAAAAATTGATAATTTCAAATTTTGGGAATAAGAATCTCATAAAAACAAAAATGATGAGTGTTTTGTTGAGTCCAGCCTTTCAATCAAGAAATATTAAGTACATCTATGAACAATGTGATGAATGAATTCAATGGGGCCAAGAAAGAATAAAATGATATATCTTGTTCATGTTAGACTAAGATTTTGATATATTTAAGTAAGATTCTTCAATTTGGTTTAGTCCCTCCCTGCCCCCCACCCAGTAGCATGTTCTTTTGCCCAAAAATATTTTTTTCATGATTTTACATGGGTTTTTTTTGGCCCCAAAATAACTTTTTCATAAATTAAAAAAAAGGTTTCGAATGAATATTTTTGCAACTTCTTACTAAATTTGTTGGGCATTGGTCCAATATATATCTCATTATGTCCTCAAATTTCTGCCCCTGCCCTTAGCTCAGGCCAAAAATGGTGACAAACAGTTTTGAAAATAGAAATTTCATGCAGCCAATGGGAAGGCTCAGCATGCCCTTGTGATGGGCCCTGTTTTTTCCTTTTGGGGGTGAGGTGGGGGCAATTATTTTAAAGTTTTCCTTCCTTGTTCCCAATGTGTTCTCATCATGTTCTCATCATGTTCTCTTGAGGTTCCCCAAGTTCCCAAGTTATTCCCTAGGGCATTCCCAATAGCAGCTCAAATTTATCCCACATGGTTTGCCCAAAAAGTTCAACTCTCATGTATAGAAACTGAAAAGGTAGGTTATTTAGGAACACATTTGTATCTATTTTGCATCTTGGGGTCCAAAGAGGTGCTTCCATTGGATAGTGCTCAATGTTCCCAAAATATTGCTGATGGGCCAAATGAATATGGCTTTTTTAAAAATAAATAAATAAATAAATAAATGAGCAAATCCATGATCTAATTAATGTGAATCACACTATGTCCCCAACATACTATTTCATTATTTTGTGATACTGTAAAAACTAGCCCTATTTCCTTGCTTATATAAAAATTATCAACTTATCAAAATATGTTCATTATTCATGGCTCATTTTCTTCTATAGTGAATTATAATTATGATTTCCAAATCATTTACATGAAACACCCCATTGGCATCACTTATTAGTGTTTGAAAAAAAAAATGAGATTTTTGAAATTTCATTGATTTTGTTGAATTTTGGGAAAATCTTGCCAAATTTGTTACACCAAATTTTTGAAAAAAGAAACCCTAATTTACATGTGCTAAATGATTTTTTAAATTCTTAATATTAAAATTAAAAATATTTTAAATATTTTCAAATTGCAAATGTGTGTAACATTTAGTGTTTTTTTTAGTGTGATATAATTTCCTATCACCAAATTATTATTAAGAAAATAAGAGATACTTGACAAAATGGACATTATTGACATAACAATTGTAGACTTTTCAAAATCTTTAACTCAAGCCTAAACCTTAAAATTGAATTGAATGAATTTTAGATTTCAACTTCGTAACATTCATATGAGTCATGTAACACAACTTGCCATGATTATTTTGATTTTCAAATAACAATACATTAAAAAAATTATAATTGTTTGCACTCTTCAGTAAAAAATGATACCCTTTTCTTTTGACTCTTATGACTAGGATCGCATTGCCCTAGTTCCAAATCTTGATTTCATTAATGACACCTTCTTTTTGCCCTGTCATATTTTTTTCACATTGTGCTTATCAATATACTCTTACAAAATTAAAGTTACCTTAATAATTTCCCTTACAAAAAATCATTCCCTCCTTTCCATAGAATGCCCAATGTTAGTATTGTATATTTGGCAGACCTAATTTAAATATACCATAATTTTGAACATACCGAAGAAAATTATATATTAAGTTTACTACTCTAAAATTAAGTCATAGAAATATCCCAATGGTTTGGATTGTCATTTTTTTGAAGAGGAAAGTCTTGGGTATAATTTTGTGAAAATTTTGCAATTTTGGGTCAAAATTTATTTTTGACAAGCCCTTATTGAGGATTATTTAGTGTCAAAGACGAGTCATGTCATTGGTATATTCAATATGATACATGAAACTTAGAAAGAACTAATTGTGCAATTCTTTCAAAAATCTGGAGTTTGAAAAGCAAAATTTTTTTTCATCAAAGTTGTTCATGAGCCATGTTTATGTATTCCCACGATTTCATAAATTCAAAGAAAATAGGACAATTGATGTGGAAGACTTGATTTACCATCCATCCACATGTGAAAAATTTCTCTTCACCATATAGTATTGCCAATTTGGAGGTAGGTTTCGTGGGTCCTTTCAAAGGTAGACAATGTGACAACTTTGGATGACCAGTTTAATATTCCATTGCTGGAAAATCTTACAAACATAGGCTTTTTTCTCCAGAGTGGGGTGGGTATTAGACATTTGACCAAACCCCCCAAACCAATTGGGTATCAAGTCGGGTATCAAAGTTGATAATCATGGTTAATATTTTTTTTTAAATGAAATATTTGCTCTCATGAAGACAAATTCCATCTTCAAATGTTGCTCACTCTCTTCAATAATTTGTAAAATTGTGCATGGACAAGAGTCAAGCACGCCTCTTTTACCTCACAACAACCACATAAACCAACAGTAGTGTGATCACAAGCCAATTCATCAGATACTCTTAAATACTACGACAACATCAGTTACAGTGTTCAAGTGCTCTCTTTGTCGAAGCCATAATCCTAAACCATACTCTCTGATGGACCCCCTCCCCCTGGAGATAATTGCACATGATTACCCCTCCAAAGGTTGTGTGAGATCTGTGCCCAAGGAGAATAATTTCACATGCAGAACACATGTAAGCAGGATATGTGAAACTTCTCTAAAGGTTCGGAATGGAATATTGCATGACGTTTTGGTAGTGGGCTACTATATTACAGATCACAATAGGCTATTTAGATCATGAGTTCTAGAATTGCACCAGGTGTTGAGAAAGAGATGAACACAACACAAGTTGGGTCAGTAAGTTATGGATTGTAAATTGGAGAATGGGTGCAATATACACATATGAAAAACTTTGACATTTGTCACTGGCACATTGCAAACTCATCAACAGCAGAAGTAACTTGCTTAAGGAGAATGATTTTTGATGCAAAGAATGAGCTCATGCAGAGCAGAAGAGGCAAGGATCTCAGAGGAAAAGTGATCACAAGGATTTGGATCAATATGCATGCAGTCTAGGTGATTAGCCAGCAACTCAAACCTCTCTCCAACTCAAACCAAAAACAGAAAACACTAAACACACACCCAACAAATCATCTGTGAGTGGGTGGGTGAAGGCGTTTGTGGATCTTTTTTTTTAAAAATGGGTTCTGTGGTGGTCCTACCAACAATGATGCTTTTATAAAATTCAATGGGGCACATGGGACGGCAAAGAACAAACAAAGCACGTGAGGAGGAGCAACGTCCTTAAAAAGAAAGGAGAATTTGGGTGCCATGGTTGTAAGCTCACCAATCTTCCACCACATGGGTGATGCAAGTTTGGAGCAATGTGAGCCATGTTTAGGATTGGGTAGGCGAGTAGCCCAACGTCTGCCTTCTGTCATGTCGGTATGGTTGGCCATTAGCCTCTGAAGTTTGGGGTATCCAAATTTTAGGGTTTGGTAGCAGGACTAGGGTTAGCATCTGATTAGGGCTGAAATTTAATAAGACCTTTCATTTCTCCTCTCCTTTTCCTGGTCTATCCAATTTTATGATTTCATAGCATAACTAAGGTAGCCAAACCTTAAATGGACAGTTTGGATCAAGAGCATAGAAATGAAAGTGGCCTTGGGATCAAAAGAAATTCATTGCCAAATGAAAGTGCACCCAAACAAAAGTGGAATTGCCATAATGGACAATTAGGGGCCCATGTATGATGACATGGGTTGTTACTTTCAACCTCTAGGCTCTCCTATGTTAACTCATACTCAAACTCCTGAAATGGCCCCCAACTTCTCTTGCACTCATGAGGAGCACATACTTGAATGCAATAATGTGGACGGAACAAAAATTGTCCAATGAGTGGCCATACCATCGCTCAAAATCTGCATCCCATTGCTCAAAGTGTGCTAGACTTAGTTGTTGCCTCAAATAAGCTAATGCTACATGTAATTTGATTAACTTTTAAACCTCGAATAGTCAGTGAGATCTTGCACCAATGAGCACATAATATGTAATGGTTAGATGTCATTAGAATGTTTTTCAAATAATCTATGAGTGGTTCTTTCATTGAAACTCAACAAATGGATCTAGATGTGGCCTTGAGCAAAATCAAAAAGTGATTTATGTGATTGCCAAGGCCCATTGGTGTCACAAATGGTAGTTGTTTGTGTGTCAATTTGGCCCTCTTGCAAAGTGTGTGAGCTTTTTGGTTTGTTGTTAGGACCATAATATTATCTTCTTGCAACAATGTAGCACACGACCTTTTAAGCTCAACATAGTAGTGGCAAACATTAGGCTAAATATGACTAGTGCATTCACCCCATACCTCTTCCACTTGCAATCTGCAACTTAAAAATTTAGATCAAGTGTTTTTGTCTCCATGAATTGCTCACTAGGTTGCATTTCACATGCCATAGCAACTGAATCAAATGTTCAGAATTTAGTACTTTTCAAGTCCTTGCAAATGTTCTCAATGGGTGCAAATTTTGTAGAATGGTTGTCATTAAAATGACCATCTTCAATAGATAAATTTAAAAATTTGTATATAAAGACTTCATTTGAGGATACCAAATTGAATATGTTTTTGTTGCATTTTTTAAATTTGTATAATCAGGAAAAACATGAGAGATATGGACTTTCAAGTTTGAACATTATAAACTATAATCTTAACAACAATTTTTTATATGGATTTTGAAATAATTCAATGACTTATGACATGTTTATTAGGACTTGACTCTAATTAAATAACATATGAAAAAAAATTAAGTTTGAAAGATTTTGCATGATGACATTTGTAAGATTTTATTTATGGACTTTTGAACAAAATTAAAAAATAGGTTTGACAAGAGTCCATAGAATATTTTTTAAATGAGGTTTTTGGGCTACTCTTCTTTGCACATATTAGGGAAAATGACCTCCAATTGGGCTCTAAATCAAATGAAAAAAAAGATCAAAAGATCAATGGAAAATGCTTATAATCAATTTTAATCCACAAGAAAAGTCATTGTTTTGGATTTAAAAAGTGAGAATTTTTTGTCAAACTTTGGTCCACTCACTCTTGCAACCATCCATTAATGGAATTAATGTTACTTTAGAACTAATGACACCCATCAAATGCCATACCTTTCATTTTATGACCTTTCCCTTCAATAACCAATGTCAACACATTCCTATGAGCTCTAAACATAGTTTTGAGTGGTTTCAAGCACACAACATCAAGAGGTAATACATGGCTTATGTGTGATGGCAAAGTAATCAAGTCTAACTCCCACCCCCTTTGTATTTTGCACAATGTTTATCATAACATGAAAGTTGTGACAATCTAAAATAAGTAAGTGATGGTTAGTTGTACACATATTTCCCCCATGTGTGAAAGCATGGTAAAATATACAAAAAAAGTTGATGAAAAAATATCAAGTTTAAAGAGAGGTAGTTTTTCACAAAAACATAAGAAAGTAGATTCAAAGTTTACTTAAATTATGTTTTGAAACTATTGAGCCCTCAATTGGGTTTATTGTAAATCAACTACAAAATTTCAAAAACTTTAGAATAATAAAAGTATGGAATAAGTACGTTGAAATTGACTAGTCAATATGGTGTTCAAACCTATTTTTTTCATTAGAAAATTTAATGAAATATACATGTATGAAGTTATAGTATAAAGATTGTTGTATATATATTCAAGGGCATCACCAAAAAACAAATCTACTTTCTTTTTGGTAAAATATATTTGTCACATACTTGAATCAAATCTTAAACTGCAAAAGGTAGGTTTTAAAAGTTACTTGCATTTAGAAAAGTCTATTTGAAACCTATTTTAATGTAAAATTTAAAATTTAATGTGTAATAATGAAGAAGTATCTCATTATTTATCATTCAACTAAAAAGATTAAATGTATAACAATTTTGTGATGGGTTTTGGTCCTACTTTTTGTTCACTTAACAAGTAGACTAGCAAGTATTTTTAGTTGTATACTTTACCACGCTTTCACTCCCATGTGCTTGAATAGAGATTATGAAGTGTGAAATTCATTTGTAAAAAAAATGATTGTCATCTAAGATTTGTGATAGCCATTCTTTTTGACAAATGAATTTCATGTGTTTCATAACCTTTGTTGAACCTTTATAGATGCATAGTTCAATTCACAAGCTACTTTGTCATTTATAATAGCATATTGGCAAACCTTGGATAATGCATGTCCAAAATAGGACACATGAAATTGCTCCAGCATGGCCAAGTTATTAAATGAACCATTGAGTTCAAGTCACTTGCACAAGTTTGCAAATTGGACCTTTTATCCTTCACATAAATAAGAATTTTATGAATTAAAGCAAATTCATCAATTAGGAGTTGTCATAATTTTGGAATTGCAATTGCACTACTAGTTTCAATTGCTCATTGGTTTTTTGTCAATCACATGATGTTAAGCTCCTAATTGCTTAACAAAAAATTCACATCAAACATGTCATGTGCTTTTACAAACATCTAAAGATCAAAGGTGCACACATGGAAAACAAACATGTGGCAAATGTAAGTTACACATATGTAATCAAAGCTTTTAGTGCAATGAACACAAAACTTATTCCACAAACAATTTCTTTGATGGGAACACCATCCTTAAAGGCACCACAACTTATATGCCATTCTTTACAACCAAATAGATTCAACAAGGTAAAAGCAAATTACGATGGATTTTTTTGGATGTTAGAAAAGTAGAATTGTTTTTGTGTTGGATGCATATTATTATATAAAACCCATATACAAGTTGAGAATTCCAACAAAAAAAACTTAAATAAGTGAAACTGTTTTTTTTCTCCTTTTAAATTTGAAAGCATTACACCAAAAACATTGGTATTCAATGAAAGATGAATTTTTTCAATCTAGGCAATTATTGTGTCACAATCCATAACAAAATTGTGTTATGGACTCATTACCAATAATAAAATTAATTTTTTTTCCCACAATTTTCGAACATGTTATGGGCTCAAGGGTTATAACAGTTATGTTTTAAAAGTTTGGAAAATTTGAAGTATGTGATGGACTCTCTAATTGCTTATTGTGTGTAATAAAAGTCCATAATTATTCAAACTTCATCATATATCAAAAATGATGTTTTTCATGAGTAATACTCTATAAAGGTGTTTGAAAAGGTTGAAAGTAAGGCACTGTTAACTTGGACATGGAAAAAAGGTTAATCAACTTTAACATTATTTTAAGATTTTTTTGTTTTTGTCTAGTTATTTTGTGTTTAAAAGACACTGAAAAAAGCTCCCAAAATGGAATTTGTGGTTGCTAGTTATGATACATCATAATGTGCTTTAACCCAAAAGTATATATGGGTGTATTCACAATTGGGGTACAAAAAGGAATGATTTGTATTTAAGGACTACAAAAAGAACTTTGGATTTTTGTTTATTTTATATTGTTATAGTTGTAGTGGATTGTTGTGTGCCAATAGATAATATGATGTCTTGTTAAATTAATAAAAATATTTTCAAATAACTTTGATATTATGTAAATGTCATTTTCAATCCTATAAACTAATAATATCAAGTGTCTAAATTACATTTTTTTTTAAGGAATTAAAAGGAATGCATAAAGTCATACAATTGATTTCAATCTTTTTGTATAACAAAACCATGCCCCCTTTTATGAAAGTACATGTTCATTGGATGAAGCTAATGAAAAACCAAATCATACAAAATTTTCAAAGTTTTGAAATTTTGAAGAAAAGGGCTACAAAGCAAAAGATTCAATATTTTAACCATTTGACAAAAAAATTATGTTCAAAATGTCTAGTTTTAAGTGCCAGTCACATGTGTAGGAAATAATCTTGTAAAAAACATGTTTGGTTGTCCATTGAAACTCATTTCGGAAATTTTTTATGGTTTTTTGCATTTCTGGCTATAAACCAAAATATTCACACATAATTATGTATGAATGTGAAAACTCACCATTGTCACATGAATTATTTTAAATTCGACTATTCAATTTTTTTCACTTAAATTTGTTTCAAGTAAATATTATTTGCAAAATGTAATCCATAAAAGTCTTAAAGTCCGTTTTCCTTTTTTTGAGAACCCCAAAGAGAGTTTTAAAGCTCACAAAGAAATAAATTTTCTTTCCTCCTTCATGAACTGGCTTCTTCTCAGCAGGCTTTCATAAAGAAAAAAACAAATAAAAAGTATATATATATATATATATTTGGCCGCTTCATTTTTCCAAACACAATTAGGTAATAAATATTTTGTTTCTTAAGTTCTAGTCAATTGTAGATGAAAAAATAATTTATTTTTTTGCTACACCATTTTGATCATTAGCATAAAATGATCCATATTATCTTTCCAACTGTGTCATTGATGGATTATTATTTTATGATGAAACATTAGAAGATTCCTATGTATTTTGAATTACTACGACCTTATTTTCTCATGTTATGTCCTTTTCACTACGTGCAAATTATCATTGGATTTCGTTGGTTTTTAACACTGATGGCTATTTATCCAAGTATTTGGGTGGCACCATCTAATTTCCAACATGGTGAAAATTTTCGCATTATCTATGTGCATGTTCTTGCAACTTGGATGAGTTTACTTATTTATATTGTAATGACTATCAACAGTGTGTTATTCTTACTAAGAAAACATCCTTTTTTTTAGTTATTTTCCAATACTAGTGCCAAAAGAGGGGCTTTGTTTACATTGTTTACCTTAATAATTGGAGGTTTTTGGGGGAAACCTATGTGGGGCACCTTTTGGGTGTGGGATGTTCGTTTAACCATGAATAAGCCCATGTTTAATGTCCTTGTTCTTTTAAATCTACCACCCACTTGATGAATAGCTACTAGAAACAAGCTTACCACCAAAGATGTCAAGTAGTTTTCTCCCACCCCTAACACTTCACACAATTGCTTGAAAGTTAATGAATTGATGTTGATAACTTGATATGGAAGGTGAGAGGCAATGATTGAAACTTGATGAAATCTTAGAGCTCTAAACCCTAAATTAAACAAGCTTAAAGAAAGGTAGAATGTTATATCAATGCAAGAAAATGTTTAAAATCAAAAGGTATTCAAATATCAGAAAACAAAAAGATTTCACATCGGTTTGAAAGATCTAAAGTCAAAAGGTGAAGCAATTTAAACCACTAGCAAAGTTTTGAACATAAGATGAAAAACAACAGTCATTTAAAAATAAGAATGAAAGAATCAATATATTTGCAAAATAGAAAAAAAACATTCACCTTTTGAAGTTCACTAGTGTGGGCCCCGTGCATAATGCACAGGTGTGTTATATACCCCGTAGAGCCCGCCCCCCCCCCGCCGGTCCTTCCCATTTTCCACTTTGGTTCTTTACCCCGTCGAC
>Ga0209611_10005226_pt1 | contig 21873 bp, 21 predicted proteins | sample S1TSphgellanicum_3_FD_187693 | JGI IMG/M metagenome (GOLD analysis project Ga0209611, IMG submission 187693) | Host-associated microbial communities from peat moss isolated from Minnesota, USA - S1T2_Fc - Sphagnum magellanicum MG (SPAdes) (version 2) | ecosystem: Host-associated > Plants > Peat... | reverse complement strand
TTTTGGACGATTCGAAACTGCGCGCCCTGCTACCGCACATTCGCAAGACCTCGTACGCGGACGGCGTGCGCACCACCATCGCGACACGAAACGAGGCCGTCCATGTCTGACCGTCCGGTCGCGCTCGTCACGGGCGCCTCGATGGGGATCGGTGAGGCCTTCGCCGATGCGCTCGCGGCGCGCGGTTACGACCTTGCGCTGACGGCCCGCTCGACCGCTGCCCTCGAGCGCATCGCTGAGCGCCTGCGCGCGACCCACGATTGCGCAATCGAGATCGTGCCGCTCGACTTAAGCGACTCCGCAAACGTCGAGCCGCTCGTCGCGCGTACCGAAGCGCGCTTCGGCCGCATCGATCTGCTCGTGAACAACGCCGGCTTCGGTGCGCACGGCCGTTTCGCAACGCTCGACGCCGCCCGTCAGGTGGAGATGATCCGGCTCAACGTCGAGTCGCTCGTCGCGCTCTCGCATCGCGTGCTGCCGGGGATGCTCGCGCGTCGCAGCGGCGGCATCATCAATGTCGCGTCGACCGCCGCGTTCCAGCCCGTCCCCTACATGGCCGTCTACGGCGCGACGAAAGCGTTCGTGCTCTCGTTCTCCGAGGCACTGCATGAAGAATATCGTGCGCACGGCGTGACGGTGATCGCCCTTTGTCCCGGCCAGACCGCGACGAACTTCTTCAAGGTCTCCGGCGAGAACGGCCGCGTCGGCACCGCGCGCACCTCGCAGCAGGTCGTCGAGACCGGTCTCCGAGCGCTCGCGCAACGACGCAGCTACGTCATCGACGGCAGCGCGAACCGCGTGCTCGCATTCTCCCCCCGGCTCGTTCCGCGCGAAATCATCGCGCGCATCGGCGGGCAGCTTTTGAAGAACGGGATCTCCTAGCAGCGAGCGGCAAGGGCGGTGCCGCCAGTTGCGGTGCGCGACCCCGTGCGGCTCGATCGTCCGCTGCACGAGTTCGTCGCGCAGCAGGAGCACGATCATCACGGGTCTATCGACGGCGGACACCGACGTGAGCACGCGGTGCGGGACGTCGATGCCGTCAATGACCTGCGACCCCAGCGCCATCGCGACGTCGCCGTCTTCGATCCCCGCCCGCGCCGCCATGATGGTTCTCTCGAAAACCGCCGGCCCCACGGCGAAGTTGCGGCGAAGGTAGCAGTAGTTTCCGGTTTGTAAGGCGGAGACTAGCGGCAACGTGCCGCGCTCGCATGCGCTCGCAACGTTCGGCGCGATCTTCTACATCTTTCTGTGGGCGTCGGCGTACGTTCCGAGCAAAATCGGTGTCCTCAACTCCTCGCCGCTGTGGTTTCTCGTCGTCCGCTTCGGCATTTCCGGGGTGCTGGCGCTCGGCCTTGCGCTCGCGCTCGGCGCGAAGCCGCCGCGCTCGGCGCGCACGTGGCTCTTGCTCGTGCTGCTCGGCGTGCTCAACAACGCGGTCTATCTCGGCTGCACGTACGAGGCGCTGCGCCATCTCGCGACCGGGATCGGCGCGATCCTTGCGAGCATGAATCCGCTCCTGCTCGCGCTCGTCGCGCCGGCCGTCTTGCGGGAACCGCTCACGCGCATCAAAGCGATCGGGCTCGCGCTCGGCTTCGCGGGCGTCGTCACGATCATGATCTTTCGCACCGGCAGCGGCACGGCGAACCCCGGCGACGTTGCGCTTGCGTTCACGGGCGTGATCGGCAGCGTCGCCGCCACCGTCATCTTCAAGAAATACGTCACGGGCGTCGATCTGCGGCTCACGACCGGCGTTCAACTGCTGGCGGCGGGGATCGTGCTGTTGCCGCTCGCGTTCGCGCTCGAGGGGGCGCCGCATGCGACCTGGTCGGCGCCGCTGGTCGTCTCGTTCGTTTACCTTGTCTTCGCGATCAGCATCGGCGCCTCGACGCTGTGGTTCTGGCTGCTCTCGCGGGGCGAAGCGAGTCGTGTGAGCGCGTTCTATTTTCTGACGCCGGTGTTCGGTCTTGCGCTCGGCGCGCTCCTGTTGCGCGAGCCGGTCGGCGTTCACGATCTCTTCGGTCTGGTCGCGATCGCGCTCGGCATCTTTCTGGTTCAACGCGCGTGAAGATCACGACCGCATACCGGATGCTCGCGCTCATGACGGGCGCGCAGATCGGCGGCGCGGTCGTGCAACAGGGGCTCGGATCGCTCGCGCCCACCTTCGTCGCGACGTTCGCGCTCTCCAATGCGCAGCTCGGTCTCGTTTTTTCGTCGCTGTCGCTGGGCAGCGCGGTGTTCACGATCGGTGCGGGGCTCGTCGTCGACCGGCTCGGCGAACGGCCCGTCGTGCTCTGGGGCGGCGTCGCGCTCGGGCTCTGCTTGTGTGCGGCGGCGGCGATTCCGTGGTATCCCTGGCTGTGTTTCTGGATCTTCTTGTTCGGCGTTACCTACGCGTCGCAAACGCCGGCCGGCGGACGCGCGATCCTTGCGTGGTTCGATCGCGATCGCGGCCTCGCCATGAGCATCCGTCAAGCCGGCGTGCCGCTCGGCGGCGCGATCGGAAGTACGATCTTGCCGTTTATCGCCGTGCACGCGAACTACCGCTGGTCGCTCGTGACGGGCGCCGTGCTCGGGACCGGCGCCGCGGTCGTCGCGTCGATCTTCTATGTCGATGCGCCGCGCGCGCCGGGTGCCGCGCCGCGTTTTCGCGACATCGCGCGAAGGATGCTCGTGCTCGCGCGCGATCCGCTGACGATTCTCTTCACCGTCACCTGCATGGTGCTCAGCGCCGGTCAAGGGATCACGAACGGCTTCTTCGTGCTCACCGCCGTGCGCGTCGTTCATCTCTCGCCCGTTGCGGCCGGTACGATCTTCGCCTTCGCGCAGACCTGCGCGGTCGGCGGACGTATCGTCTGGGGCCGGCTGAGCGATTCGGTTTTTCGCGGCGATCGGGCGTGGCCGCTCGTGTGCATCGCGGCGATCCTCGCGACGGCCGCCTACGCGTTGCCGCACGTCGGCCCCGGCGATGTCGTCGTGCTCGTGCTGGTCGGCGGCGCACTCGGGATATCGGCGGCCGGCTGGAACGGCGTCTTCGCGACGGCGCTCGCTGAGATCGGCGGCTCGGAACTCGCGGGATCGGTCCTCGGCCTCGGTCTGACCTTCATCTTTCTCTCGCTGGCCGCCGCGCCAAGCCTCTTCGGTGCCCTCGCCGACCACACGAGTCTGCAGACCGCATGGACCGTCTTCGGCGTGGTCGCGACGCTCGGCATCATCCCGCCGCTCTTCGCCGTCCGGGAAGGCCGCGCACGTCGCAACGCCTAATCGGGTTCGGCTGCGCCCAGGTGGCGGAATTGGTAGACGCGCTGGTTTCAGGTACCAGTGGCCGCAAGGCCGTGGGGGTTCGAGTCCCTTCTTGGGCAGAAAACAACGACGAGGCTTCGGCCTCGTTTTTTGTTGTTCGCGGCGCGCAACGCTGCAAGTAGCGAACGGCTTGAAAACCCTTCACACTCAGAGTATGATCGGTGTGTGGCAACGGCGAGAAAAAAGAAGGGCGCACAACCGAAGCGCGCGGCTTACCAGCCGCCGGTTTCGTATCTGCGCCGTACGATCACGATCCCGCCCGAGCTGAACGCCGCGATCGATGAGCAAATCGGTTCGCAAAACTTCAGCGCCTTTGCCCAGAGCGCGATCAAGCGCGAACTTCAGCGCCTACGGCTCCGCGAATGGCTTGCGGAGCGCGAGGCCGAGCATGGCGGGGAGCCGCCCAGCCAAGAAGATATCGACTACGTCGAGCGTGCATGGCGAAATCGCAAGTAGTCCTCGTCCTCGACGCCGGCGTGCTCATCGCTGCCGAAAAAAATCGACGGGTTGAACTTTTCGTTCGGAAGTGGCTCGATGAAGGCGCGAATGTGGTCATCCCGGTGCCGGTCATTGCCGAGGCTATTCGCGGCCGGCTGGCCGACGCGGCGGCGAACCGGCTGATCAAGGCCGCGGCCAACGTCGCGGAAACGACCGAAGCAATCGCCCGCGACGCGGGTGCACGGCTAGCCGCAGCAAAATCGTCGCAGACGCTCGACGCGCTCATCGTCGCGACGGCGGAAGCCAACTTCGCGACCGATATCCTGACCACCGATCCTGACGATCTTCGCGTGCTCGCAAGCGCAAACCTCAACGTGATCGCGCTCTGAGCGTTCTGTCGCCGCTCACAACCGATCGGCATGACCGCATCCGGATAGCCTGAAAGACGATCGCAAACGGTCGCTTGATTTTTGGGCGATCGCTTGGTTTCGTGTGCTCGCGCGCGGGCACACGATGTAGGCTATGCGACGGCTGGGTCGCGCTTCGAGGACTTCGAGGCGTTGTATCCACCGACCACAAGATCGTAGCCTCTAGGAGAAACATGTTGAAACGTACGCTCGCTGCGTTTGCCGCATTTGCGCTCGCCGGCTTTGCCATGCCGGCATTTGCTCAGGACACGATTCCGGGCAATATCCAATCGATGGCGTCCGCATTTCCGTCAGGTCCTGATCACGGCATGCCCGAAGGCACGGCCGGTGGCGATGGTGCCATCTACGGCGGAGCGCCGAACTTGCAAGTTGCGAGCTCGCTCGTTGCTGCGGGCGGTCCGCTCGGAAGTTTTTCGATCGTTGCCGCTCTTACCGATTTCGCCGGACCGGCGGTTGCAAACGCTGAAGTCGCGAAGCTCACGAAGCAATACGGTCAGACCCGCGTGACCTCGTATGTCATTGTGCAGAATTTCGCCGTCAACGATGCGGTGCGGGTCGCGACGGCTGCCGGCGTCACGTTCCCGGCCGCGCAGCTGCATGGTGCGGCCCTCGCGAAACAAGTGGTGACGCTCGGCTTGATCAACGGCACGTACTATGAGGGCTTCATGCTCGATCACGTCGTCTCGAGCAAAGTTCACATGGCCGTGATGGACGACATCGATGCCAAATTCGGCACCGTTGCCGACGCCAACTACCATCTGATCTCGAACCAAGCGCACTACGACCTCGCGCAAGCACTCGGCGCGACCACCGTCAAACTCGCGGCTTACCACTAAAAGATCGTCCCGGCAACATCGTCGGTAACAAAAAAGACGAGGCTTCGGCCTCGTCTTTTTTGTTACCAGAACGTGATTAGCGGGCCAATTTTGCGCATCAGGCTTGCAGAGGTCTCATATCCCGAGTATGATCTTCGTATGGCCGCGCAGAGAAACGCGCAGAGAAATAAGACGGGCGCACGACCGAAGCGCACCGCCTACCAGCCGCCGGTTTCGTATCTGCGCCGTGCAAATCGGTTCGCAAAACGTTAGCGTCTTCGCCCAGCGTGCGATCGCGCGTGAACTGCAGCGCCTACGGCTGCGCGAATGGCTTGCCGAGCGCGAGGCCGAACATGGCGGAGAACCGCCGAGCAAAGAAGATATCGAATATGCCGAGCGTGCATGGCGAAATCGGAAGTCGTTCAATCAAAGCGGCTAACGTCGCGGAAAAGACCGAAACGATCGCCCGCCACGCCGGTGCTCGGTTAGCTGCGGCGAAATCGTCGGGGACGCTCGACGCGATCATCGTCGCGCCGGCGGAAGCCAACTTCGCGACCGATATCCTGACCACCAATCCCGACGATCTTCGTGCGCTCGCAAGCGCGAACGTCAACGTGATCGCGCTCTGAGCGTTCGATCGTTCCCGTGGAGGCGAGGATGAAGATGGGCCGCCTGCGCTCGATGGTTCTTGTTGCGATCTTCCTGGGCGCGCTCGGCGCGGCGACCGCGCCGACCGCCTCGGCGCGTTGGATGGCGGCGATCGATTCGCGCAACGTCGACCAATGGCTCTCGGTACGCGGGGCGACCGTGTACGCGGTGCGAGACGGTCATGTCGTCGCCATCGATACGCACTCCGGCATCACGCGCTGGACGTCGCGTGAGGCGGTCGACAGTCGTCCGGCGGTCGGCGGCCATACCGTCTACGCACCCGTGCGCAAGGGGATCGTCGCGTTCGATGCGTCGAGCGGTTCCGTGGTCGGGCACCTCGCGCTCGACGCGACGCCGACACTGCTTACGGTCGGAGCCACCGCGCTTGCACTCGTCGATACGCCGGGCGGCCCAGGCGAACGAGCGCACGCCGTTGCGTACGGATTTCAGGATTCGCTGACGCCGCGATGGAAACGCGTGCTCGAGCCGGGATGGAAGAACCCGGCGGATGCCGGCGGGAACGTTGTGTTGCTCGCCAACGGAGCGAACGTGCTTGCGCTGGACGCCGCGAGCGGAGATGCACTTGCCGCGACGGACGGCGTCGATACGTACGTCGGCCGCAACAATCGCGTCCTCTGGTTCTCCGTTGCAGGCGGCGGCATCAAAGGGCTCGATCTCGACACCAATCGCGCGGTAGCCGTACACGACAGCATCGTCCGCGGTGCGGTGCGCGTCGAAGGATCGACGGCCGTCGCCGTCATCGCTGGCCGCCTGATGCGCCTCGCGCTGCCGGCCGGAACCACGCAGCCGTTACCGATCGACGGTCGTTGGGTCGGCGGGCCGGCCCGCGGAATCATTTTTGTCTCGCGACAAGACGGAACGTACGCGGTGCCGCTCGACGGCGGCAAGCCGGTTCGGCTCGTGACGAATACATCCGACGCGCGCTTTCTCACCGCAAACGGCGATCGCGCGTTTTTTCTCACCAATGACGGCAGCGTGGTTGCTGCCGATCTTCGCTCGGTTCGTGCGCTGGTGCGCTGGCCGACGGCCTGTTCGTTCGTCGAAGGCGTCCATCGAATCGACGGCGGCGCCCTCGTTCATTGCGACGACGCCCAGCACGTCTCGCATTTGTACGCGTTCGATCTGTAGCCGGACGAGGATTCTGCGGCGCTTAGCGCACGAACGACGGCCGTTCGAAGGCCACCGGCTTCGCTTGCGCGGGTGCCGGCATGTCGGCTTTCGCCCCGGAGGGACGCGCCACGGGAACCGGCGTTCCGGTTACCGCCGCGATCGCTTCGGCCATCTTTTGCACCGTAAACGGTCGCATCACCACGGTCGTGTTCGGCATGGTGTTGATCAGTTCGATTTCGCTGATCGGCATTTTCGCGCCGACGATCACGGCCTTCACGTAGCCGTTTTGAAATAACGACTGCACCGTACGGCCGAGGCGAATGTCGTTGAAGTGGGCGTACACGATCGCGATGTCGGGTCGCGCCTGGCGCGCGAACGTCAGCATCCACGTTGCATCGACGCCGCTCCCGACAAGCTGGTGCTTCAGGATGCCGAGAATCTGGTTCACGTACGCGATATGCTTCGGATCAGGATCGCCGATGATGATCCGCATGGGGTCGGGACGTTACGCGTTCGGGCGAGCGTCCCTACCAAGGCGAGCCCAACTTTACGAACGGTCACCGCGATGCGCCCCTCCATGAACGCGTGGTACACGCTGTAGTACGTAAACGCTCCCCGCTTCGTAAACGTGTGCGATTAGGTGCTGCCGATTGGCAGATCACCCGAGTCGAAGCTGCCGTCGTCGGCCGTGACCGTGTGCGGAGTGTCGTCGTCGTTTGCGGAATGTCGTCGTTGTCGATGAAGCGCACGGTGTCGCCGGTGTGGATCGCGACGGGGTGGCGTTTTCGTGCGGTCCGGTCGGCCGGTGCGGATGCGCTTTGTGCTGCCGTTTCCCTTGGTCCGGCGTTCGCGGATCGGGTAGACTAGATCGGGGCTGCAAAAGGCGTGATAGCGCTTTCCAGCGAATCCCGCCTACACCATGCCCGGAGTCTGTTCATGATCGATTCGCTCGTCAAAGTGACCCTGCCCGAAATGGGGGAGTCCGTCACCGAAGGGTCGATTGTCGAGTGGCGCAAGAAGGTCGGCGAGTGGGTCGATGAGGGCGAGACCCTCGTCGACGTGACCACCGACAAGGTCGACGTCGAGGTTCCCTCGACCGCCGCGGGCGTGATCACCGCCCTGCATGGCGGCGAAGGCGATACGGTCGCCGTCGGTACGGTCCTCGCCGAGATCGACGCCACGGCAGCGAAGCCCGAAGGCGCTGCCGCTGCCGCGCCCGCTTCGGCCGGCGCGCCGGCGCCGAGCACGCCGAAGGACGCGGATCCGACGCTGGTGACGCCCTCCGGATATGGATCGTCCGGCTCGGCGGCAGCGCCGATCGCGGCTACCGCGGGGAACGGTCACGGCAGCGCCGGTGCGGCCTCGCACAAGGCACGCTTGATCGCCGAACGCTATCATTTGGATCTCGCGTCGATCGCGGGATCGGGTCCCGACGGGTTGATCGTGCGCGCGGATATCGATCGCGCGATCGCAAGCGGCACGGCGAAGGTCGCCGCCAACGGCGCTGCGGCCGCACCCGCCGTCACGTTCCCCGTGCCGCCCGCCGATGCGAAGGTCGCCGATCTCAAAGGCGCCGCCGGCACGCTTGCGGGCTACATGGATCAGTCGCTCACGCTGCCGACGGCGACGTCGTTTCGCACGTTGCACGTCGGTACGCTCGAAGCGCGCCGCACCGAACTCAACACCGCGCTCAAGAGCGCGAACCGCAGCGAAAAAGTCTCGTTCACGCATCTGATCGCGTACGCGCTCGTGCGAGCGGCGTCCGAACAACCGGCGATCACCGCATCGTTCCGCCGTGAGAACGGCAAGCCGCAACGCGTTGAGGCCGGCATCCATCTCGGGCTCGCCGTCGACTCGCAACGCAAGGACGGCTCGCGTTTTCTCGTCGTGCCGGTGATCAAGCATGCCGCCGCGCTCGACTTCGTCGCGTTCCGCGCGAAGTATGAAGAGCTCGTCATCAAAGCGCGCGACAACAAACTCACGGTCGACGAACAGACCGGCGCGACGTTCACGCTGACGAACCCCGGCGGCATCGGCACCGTCGCGTCGGTGCCGCGTCTGATGGTCGGCCAAGGCGCGATCATCGCGGCCGGGGCGATCTCGCTCCCGCCCGGCTTCGCGCACGTCGCGGATTCGGTGCTCAAGCAACTCGGCATCGAAAAGGTCATGACGATGACCTCCACCTACGATCATCGCGTCATTCAAGGCGCGCAATCGGGCGAGTTCCTCAAGCGCGTCGAAGAATTGCTCTCCGGCGCAGACCGTTTCTTCGATGATGTGTTCACCGCATTCGGCCTGAGCGCCGCGGTGCGCGGCACCGGCTACTCGGGTGCGCCCGCGCCCAGCGCGCAGCCCGCATCCTCGCAGCTCGCTGCCGCCGCCGAAGCGCAACCCAGCGAAGGCAGCGCGTTCGCCTCGACCGAGATGTTCAAAGCCGTCGCGGCCGGGATGGGCATGGTCTCATCGTACCGTCGCTTCGGCCACCTCGCGGCCAACCTCGATCCGCTCGGCTCTCCGCCGGTCGGCGATCCGTCGCTCAACCCCGAGACGTGGGGCCTCACGCCCGCCTTGATGAACGCGATCCCGGCCTCGGTGCTGCGCGTCAAAGTTCCGGGCAACACGCTCGCGGAAGTGTTGCCGCGCCTGCGCGAAACGTACACCTCGACGATCGCCTACGAGATCGAGCACATTTCGAACACGGCGCAGCGCCGCTGGCTGCGCGAGTACATCGAGAGCGGACTCCACCGCTCGGGGCTGACGCCGCAGCGCAACGTCCAAGTGCTCCAGCGCTTGACCAAGGTCGAGACGATGGAACGCTACTTCCGCAAGCAGTTCATGTCGCAGAAGACCTTCTCCATCGAAGGGCTCGATGCGATGGTGCCGATGCTCGAAGAGTTGATCTCGATGCTCGCCGAGGACGGCACGCGGACCGCCGTCATCGGGATGGCGCATCGCGGCCGGCTCTCGACGATCGCGCACGTCGTCAACCGTCCGTACGAAGAGCTGCTCGCCGAATTCGAGGCGGGCGCGATGAAGACCGCCGACGTCGATGAGAACGATGATGCGACCGGCGACGTGAAGTATCATCACGGCGCGGACGGCATCTACGTCACGCCGATCGGGACGCAGATCGCGGTCAAACTCGCCAACAACCCCTCGCATCTCGAGGCGGTCGATGGCGTCGTTGAAGGGATCACGCGCGCGCTGCAGACCGATCACGCGCAGAATCCGCCGGCGCTCGACTTCACGACCGCCGCGCCGATCCTGATCCACGGCGATGCCGCGTTCGCCGCGCAAGGCGTCGTTGCCGAAGTGCTCAACCTGCAAGCGCTCGCGGGTTACGCGACCGGCGGCACGATCCACATCATCTCGAACAACCAAGTCGGGTTCACGACCGATCCGGTCGAGGCGCGCTCGACGCGCTACTCCTCGGATTTGGCGAAAGGCTACGACGTGCCGATCGTGCACGTCAACGCCGACGACGTCGAAGCGTGCATCGCAGCGGTCCATCTCGCGATCGACTACCGCCGCAAGTTTGGCCGCGACACCGTGATCGATCTGATCGGCTACCGTCGCTTCGGCCACAACGAACAAGACGAGCCGATGTACACGCAGCCGCAGATGTACGAAGCGATCAAGAGCCATCCGACCGTGCGCGAACTCTTCGCCGGGCGCCTCGTCGCGCAAGGGATCCTGACCGTCGAGCAAGTCAAAGAGATCCAGGATGCCGCGACCGCGCGGATCACCGAAGCGCACAAGAACGTGAAGAGCGGCGAATCCACCAAGAAGCTGATCGGTGCGTCGAAATCGTCGAACGGCATCGACGAAGTGCCGCCGTCGACCGGCGTCCCGCGTCCGGCGCTCATGCGCTACGCCGAAGCGCTGGTCACCGCGCCCGCTGGGTTCACCATCAACAAGAAACTCGCGTCGCAGTTCGCAAAGCGGCAAGCCGCGTTATCGACCGACGGTGAAGTCGACTGGGGCCTTGCCGAAGGTCTCGCGTTCGCCTCGCTCATCAGCGAAGGGACGCCGGTCCGCCTCACCGGGCAAGATTCCGAACGCGGCACGTTCAGCCATCGGCACGCGGTCTTCCACGACGCGAACACGAACGCGAAGTACGTGCCGCTGCAGCATCTCGAGGGCGCGCGGGCGTCCTTCGAGATCCACAATTCGCCGCTCTCGGAGTACGCCGTGCTCGGCTTCGAGTACGGTTACGGTGCCGCGCTCACGAGTTCGCTCGTCCTGTGGGAAGCGCAGTTCGGGGACTTCAACAACGGCGCGCAGATCATCATCGATCAATTCATCGCGGCCGGTGCGGCCAAGTGGAGCGAGCGCACGCGGCTCACGCTGCTCTTACCGCACGGCTACGAAGGTGCCGGGCCGGAGCACTCGAGCGCGCGTCTCGAACGCTTCCTCCAACTCTCAGCCGAAGGCAACATCCGCGTTGCCAACTGCTCGACCGCCGCACAATACTTCCACTTGCTGCGCGCGCAGGCCAAGGCCACGCAAGCCTATCCGCTCGTGGTGCTCACGCCGAAATCGTTGCTGCGCAACCGCAACGCCTACGGAACGCTCAATGGCCTGGTCGAGGGCAGCTTCCAAGAGTTCATCGACGACGCGCGCTATGTGAAAAACCGTGACGCGGTCGAGCGCCTCTTGCTCGTAAGCGGGAAGATCTACCACGATCTCGTCGCGAGCCCGCTCTACGCGCAGGCGACGAAGACGGCGATCGGACGCGTCGAGCTGCTCTCGCCGCTGCCCAAGGCCGCGATCCTCAAAGCGATTTCGTCGTACCCGAACCTCAAGCAGATCGTCTGGGTGCAGGAAGAGCCGAAGAACATGGGCGCGCGCTCGCACGTGCGCGGCCGCATCGCGGAAGAAGTCGCCGGCCGCTTCGCCGACATCGATTACGTCGGCCGCCCCTATCGCGCCAGCCCTTCCGAAGGCTATCCGGGCGCGCACGTCGTCGAGCAAGACCGGATTATCACGGCGGCCCTCACCGAAGACTGAGGGCGGTGTGTCCTCGGTAGCGAAACGCGCTCGCTCGTTCTCTACTCAGGCGCCTTGACGGTCGCCGACGACTTGCGAAAGACCGGGCTTGCGTCGACCGGCACGATGGTGGAACTCGTTCCGTCATCGAGCGCGAGCCGCATCGCGCGTTCGCCGAGCTGATCGAGGGCGATGCGCACGGTCGTCAGCGGCGGTTCGAGGTCGGCGGCGGAATGAATATCGTCGAAGCCGGTTAGCGAGACATCCTCCGGGACGCGCACGCCGCGGCGCCGTAAGGTCGCGAGCGCACCGATCGCCATCTCGTCGCTGAGCGCGACGATCGCGGTCGGCGGATCGCCGTCTTGCCGCTCGTACAAGAAGTCCGCCGCCTGTGCGCCGCCCTCGCGCGTGAGCGCCCCGTCGACGATCAGCGCGGGATCGAGCGCGATGCCGGCCGCGCTCAGCGCATCGGTCACCCCAGCCAAGCGGTCTTCGACCGTCGTGAGGCGCGCGGGTCCGCTGATCACGGCGAAGCGCCGGTGCCCATCGCGCACGAGCGCGGCGACGAGCGCCGCCATCCCGCCGCGGTTGTCGGGAACGACCGCGGGAACGTCGACCGCGTGCCGTCCGATCACCGCTGCCCGGCCGCCGCCGTCGACGAACGAACGCAATCGCGCACGCAATTTCGCTGCGTATGCCGCGTCGTCGTGGCCGGATGCCGCGATGATGATCGTCGCCGCGCGATGTTCGTGCATCAAGGCGAGATAGTCGAGTTCGCGCTGCGGATCGCGATCGCTGTTGCAGATGAGGAGAATCTGTTGCGCTTCGGTTGCGACGCGCTGCACGCCGCGCAATATCCCGGAATAAAACGGGTTATCGATGTCGTGGACGATCACGCCCGCGATCGAGGTGCGCGCGCGGGCCAGCGCCTGGGCGTAGGCGTTGGGGACGTAGTTGAGCGTTTCGGCCGCCGCGGCGACCTTCACGCGTAGCGCCTCGGAGACTTTACGCTCGCTGCCGTTGATGACGCGCGACGCCGTTGCCAGCGACACGCCGGCCTCGCGGGCGACGTCGAGCAGCGTGACGGGCCCGCGCGCGCCGGTCATCGCGGACGGTGGGCGAGCAGGCGCGGAACGAGCGCGTCGATCGACTCGACCAGCGTCACGATCGGCCGGTGGCGATCGTTGATGAACCCTTCGGTATGGGCGCGATCGAACATCGCCAGCAGCGGGTCGTAGAAACCGTACGCATTCATGAGGATCGTCGGCTTGTCGATGATCCCGAGCTGCACCCAGGTAACGACTTCACAAAATTCTTCGAAGGTGCCGAAGCCGCCGGGGAGCGCGATGAAGGCGTCGGCGAGTTCGGCCATGCGCGCCTTGCGCTCGTGCATCGTATCGACGACGTGGAGCTGCGTGAGATCTTCGTGCGCGATTTCGCGCGCGGCCAGCGCGTGCGGGATCACCCCGATGACCGACCCGCCGGCGGCGAGCGCAGCGTCGGCGACCGCGCCCATCAAACCGATCCGGCCGCCGCCGTAAACGACTTCGATCCCGGCCTGCGCAAGCCGCGTACCGAGCTCGGTTGCGAGTGCGAGATAGCGCGGGTCCGTTCCCGGTGAGGAGCCGCAGAAAACGCAGACGCGGGTTAGGGGAGCGGCGAGCATTGATGCGCGAGCCGGCTCTGTGCGATTTTTCGCAGCCCGTTGATCCCGAGCCGCTGGAAATGGTCCATCGTGTAGTGTAGCTCGAGTGCGGCCTGATCGGCCCACGTTTCGTAGAGCACGAAGACGCCCGGCTCTGCGTTCGAGCGGGCGACCTCGTAACCGATGCAGCCGGGTTCCGCGCGTGACGCCTCGCGCAGCTCATGCAGCAGCCGGGCCGCTTCATCGGCCTGCTCGGCCGGGAACGTATAGATCACCGCGTTGACGAGCATGGAAGACTCGTTCGCGGCGTCTAGGCCAACGCCTCGACCCGCCCGCCGGCTCGCTCGACCGCGGCCGCGATCATCGCTTCTTGCGCCGCCGGATCGGCCCAGCGCGCTTGCGCGTCGGCACCCAGCGTGTGAATCGGATCGAAATACGTGAAGTACTTTCCGGGTTTGACGCTCGGCGCGGTATAAACGGCGATACCGTTTTCGCGGTCGTAGTATTCGTAGGAGTGGACGTCGCGCTTGCCGCCGCCCGCCGGTGCGTCGCAGATGAACGTCGGCGTGTTGAAGCCTGCGGTCGCGCCGCGCACGTTCTTCTCGAGATCGACCGACGTCTGGATCGAGGTGCGCAGTTCTTCGACGCCGCGCACGAGGTCGTGCATGTACACGTAATACGGGTGCACGTTGAGATACTCGAGCCGCTTGACGAGGCGCGTCATCGTGGCGGCGTCGTCGTTGACCCCGCGGATCAGGACCGTCTGATTGCGCACGGTGATCCCGCGCTCGAACAGCAGGTTCATCGCGCTGCGCGTGATCCACGAGATTTCGTTCGGATTGTTGAAGTGCGTGTGGATCACGACTTCCTTACGCAGCGCGCGCCCGCGCTCGACGACCGAGGTGATCGCATCGGTCCACGCCGTATCCGTGAGGATCTTCATCGGCATGACGGCCGGGCCTTTGGTGGCGAAGCGCAGGCGCCGCACGTGCGGGATCGCGAGCAGCGACTCGCCGATGAGCAAAACGTTCTTCGGTGCGAGCTGATAGGTGTCGCCGCCGGAGATCACGATGTCTTCGAGCTCGGGGCGCGAGGCGATGTAGGTGAACGCGTCGTGCCAGTCTTTCGGCGTCTTGCCGAGCGCGACTTTATCGACGTCTTCCGTATCGGGGCCGATCGCGTACGAGCGCGTGCAGAAGCGGCAGTAGACGGGGCACGTGTTGAGCGGCAGGAACAGCGCTTTATCGACGTAGCGGTGCGTGAGGCCGCGTACCGGCGAGTCTTCTTGTTCGTGCAGCGAGTCGAGCGTGAGCCGCGGATGGTCGGGCAGCGCGGTCGAGGCCAGCGGGATGAACTGCCGGCGAATGGGATCGGCGTATGGATTCGACCAGTCGATCGAAGCGAGCATGTACGGCGAGACGCGCACGGCCATCGGCGCGCGCTCGAACCCGGCGCGCGCATCGTCGATGAACGCGGGTTCGACCAAACCGTGAATGGTGGCGAAGAGCTCTTCCGGAGTCTTCACCGAATGGCGCCCTTGCCAAATCGAATCGAGGAACGTCGTTTCGTCGACCTCGGCGTACGCCGGGATCGTGCGCCAAAACTCGCCTTCGCGCAGCATGCGATGATCGAGCGTTGCCGGATCGACCGGCGGCTTGACGTGGTGCGGCGGTTCGAGAACGGTCACGAGCGGGCTCCGTAGCGGGCATTGAAGTAGGCCAAGAGCGGCGGGCGCTCGCGCAGGGTCTCGAGTGCGATATCGGCATGGCCTTTGGCGTAACCGTTGCCCACGATCATCGTGACGTCTTTTCCGACGCCTTCGGCGCCGAGCGCGGCGGCTGTGAATGAGGTCGCCATCGAGAAGAAGTAGACGGTCCCTTCGTCACGTGTGCAGAGGATCGATGCGAGTTCCGTGCCGCCGACGTTCACGCAATTCACCACGAGATCCGCGAGCGCCGGTAACGCATCCGGAATTGCCGCTAGGACGGCGAGCGTATCGCGCGCATCGGCCACGACCAGTTCATCGACATATCCCGCCTCGACGAGAAGCCGCGCACCGGGTGTATCGGCGTTCGGAACGATGCCGACGACGCGGCCCGCGGGACCGACGCGCGTCTTCGCTTGCGCGCATGCAAGCAACCCGCTCTTGCCGTCGGCACCGATCACGCAGACGGTCTGGCCGGACGCAGCGAGGCGGCGGACCTGCGCGGGTGCACCCGCGACATCGAGCACGGAGAGGGCGACGTCGGTATCGATGTCGTCCGGCAATTTCGCGAAGATCCCGCTCTCGAAGATCACGGCGGAGCCGCGCACGCGGACGCGGTGCGTCGCGACGTCGACCGCGAGGATCTCCTCGAGGTGCAGCGGGGTGAGCGTCAGCGAAACGAGCGATGCGATGCGTTCGCCGGGCGCGAGCGTGGCGCGGTCGGCGCGCGCTTCGCCAACGGCCGCGATGCGGCCGACGAACATCCCGCCGCTGCCGGTGATGGCGTTGTGCTGCTTGCCGCGCGTCGCAACGGTCTCGCGGATGTGCGCGGCGATGGCATCCGCATCGCCGTTGCACTGCGCGGCGATTTGCGTGAACGAGGCGGAGTCGATGTTGAGGACGTCGACCGCGCACAGCAGCTCGTTCGCGCGCACGACCGGCGTGTTGTCGAGGCGCCACGCACTCTGCGGGAGCGCGCCGGCCGGCTCGAGCACGCGGTGCGTGCCGAGACGACAATCCGGCCGCACCGCGGGCGGGCTAGCGATCATGCGGAGATGACGTCGCCGACGACGACGCCCGGTCGCTCGAAGGGCGTCGAGAGCACGATCGTGGTGCGCGTGCGGTCGATCCCCGAGACCCGTTTGAGGCGCGAAAGCAGATCGTCGAGATGACCCGTGGAGCGCGTGACGACCTTGAGCAAGAACGTCTCGTCGCCCGCGACGCTGTGCATCTCGAGGACTTCCGGAAACGAAGCGATGGACTCCGTGAACTCGTCGTAGGTCTTCTCGGGCGCCGTGATCACGCTGACGAACGCGGTCAACTCGAAACCAAGCCGGTTCTTGTCGAGTTGAGCTGCATAGCCGCGCAAGTAACCGCGCCCTTCGAGTCGCTTGACGCGTTCGTGAACGGCCGGTGCCTTGAGCCCGACGAGCGTGCCGAGTTCGGCGAACGTCGAACGTGCGTTGCGCTGCAACGCTTCGAGAATTCGCAAGTCTAAATTGTCGAGTTCCGAGTTAGCGATCATCTCGCGAGCAAGCCTCCAATTCTGGACTTCACTTATTCGGAACGAAGCAAGCATTACCCCTTTTCCATTCGCCACTTTTCGGTTTTTGAGGGGCATATGATCGACGCTGCTCCCGCCTCATTCGGAATCATTATCACTTCGGATGGGGCGGACCTCAGCCCGAGCGCCTTTCAGTCGTTTCTGGTCTCGACGATGCTCCCGCTCTACGGGCGGGTCTCGCCGGGCTGGAACCTCCTGATCGACGTCCGCTCGGCGACGCTGCTCGATCAGGAAGGCTTCCAGACGGCCGCAAATTTCATCGCAAGTTCGCCGAATCCACCTTCAAAAATCGCGATCGTGGTGGATTCCGCGATGGTCGGGATGCAGATGAACCGCCTCTATCGGACGGCGTCGCGGGGCGATACGGTTCGGGTTTTCGACCAATCATCCGATCCGCAGGCGTTCGCGAATGCGGAGGCTTCCCTGAAATAGCGCGCCAACGGGCCAGCGTGCCCCCTTGGTTGCGCGCGCTCGGCGGAGCGCTAATCGTCGTCCTAGCCGCCGGCTGCGGCCGCAGCGCCCCACCGCCCGCCGTCGCGACCGTGCGCTTCGATATCGCTGCGGATCCGTCGACCCTCGATCCGCTCTTCGCACACCCCGATGCGGACAATGTCGAGACGCAGCTCGCGCGGCTCGTCTTCTTGCCGTTCATCGACGTCGATGCGCGCGGACGCGAAGTTCCGGTCTTGCTGGCGCGAATCCCAAGCGTCGCAAACGGCGATCTTTCGCGCGACGGGACGACGATCTTGTACCGATTGCGCGCGGTGCGCTGGGCCGACGGTGTGCCGGTTACGGCGGACGATGTGGTGTGGACGATCCATGCGATCCTCGATCCGCGCAATCCGGTGCGTTCGCGCGAGGGGTGGGACCGCATCGCGTCCGCCGTGGCACTCGACGCGCACACGGTGCGCGTGCGTTTGCGCGCGCCGTGGGCGCCGGCGGTGGACACGTTCTTCACCTACGGCGCTGCGCAGCAGTTCGTTTTGCCGTCGCATGTGCTCGCACGCGAGCGCGATCTGCTGCACGCGCCGTTCAATGCGGCACCCGTCGGCGACGGGCCGTTCCGGCTCGTCTCGTGGCAGCGCGGCGACCGGCTCGTGTATGCGGCCGTCCCCGGCGGCGGCGCGCGCGTTCCGCGTCTCGACGTGCGGATCGTCACCGATCCGCAGACCAACTTCACGCTGCTCAAAAGCGGCACCATCGATTGGAACTTGATCGCGCCGATTCAGCGCGCGTCACTGGGCGGCGTTCCGGATCTGCGCTTCCGCTCGGCGCCCTTGATGCTCGTGGCGGGGATCGCACTCAACGTCACGCACGCACCGCTCGACGACGTGCGCGTGCGCCGGGCGATCGCCGCGTCGATCGATCGCGACACGATCTCGAAGAAGCTGACGTTCGGCGCGTATCCGCCGGTCGATACCGCGCAGCCGCTCTCCTCGTGGGCGCGCGATCCGCGCGTCCGTTTGCCCGCCTTCGCTCCGGCGAACGCCGATGCGCTACTCGACGCTGCCGGCTGGCGGCGCGCTGCCGGCGGCATACGCGAGAAGAACGGCCGCCGGCTCGCACTTACTTACGTACAGTTTCCGGAATCTACCACCGGCGTGCGCGTCGCGCAGTTCGTCCAGAGCGAGCTGCGCGCGCGCGGGATCGACCTTGCGATCAAGTCGGTCTCGAACGCGCAATTGTTTCTGCCCGCCGCCGATCACGGCACGCTCGCGACGGGGGCGTTCGATCTCGCCTACGTGCCGTGGGCGATGGGCCTCGATCCCGACGACGCGTTCTTACTCACGTGCAGCGGCGCCGGGAACATCATGCGCTGGTGCGATCCGCACGTCGATGCGCTCGAAACGCAGGCGCGCGCCGTTCCGGATCGCGGCCGGCGCGCTCGTCTCTATTCGCAGATCGAGCAGCGCGTCGCGGCGGCCGTGCCGATCGTGTACCTGTTCGATCCGGCGTACGTCTTCGCATATCGCGCGGAACTCGGCGGCTTCGCTCCGAACGCGTTTTCGCCGACCTGGAACGCACGCGAGTGGACGCTCGCGGGCACGCGTTAGGAGACCCTGCTGAACGCTTTTCTCACCTCCGGCTACCTCTACGAAATCGCCGGACTCGCCTATTACGTGCTGTTCTTGGGGATGCAGCGCGGCCGCAACCGCGGCCGGTTCTCGCGGCGCACGCTGGTGCTCGTGATCCTCGCCGCGATCGCGCTCGTTGCGATCGTGCCGTTCCACCTCGCGCAGAACGGCATCGCGATCATCGTCGCGCTGGTGTTCGCCGCCGCCGCGCTGGTCTCAACGTTCGCCGACGCGCGCTAACGGCGCGCGGCTGGTCTCGTTATGCACCTCGACGAGGCGCGAGAGCAGCGCGAGGAACTTTTGGCGTTCGTCCGACTCGAGGCCGTACAAAATCCGCTCCTGTGCGCGCGCGACGTGCGGGGCGATGCGTTCGATGAGCTCGTTCCCGGCCGGCGTAATCGTGAGCGACTTCGTGCGCCGGTCGTCGCCCGGCGTGCGTGCGACGAGGCCGCGCATTTCCAGCCGCGTGACCAGATCGCCGATCGTCGAGCGATCGATCGCGATCGCGTTGGCAAGCGAACGCTGATCGATCCCCGGGTAGTGCGCGATCGCGACCAGCGCCGCGTATTGCGGCGGCGTTACCTCGAAGGCGGTGGTCTCTTCGAGAAAGAGGGCGACGGCGATTTGCTGCGCGCGGCGGATCAGATGGCCCGGGGCATCATAGATGACGTCGATCATACGGTGGCAACCTCGCGGACGAAGTGGGGCATGACCTCGCGTGCGAAAAGGTCGAGCGATCGCAGCGCTTCGGTCTGCGGGAGCAGGTTGAAATTGATTTGCAGCGAGGCGTGCTCGAAGCCGCCGTATTGCTCTTGGAGCCGCGCGATCGTCGCGCGGATCTCCGCAGGCGAACCGATCCAAGCGGCGCCCGAGGCGATTTGCGTTTCCATCGTCTCGCTCTTGAGTTTCCCGATCACTTTGTCGTAGCCGGGATAATCGGTCGACGCGAGTCCTTCGGTCCAATCCGAGGCCGCATCGACGAGTGAGTGCAAATAATCTTCGAGCGGCTTCTTCGCGATCGCGCGGGCGCGCGCGCCGTCGTCGTGCGCGAGCATATGAAACGCGAGCATCACTTCGCCGTTCCCCGGATGGCCGGCCTCACGGTAGGTTTGGCGATAGAGCGCGAGGCTCTCGCGCATCTTCTCGGCGGCCATCGGAATCGCCATGATGCCGTAGCCCATCCGGCCGGCGAACTCGAACGACTCCGCCGTCGAGAGCGCGGCAACGTAGAACTTAGGCCGCGGCGTCTGCGTCGGTCGCGGCAGCGACGTCGTGCTTTCGATCGTGTGGAACTGACCGCGATGCGTGACGTTCTCTTGCGTCAGCAGCAGCTCGACCTGTTCGATTCCTTCGCGGAAGCGCGCGACCGATTCGTTGGGCGAGATCCCGAAGCGCCGGAACTCGTGCGGCAAAAACGCCCGCGCGAACCCGACGTCGAGGCGCCCCCCCGAGATCGCATCGAGCATCGCGATCTCGCCCGCCAACTTCAGCGGGTGATTGAAGACCGGCAACACGGCCCCGGTGATGAGCCGGGCGCGCTTCGTGCGCTGGGAGGCGGCGCTCAGGAAGACGATCGGGTTCGGTGAGTAGCCGCCATAATAGTGAAAATAGTGCTCGACGATCCGGACGTGGCCGTATCCAAGCCCGTCGGCCCGCTCCGCGATCTCGAGCGCGTCCGCGAAATACTGCTGCGCGGACTTCTCCTCAGGGCGAACGTCGGGAAAGAACTGGACGCCAAATTCCATGACCGTCTCCGCTTCGTGAAAACTAGTTCCACGATCCTAGCAGACCGTCAGTTTACTGTCAAACATCCCGGCTCGGCGGCCTCAGGCGTCGCGGATCGGCGCCTTCCACGAGTGCGATCAGGAGGTGAGCGACCCCGCCGGCGAGCGCAGCGAGGGCTGCATCGCGAAGCGGAAGCGGCGCGTTACCAGCAGCGCACGGCGGCGTTTTTCCAAGAAGTGAGCGTCGTCGCCCCCTATGAGTGTCATCCTGAGCCCGTCGAAGGATGGGCGCGCAATGAAGGGTGCCTGTCGGCACGGGGCTTGCCGGCATCGACTCTTCCCGTGAACGAGTGCCGGTGAAAACGTATTGGGTCTACATACTCCTGTGCGCCGACGATAGCTACTACGTCGGCATCACGTCACGAATTGACGAGCGCCTTGCCGAACACAACGCCGGGCTGAATCCGTTCGCGTATACATACATCCGGCGTCCGGTGATCCTCGTTCACTGCGAATCGTTCACGAACGTCGATGAAGCAATCGCTGCGGAGAAGCGGATCAAGGGCTGGTCGCGGGCAAAAAAGCGAGCGCTACTTTGTGGTGATTGGGATGCCATGCGACGTCTGAGTGCCGGGAACGGGCCCTCGTCGCGGGCCCATCCTTCGACAAGCTCAGGATGACACTCCGGCGTTGCTCGTGACACTCGGGCGTTGCCGGTGACACTCGGGCGTTGCGTTACTACAGCGCCTTTACTCCGGCGACGACGCCGTCGATGGATTTCTTGGCGTCGCCGAAGAGCATGACGGTTTTCGGGTCGTCGAAGAGCGGGTTGTCGATGCCGGCGAAGCCGGAGTTCATCGAGCGTTTGAGGACGACGACGTTCATGGCTTTGTCGACGTTGAGGATCGGCATGCCGTAGATGGGGCTGGTCTTGTCCTCGCGCGCGGCGGGGTTGGTGACGTCGTTGGCGCCGACGACGAGCGCGACGTCGGTGCGATCGAATTCGGGGTTGATGTCGTCCATGTCGTAGAGCGAGGTGTAGGGGACGTTGGCTTCGGCGAGCAGCACGTTCATGTGGCCCGGCATGCGGCCCGCGACCGGATGGATCGCGTACTTCACTTCCACGCCGCGCTTCTCGAGTTGATCGGCGAGCTCGCGGATCGAGTGCTGCGCTTGCGCGACCGCCATACCGTAGCCCGGCACGACGATGACTTGGTTTGCGTAGGCGACCATCGCGGCGACGTCGTCGGCGCTGACCGAACGCACGACCTGCTGCTTCTTGCCGCCCGCGGCGCCGGCCGCCGGCGCCGACCCGAACGCGCCGAAGAGCACGTTCGTGACGCTGCGGTTCATCGCTTTGCCCATCAGCACCGTGAGCAGCGTGCCCGACGCGCCGACGAGCGCGCCGCTG
>Ga0209611_10005225_pt1 | contig 21878 bp, 29 predicted proteins | sample S1TSphgellanicum_3_FD_187693 | JGI IMG/M metagenome (GOLD analysis project Ga0209611, IMG submission 187693) | Host-associated microbial communities from peat moss isolated from Minnesota, USA - S1T2_Fc - Sphagnum magellanicum MG (SPAdes) (version 2) | ecosystem: Host-associated > Plants > Peat... | reverse complement strand
GGTACATTTTGCGGTGGTGTAAGGTATTTAATGACAAGAAGAAGAAGAAGAGGAGGAGGAGGAGGTGGACGAAGAGGAGGAGGAGGAGGAGCAGCAGGAGGAGGAAGAGGAGGTGCGGTTGCTGCTAGAGGAGGAGGAAGAGAGGAGTAGTATCAGCTGTAGTAGTAGTGTTTTGGTTGTTTCTCTTGGCCACAAGACTCCATTGATCCAAGCCCCCGGCATTTTGCTACTTTGGCGACTAACCGGAGTGGTGTGAAGCGTCGGAGGGTGTAAGAAAGCAAGTGGAGGTGCTGGTGCTGGTGCTGGTGCTTGTGGTGGTGTATTGGACTCATTGTTTCTTGTCTCCGGAGCTTGTTTTGCACGGATGTCTTTCGGCCATTTCCCCTACAGAATTTGGTACGGTTGTGGTTTGAGTGCCGGAGTGCATCAGTCGGTCGGTCGGTCGGTCAGTCAGGGAAGGAGAGGGCGAGCTAATGCTATGGTTTTGTTGGAGTATCTGTTTTGTTCGTGCGGGCGGCGGGGAGGAGGATCGGTAACCGATTCTGTCGTGTGAGCATTTTTTATGTGGCTTGGAATTGAGGAGGAAGATTGTTGATGTTGTTAGATCGGTTCCGAGAGAGACTTGTTGAGGACGGACTCGTTGGAGGTTGAATCTTGTTGGAATTTATGGGAGATGATAGAAGGAGAGCAGAAGAGAGTGATGTGATGGTTGTGGTCACGAGTGCGCTTTGTATTGATCCGGTGTGCGTACGTTTGTTTGTTTGTTTTCCCCTTCATTGCAGTGATTGGAAGGAGCAACTAGATTTTGAGTGAAGAAGCTCTGAGAGTAGCTAGCGGATAAACAACAACAGCAAGGCCGGCGCTAGCTACATTGGCGGATGGTGGAAGTTTGCGGCAAACATCATTGTGATGTGCACACGGAATAGAGAGGAAAACAGCAGCTGCACATCTCGGAGATGACGACGACGACGGGTGAAGTCTGCCATGTGTAGTAGAAGGGGAGGAAGAGCGCCTGGCGCTGAGGCAGGAGGAGCGTGTCCTCAAGGATATGGCGCCTAGTATTGACTGCATCGCTAGTCTCTATTGCGCCGAAGATGTGACCGGGGGTGACTGGGATGACGAAGAACAAGAGAGCGGGCAGATGGAGGTCCAGAGATTGACAACGGATTTGCTGCAACCGATCGTGTTCCTGGATTTTCCTGTGGAGGATGACGATGCCATAGCCGTGCTTTTGCAGAAGGAATCGCGCTACATGCCGGAAGCGGACTATCCGGGACGATATCGTTCCCGTGACCTCAATGCCGGAGCTCGTCAGAATGCCATCAGTTGGATGCTGAAGGTTAGCTTTTCTGGCTTCCTACATCTGATTTCCCTGCAACGTTGCAGAGACTTTTCTCTGTTTGTTCTGGCATCTTTGTCTGTTGTTCTTTGCCCTGTGATGATTGATATATTGCCATAGAGTAGTGACCTGTTGTCTGTCTGCCTTTGAAAGAGAAGCTCCACATTATCACCGCATGTAATACAAGTGGGGAGTCCATTTGTAGTAGGAGTGCCCAGTCCAAGATTTTAGCAACCAGTCTGTGCTGTGAAACTGGACAAAGAAGCCAGCAGCAGCAGCTCCTCAAGGGGATCATTATTACTGTAATGCAAAAATGTGTCTGTTACCAGAGAAAAAAGAGTTCAAGAACAGAAGCTTCTGACATGCGGTAACAACTGCTGTACAGGTGCAAGCTTGTCACAACTTTGGTCCTCTGACCATAGCCCTTTCTGTAAACTACATGGATCGTTTCATGTCCCGCCACCATCTGCTGGTATGATATTCAGCTTGCACCTATAATGTAATCCCTATATATTGTGATAGAAGTGTGTCACACACACATTCGTATTTTGAAAGTTTCTGTTTTCTGTCGGTCATCAGCAGATAGATGTGCACACATGCAGTCTGACCTCCAGTGACTGTTTTTTTTGTAGCAACACAAGGCCTGGATCCAACTTCTGTCAGTTGCCTGTATCTCTCTGGCTGCCAAAATGGAGGAGACAGAAGTTCCCATTCTCCTTGACTTGCAGGTTTGTTTTACACCCGTCTTCTGATCGTTAGTTTTCTTCTTCTTCTTCTATGTTGTTGTGCAGATTACAATGCACCACCACCACCACATGATTCATTAGTTTGGGCTTTTGCTTGTACTGGTTCTGGTGATGACAGTACTTATAGCAGTTGATGCAATGCAGGTTGAGAATGCGGAACACATTTTTGAGGCTCACACCATCCAAAGAATGGAGCTTCTTGTATTATCAACTTTGGAGTGGCAAATGAGCTCCGTTACACCATTTTCATACATTGACTATTACTTCCACAAGCTTGGCATCAGCAACACACTGCTGAGGGCTCTCTTGTCACGAGTCAGTGATATCATTCTGGCAACTGTGAGAGGTGTGTGTGGTTTTTAACAGACAGTTAGGGTCCCCTCAACTTTGCTAGCCATTGTTATCAACATTGTTATTTTGTGTTCCATATTTCATGGTTGTGAGTGTCATACAAATGACAAGAATTGGAAGTTTCAGGTTTTTGTTTGCACTGTAACATTGACTACTGTGTTCTTGAATGTGTGCAGAAACAATGTTTCTTGTATATCAACCCTCAGTGATAGCTGCTGCAGCTACAATCTGTTCCCTTGAAGAAGTCACAGCCCTACAAACTGCTGATCTGCATAGAGTCTTTGTGGATCTATCTGTCAATGTGGTGAGGATGACCTTTATGCCATTTTTGAAATCAGCTATTTCTTCTTCTTTATTTTTCAGGGTCTGATTTGTATTGCTGAATTGGTGATCAATGATTTGACATGAACTTGTCTGGTGTAGGATGCATTGAAGAAGTGCTATCAGGATATTCAAGTGCATTTAGTGGATTCACATTGCCGGCAGCAATCAGCCAAAAAGAGGGGATTCCAGTGCTTGTCTGAACCCTTGAGCCCAGTGGGAGTACTGGAAGCAGCAGCTTTCAGTAGGAATGGCCATCAGAGTACAACAGGATCATCTCCTGAATCAAGCCCAGGTGTGGGGTTGTTAGCCACACCAACAAATGCTCACAAGCAGAGAAAGTTGGATGATTTTTGTAGTAGCTTGGCTTGGTTGTAGCACAGCAGAAAGTACTAGAGCTTCTGCAGATTTTGAACTCCTCATTAATCTCACACACTTGTCCTTTCTCTCAACTGGGCATTTGTTTGAAAGAGGGACAGGCAAAACCAGGGGGCAGAGGTTTCTTCTTTCACTAGAGTATAAGAGTTAGGATGAGCCAGGACCCTTGAAGGGTAGAGTTGTTGCTAGATTCGTGTTTCACATGCAAGTCTGGATATGTTAGCAATGCATGAAGTCCACGGCAGGTATTCTTTCCATTTAAAGTTATCATGGGCTGTGGTAACAATCATTCATGGTCAATTTATACAACATCACCTTAGCATCCATCCCTATGTGTACAGTAGTAGCAGCTGTGCAATGTTTTTTAGATCTGTATAATGACAACGTTGAATTGTGATCGCTCCCCTTGTCTATAGACACTGGCTTGCTCTTGTGGTGGCAATGGCAACACTGTGGTTTTCTTTTGTGGTGGCAACAGTAACACTGCCTTAAGTATTCAGGTGAGCTTTTGTTTGACATTATCCTGTGGCTTCTTAATTCTATTCCTAAACTATTTGGGTACTTGTCTAAGACTCGTTAAGCTTGGATCTACCTAATTTGGGTTGGTTCTGGTGCTTAACCCTGATTGATTTTCATTTGTTAGACACTATCTTCATCAATTTGAAAACCCATGTGTGAGACATGTGTAAGACTGGTGACTGGAACGGGTCTTTATGCTTACTTATAGGCACAAGATCCCTCGCTCTTGAGCAAGAGGTGCAAGAACCGTCCCCCTCCTTTTTTTTGACATGAGATGAATTCCAAAATCTTCATCAATTGAATCCAAAATCCTTCAAAAAATCACATTTTTTTCTTAAAGGTGACTTGAGGTAAACAAAAGGTTTGTGGCATAGACGGTAGACCTAAGTCATGACAAGGGCACATTAGATTTGTGGACATGTTATGTGTCCTTGAGTTATATGTGGATATGGATTGAAAATGGCTTTCAAGACCACACACAAAAGGCCTTCTCATTCATCTTTGACTCTACAAAACAAAAAGATGTTTTAAGAAAGCTCTCTGTCAAACTGTTGTGCACAAATGTATGTCGCTGAAAACATTTTGAAACAATTTGGAAACACTCAAGGGTAATGACTAGTAGTAGCACATGGCTAGAATGCCTTTAGTTGAAGCAAAGCAGTTGTTTTTACATACTTTGCATATGCACAAATTCAACACAAAATTCTGCTGTTTTTTGTTTTTTTGCATCATAATCTCAATCAACCAACCCAGAAGAAATTTTCACAGACAAGAAGAAGAACAAGTCTCCTCATTTTCTTCATGAGATGATCTTCATTTGTCAATTCAACCCAGCCGATCATGTTGCCCGAGCCCTCAATTCTACCAGACTTTGAATGCTTTTTGTCTAACTCTCATGGATCTGAAATAGTGGCTTTCCCCACTGCACCCCATTTGCAGTTCCAGAAATTGTTGCAAGCTTACCAGGCAGATTTTGGGTTCAAATTTTGGGTTCAAGAAAAAATATATGTCCTGATGGAAACACTTGAATCAGCAGCTGCTAAAACAGATTTTCTTCACTGATTTTTTTTTTTTTGGCTTGTGAAGAAACTTGATGAAAAATTCTACACGTCTCTCTCTCTCTCTCTATCTATCTATCTATCTATCTATCTATATTGGCAAATCAATTGATCAAAGAATTTATATCTTGGAATTTTCATCCTGCAGTTGGCCATCTCAACAACACATAATTGGAAACAGCCATGTGTGGTTTCAGACTCAAAATATGCAAACAGATAAGCCAGAAGGTGATGGCAGACATTGATACCACTTTCGGGTGCCACTCCAAGACAAGTGCGGGCTTACAATGGTGGAAATCCTTGATTCTTGAGTGGATTTGTGAATTTCAGCTTAACATGTTTACCCTGTTTTCTCTTTGATGATAGAAACTGACCAACCTTTCAAGCTTAGCTTGCCTTCTTTGGTCAAACTTTGTGTATAGATGTTGTAAAAGTTCACATGCAAGTGTTGCAATCTATAATGAAATATGAAGGGCATTTGAATTGCAAAACTTGTTGGAAAATTACTTCTCCCATTTGGCTAACATGTATTGTATTTGTGGGATTAGTTTTCGGTAGCTAAAGAACTCTTAGATGTTGGTTGGAATTTGTATCAAAATAAAACATCCTAGCAAGACAATGAATCCAAATACAATATGAGGCACTAAAACAAATATTGATATGTTGTATTTATGAGTTTTTCTCTTCTTCTGAATTTGTGTGTGCAAAAAGCTTCCATGCTAACCTCTTCATTATTTAATGGACTTGTTTAAGCCTTGTCCACATGATGGAAACACCATTTTAGAGTCCAATGAAAGCTTTAATAAGACAAATGTTGCAAAGATTAAGTGCAAAGATTTTGATAAGTGATCACAAATTACAATTCCTAATCTTTTCATGTAGCATTATTTAGTGATCTTCATACATAATTTAACTTTAAAATGAACATCTAGTGTGGCTGATGAAAGTTTTTCAGCCTTCTGGGGGCCTCCAAGGCATTCTACCAACGTCAATAAATCCATTGTTGATTTTTCCACTGTACTTACATACCAACACTTCAATCATGCAATGTCCAAAGAAAAACAAGTAAATTCTCTACAATCCAAACAACCATGTGCATACATAAAACAAGCAATATATGAAAATCAACAATTGGTGAAGACAAGCAATATGTAGAACATTTAATATACTTCAAGAAATATTGAATTCTTTAGAAACATTTATGGAACAACAGCAGAATTCAAATGGATGATGTTTACCACAATGCATGCCGTTCATAAAAGTGGGTCATCATGTATCATGAAACATGATCGTCAACAACCAACATAGTCAAGAACATTCTTTCTGTCAAAAGTTTAAACCATTCAATCAAATCATTTGTAAATGTTTTGTTGGGTGATAATGATCCATGCCATAGAAAACATGGATTAACAATTAATCTCAATATTGGTGATCCCAAACATCATAACATTAATTTAAATCATTCCACTTTCTTTGGCCAAAATCAAATATATCTATATATGCATACAAACTTTCACATTAACATTTGAATTCTCAAAATTTGATACATGGGTTTGAATTGAATTCCATTCATATCATTTGTTTCCCGACACACACACCCTTTGAATGATTATTTTATATGCCTAAGACTAAATTTGAAATTGTCCATGCTAACATTTGTGTCTTCACTAGGAGCTTCTTCTCTTGTGTAAGTTATATGGATTGATTGATCTAGGGAAAAACAATTGTCTTGTTAGCCAATAAAATTAGACATTATTTTTGTCATGGGTATTTTGACAGTGACTTGTTTATACCTCCAAATCACTCTTGTGTTTATTGTGTGTTAGTTTGGTGGGTTTGCCCCAATTTTAGTCTCCAGAGTCCAAATATAATCACAGAAGAAGAAGAAGAAGAAGAAGAAAATGTGAAGAATTTGAAGAAGAAAAAGAAGAAAAACATGCGAAGAATTTGAAGGAAAAGAAGAGGGAAATGTGGAGAATTTGAAAAAGAAGATGTTCAGGAGAATCATTTTAACAAGAAGAAGAAGACTTAGATCATGTGGAGAATTTGGAAATGGAGTTCGTTTTTTTGGGTAGCTTGTTTTCAGAGGCTGATGCGGCCACTCATTGAGTTCTCAATCCAAGAGGAAGATTGGAAAATGATGTTGTGCATGCGAGCTTCGTCTTCCAGTAAGCGTCGCCGCTTGTTGCGCAGCTCATCTTTCCGTCTCTGTACCTCACGGCTCACTTCCTGCAAGCTCACCTCAATGTATTGCAAGGATTTCTCCTCCTCCTCTAGACTGATGTCGTTGATCACGTTCCCTAGATTCATCATGTCCGGGTCTGGACTGTATGCACAAGGCGGCGGTGGTGCCATGGAGAAGCCTTGTAGTATCATCATGTCCTGCAATTTGTGCTTCGTTGTTGTTGTTGCTGCTGCTGCTGGTGTTGTTGTTGTTGTTGTTCCCCCTGCGGCCGATGTTGCTGCTGCGCCTGATCTCAGCTGCTGTACTCTTTCCATCAGGTTTGCAACGTGAGAAGAATTGAGTCCAAGCTCACTACAGTTTGAATGCTGCTGCTGTTGCTGCAGATTGCGTTTGAAGGAGGAAAGTGCAGCTGGTGCTGGATTGGCAGTGCCGGCTGCTGCTGCTGCTGCCATTCCCAGCTGGAAATCCGTAATGGGTAGTTTGCATGCTCCAATGCTAGCGTAGGGACGAAAGGGTCGAGTGGTGGCAGTAAGAGCGGCGGCGGGAGATGATGATGAGATTCCTTTACAAGTTGGACCTCCTCTCTTAGCTGATGCATGATCATGATCCTCCAGAATTGGCGATGGCTGTAGCACTGCTCGGGAACTTGTTGGATCCTTGTTTTCAATGCAACAGTTACTCTCGGAAGTCAGCGTGACTGCGCCGGATGTGGGACTGCCTGATTCTGGAGACAGACGTAAAGAGATGGTGCTTCCTAGACTGTCGAACGGCATCCTCATCTTGTCTTGGATCGAAGAGACTTGTGTGCATGTGGTGGTGGAGACGGCGGCTCCTCCCTGCTGCATGCTGCTACTCACGGTGGTGCCATTGGGATGATGATGATGATGATGATGATGATTATGATCGTGAACAGCCGCAGCAGCAGCAGCAAAACGTTCCGCTCTTGTTGTCGTCAGATTGCCAAGGCTACTGGTGCACACGGTTTGCCCCTGAGGACAACTACTCTCGTACAAAACCAGCGCAGTGTGCGCAGCTTGGACAGCTTCAGCAGAGCCTTTCGGCGACAAGTAGTGCATGCTGGTGACGGAACTGGAACGAGAGGAGCCTTGGACTTGATTCCTCGTCTTCCACGGAGCCGCCCCCGCGCCTTCGTCGTCGCTACCCGTCGACGCAGGTGAATTGCATTTGGGAAGCAGCTCGTGAAGAAGCTCGTGCTCCTCGCATTGTTCCAACGTCTCGCCGTTGTTGCCGCCGCCGCATCGAGACTTGGAAGCAGCACCGCCTACTAACGCAGAAGAAGATACTGCGTGAACCGTCGTCGGCGCTGTCGCCGAGGAGGTTCCCTCGCAGCAGCTATTCACAAGCATTGCGGCTACCGCATGACTCGACAACAGTGAACCTCCTGCAGAAGCCGCTGTTTGTGTCCTCTTGCGCGAGATGCTCCGAATGGGTTTCGAGTAACAAGGCTGACAACAAAAGCCGTTTGCAGCAGCATCCGAGGGCTGCACCTGAGGAGTGAAGCAGATACAAAACAGACGGTTGTCGCACTTGGACGAGAGTAGCGAGATGGCAAGCTTGAAGGAAGCTCTCCCGGAAACCATGCGAGTGGGTCGATCCTGGGCTGGAAACTCGACGCCATTGAAGGTCGTAAACAAAGGCGGCTCAGCGAGAAAAGGCTTGGCGTCTCGGAGAACAGGGCTGTAGTCATGAGCATAAGCTACAGACGCGACGATCGCCATATCTCGCGACACCAATCTCCCTTCCTCATCAAGTAGATGCACATTCAATACAAACTTGCGACGGCATGATGCTTTCCCTCCCAAAACTGTGAGCACTTCCGAGCTTTTTCCGATCCCCATCGCCTCTGAAGCTACCGAGGAAACAAGCCTGTACATGACGACAGTAGTCGTAGTAGTAGTATCAATTGAGCTTCGCGTGCTCTTTCCTCCTCCGCCTCCTCCACCACTATAAACAGCAGCCACCATCGCCCTCCTACCGCCCGGTCTCTCTCAATTCAGCAGCAGCTACCTACCTGCAGCAGAAACCCATGTGATCATCCTGTTGTGACTCCTCCTCCGCCACCTGCAACGGATTCTCTTGTGTGTGTGCAATGCACCGTGAGTTTCTCATCTTCTATTTGTTGAGCTGCAGGGATGGATAGTGGTGCTAGTGAGTGGGTGGGTACCGAGAGGAGTTGAGAGAGGCTGGCTGCGGAGGGGAGCTCAGTCCAGCAGAATGAAGGAAGGAAGGAAGGAAGGATCGACAAGGGCTCCTTGTTGAGTCTTCTGCCTGCGGCAAGCAACGAACAAACCAACCCACGACGGAGATGAGAACAGAATGACGACAGTTACTCTCATCTTGGACTCGTTTACGCTTGCTGCTGTCATTCCTCAAGTAAGGGAAGGAAGAAAGAAGACTCTGCTGCTGTCTGCACAACGAACTTGCAACCCATAACAAACTCCCCTCCCGCAACAAACCGCCTCTCCCAACAAACCGTTTCCGACTCCCCCTTCCCTCCCGGCACCCCCCCCTCCTCCCCCCACCCCCTCCCTCCCTGCATCCCCCGGGGGGCCCACTTAGGGAAGAAGAAGAAGAAGAAGAACAGGGCATGTGCATTAGATGGATGCGTAACCGAGATTGAGTCTCGCTTAGAAAGTCCGTAAAATGCGTATGCTAGCTCTGCTGCAAGATGATCGATGTTGCAGCAGGAGGACGAGGAGGAAGAGGAGGATCTGGTGGTAAGCGTTTTTTTGTTGGAAAAACAACTGGAGCGGATGATGATAGTGATGGCAGCAGAAGAGGGAGTCAGGAAGAAGAAGGCCACGAGGCCTTCTTCTTCCTCGGCATGCTGGTGGAATTTCCGAGTGCCTTTTTCTCTGACTTTTGCAACTTACATTGCAATCACAGGCTTCTTACAGTTGCGCAAGCCGTTGATGAACCGATGCACCATGACCTACATGTATCCCTCTTACATTCCTGTTCCTCAAGCTGTCCCTCAGAAGAATTCCACAAGCAATAATAATAGGCATGCTTTGTACCTGTACCATGAGGGTTGGAAGAAGATTGACCATCAGATTCATCTTGCCAAGCTCTCGGGTGTACCAGTTCTCTTTATTCCAGGCAATGGTGGCTCCTACAAGAAGCAGGTTTGGTGTCTGAATCCAAAGTCTCACCTCTCTAGTTCCTTTGGAGGAAACTGGGACTTTTTGCTAGGGTTTCATGTGATTAGGGTTTTGCACACCCTGAAGCTGCTGCTGCTGCTGCTGTCTTTCTTCTCTCTCAGAGTCTTCACAAATCATAAACTCTGCATGCTATATCTGATTACCCCCCTTTTTTTATGGGTAGATGTTTCTCTGCATCTCTTTCCTTTTCATTGCAGATGAGGTCCATGGGAGCAGAGTCAGACCGGGCTTACAATAGAGGACCACTTCCCAGCAATTTTTATCAACAGTCCTCCTTCACACCTCTTGAGGCAGGCTCTGAGGGGCTGGCCATCACTGACATCCTGGCAGATGTTACAGTGGAAGGGCAATATGCCAACCATCTTGACTGGTTTGCCATTGATTTAGAGGGTGAGCAATCTGCCATGGATAGTCGAATTCTCGAAGAGCATGCAGAATATGTAGTGCAAGCTGTCCACCAGGTACTCTCTGCATACCTGTGTGTTCCTTTATATTTTTCCCAGCTGTTTCATGGTGTTGAAACTGTGTAGAGTTTTTCAGCAGTCTTTTGTCATGCTTGCTTCCAGCAACCAATACAGGACAGTATTAGGATTATTGTCTTGCTCAAAATGCTTAGACTCTCATTGTGACAGATTCTGGACCGGTACAGAAACTCCATGGGAATGAGATCACAGCAGAATGAGGACAAAGGCAAAATCCTGCCCACAAGTGTGATTCTCGTTGGACACTCGATGGGGGGATTTGTTGCAAGAGCTGCTGTTGTACATCCAAACCTGATGAAAGGTGCAGTGGAGACAATTCTCACCCTTTCTAGCCCTCACAGGTAAGTTGGATATGTTTGAGCATACTCCTTGTTGTGGCTCGGGTAATAGGTGGGTAGAAACCAGAGGGAGAACAGTTCTGGGACCTTTAGGAATTTTATTATTTTATTGGGTTTGTGGAGAGAGAAAACCACACTCAAGAGGTTCTGTTTTAGCTGGAAATTTGAATTATCAATAACTAGCTGAGTGGTGTCATGTGTCATCAATGAGAGCAAGTAAGCTGTACAAGGTCACACACCTCAAGAAGGGAGGTAATCACTAGCATTTAATCTATATGCTTAGATGCATCCACAGTGTGCACAAAATAAAGATGTGAGTGCTTGAAAACCAAAGTGCATTCAGTCACTTGCAGGGTTACTTGTTGGATTTTGGTAGGTCACCACCCCTGGCAGTGCAGCCATCATTTGGACGCTTTTTCTCTCGAGTCAATGCTGCATGGGTAAATGGATATAAACCTGTCAAGGGTCGAAGATGGATGAAGCCTCCCCTCACTAATGTGGTGGTGGTTTCTGTAACTGGTGGTGCTCAAGATTACCAGGTTTTGTGTTATCCTCCAATTTTCCTGTTTCACATCTGCCATTTGTTGAGTATCTTGGTTGTACAACCATCTCCAACTCTGGACTTCCCCATTTGCAGATCCGCTCTCGAATGGCATCTCTGGACGGCATTGTTCCTTCCACAAATGGGATGACAATTAGCTCCACAGGCATTGTCAATGTATTTATGTCCATGGAGCATCAGGCCATTGTTTGGTGCAATGAGTTTGTGGTTAAGGTATCATTCTCATCATTGCCTGGATTGATTGCATGTCCAAGCAGTGGGACAGTGCATCTACTTTATGGAAACAAGTCATCACTAGATAGATGAGAAATGAGCAGTATACAATGTACCTATTGCCTGGAACCTACTTATTTCAAGCATTGTTGATCAGCCTCTTGGGTGTTTTGGTCATCTCTGATAAGTTTGCAGCATCTGAATACAGATGTCACATACCCTTCTTCAGTTGATAGACAAGGAAACTGGGCAACCATATCCAAGTCCACACACCAGGCTGGGAGTCTTTGTATCCAACTTGCGCAGTGCCTTGCCACAAGCCTTTGATTTGCTACCTGACTCTCCGATAGCACATCCACTTGCACTTGCTAGCAGTGGTGGCATCAGTACTGGAGGAGGTGTGTGCCTCTTGCCTTTCTTTCACATGACACTGCCATTCTTGTTGCCTATCTAGCAGTGGTGGCATCAGCACCAAAGAGTGTTCAGTCATTGGCTTTCTCCAGTGGAAATCTTTATGGAGTAAATGCGCCATTGAGTAGTACATGCTAATTTGACAGTGAAAGAGCAGGAGCTGAAGGTCTTGATGATATGGACGACAGCCTAACAACAAAATCCACAAGGACAAAGAATCAGATGGCTGGATCTGAGCACAAGAAGACTCAGGAAATCATGCCTTCTGCTTGTCCGCAAAATGTGTACTGGGAGAGTGAGAATGCAGAGACAGACCTTCATATCAACACATCTATCATGACAATTTTGGCTATGGATGGACAACGACGTTGGCTCGATATAAAAAAGCTGGTGTGCACACTCCTCTCTGAATCTGTAACTGTGCCAATCTGGGATCATGTTATTCCATCTAATTCCAGTTCCCTCCTTGACAGGCATCCAATGGGAGGGATTGGTTTGTGCTTGTGACCAACCTAGCACCATGTGTGGGATTGCGTATGCATTTGTGGCCTGAGAAAGGCCAACAAGGTGAGAATGGGTTAGATAACAAAGGTATGGAGGTGACAATGAGGATGGTTCAGCTCCCCTCAGGCCCCACCCACCCACAGGTTCTTGTCTCTTTCTTCTCATTTCTTTCAAGAGACTGGGTGTGCTTAAGCTCCACTAGGCCAGGCATGTTCAACATGGTCAATAACAGTCTGATTCCATAGCTGCTGGACCAATGTGATGGCATTACAGATTGAACCTGGTGGTCAGACAGAGCAGGTGTCACCTACAGGAGTGATTCGGTTGGGCCCCAAAGATCTAGCTCCATTTCGTTATTTGACAGTTTCTGTCACCTGCCATCTGGTATAGCTGGCCCTGTCTTCATTGTATTTTCAAGCATCCATCTCATTTTCATATGCAGGTTGCAAAGCTTTGAAGGTTCCAGGGTCTTCAGCAGATGTACCTTGAAATTTGGGTGTAAAGTGAATCAGGGTTATCATGGTCCCACTTCCCCATTTACCTCATGGTTGGTCTGTTCCAACTACAATCATGCTCTCTCATCATCTTCCCCATCTCTCCACTTTCTGCTGCAACAGGGACTCCCTTCTTGCAGTGGTCCAAAATGAACTGTCATACTTCCATAAACATATGGGGCAAATGGGTAGATAAAAAGGTTTACGGAAAAATTGAACGATACGCCTTCTGATGAATAGGGTGGTTTTCTGTTGCAGGCTGTTTCTGGAAGGCCCCCGCCTTCTGCAATTATGGCAGTGGGCCAGTTCTTCAACCCTGAAAAAGAAACAAAGTCTCTGTCAGCTGCCTGGCTTCTTTCATCATTGTACAAGCAGCAGGTTCTATCCCCACCCCCAGCCCCTGCTCCTCTTGCTCTCTCTCTCTCTTTCATTGGTCCATCCAAACTAGGCAAAGGATCTTCATTTACGAGTATATGCAAGCAAATCTCTCTTGACTTCTCTGTTTCATAGAATTTAAGCTACAGAACCTGCACTGCTGGATATTTAATTACGTTGATGTCTGTTTGGAAGTGCTAAATGACATTTTCCCTTATCCTTCATGGTTGAACTTGGCAGCATTTATGGTTAAGAGAGTACCATCCAATGGTGTGGAATATGTCAGTTGCAGTGTCCTTGAGTACTCTTCCAATGATGCTTGATGTGAGGGCATCAAGCTGTGGGATACAACAGACAGTACTAGCCAAGGAACATCCAGAGCCTGAAGACCTTCTCAGTAAGCCCTTCTATCTGAAGTTCACCATAAGAATTCCAGACTGACATCTATCATTTGGTTTCTCACTCTCCTCACAGGATCAGCTTCTCCAGAAATGGTGCAATCTTTGAGATTAACCAGAATGCAATTTGCTGATGGGATCCTTGGCTCCTGTGTCTTAACCTACGCTTGCCTTCACATATCCTTGTCATGTTGGATGTGATTTTGGGACCAGAAATGTGCAAGGCAAGGTGCTTCCCTCCTTTGGCTCTCATATGGGATCCACAGTATGGCTTGGAAGTCGCACCAAATCTCACAACCACAACAGTTGTGGTTGATTCTTCCCCAGCTATTTGGGGTTCTATCTATGGATCTGAACATACAACCATTATGCTTTTGGTACACTTTGCCACAACCCCCTAACCTAGCATGTTTAGATATCTATGATGTGTAGGCCTGAAAACTCTACTTATACAAGTGCAATAGAAATTCTCACAGCAAACCTCATAGAGAAGGGTGCAGAAGAGCAATGAAGAGGAAGCAGGGGGTTGAACAAAACATTGACAGCTTTGTTCAATAAGTAGAGGGATGTGGTTTGCTGTCATACCTTTAAGTATTCTGTTGGAATGCTCTTGTGGCCTTTTGCAGGTTGACCCACACTGTGCATATGATGTCACCTTCAAAGTATCACTGTCAGCAGCTGCAAGCCGGTTTCTCCTTGTGCATGGATTACAGGTTGGATGGATGATGTTAAGAAGTTTCTTGCAAGAAAGTATCTGTTTTGGGTCTTCTGTACTGTGATGGTTATCTCTTGTGTTGAATTCTCCATTTCCTACATTTCTTATGTCAGCAGGATCATTTGCAGGTTGCAGGTGTGTCTGCTGATCAGCAAGTTCATTTGTGCAGCTTGCAGGGCTGTCTGTGGCAGTCGTGTTGTTTGCATTGATGCGACAGGCCCGTGCTTGGGAATTGAATGACCCTCTTCCATCAATTGTGACCTGCATTGAGTCTAATTTAAGGCTTCCTCTCACATTCTTTGCACTGGGTATGGGACCCATACTATTGTATTTCTCCATCACCATTTTTGGTACAGAAACCTGTCCCTCATTGATCAGTTTCATGGGAATCTCGATCATTTGCTACCTATTTGCAAATGGTGCTGTTGCTCTTCTGGCTTACATTAGCTGTGCTGTTTTCTACACCACAGCATTCTGTCATTCATTTATTAGAGTCAGGTAATGCACTCCTACCATCATGAAGTTTAATGAAGAGATCTTACCGGCCCTCTGTTTCAAGTAGATGCTACAATGTCTTTACTCACAGATTTGTACTTTGGGCAATCTCTGTTTGGCTTTCTGTTTGCTTGTAGTTGGTTCATAACCTTCTAACTTTGAGAACTTACAGACATATTGACAATTCAAGTAGACCAAGTGCAGAAATATAGGGCTCACTGCACAGTATCTGGGATCTATTCTTGGCAGCTGCCTGGTTTAAGTGTGAGCTGCTTAGGAACCCTAAATTGACACTGACTGACTTGATCACATGGGAATTCTCACAGGTGGCAAGCCTACGAAGACCAGGGGTACAGACGAGGATTGAGGCGAGGCTGTTTAGCCTGCTCCAGTTTACAGGTTATTCTCTTCTCTTCTTTAGATATCTTCCTGGGGAGGATAGAGTTCTTCTGCTTAACTAAAAGCAACATGATGTAAGCTTCATGAGCTTGTAACACCTAAAAGACTTGACATTTGCTGAAGCTCACATTGCTGAAGCTCACAAAAAAGTGGCAGATATCTCAGCAGAAGGAAGAAAGGAAGATGAAGAGTATATGGAATGAGAGAGAGATGTAACTCATTTTGATGGCTTGCCAGATGGTGAGGATTTGGAAAACAAGGCCATCTGTGACAGTTGGAATTGCAGCATCGATACTGATTTCCATTGTTCATCCTAGCCTTGGTCTCATTCTGCTGCTATCATTGCATGCTTGGAGGTGCCATTTCGCTCTTGTCAGGTAAAGCTGTAAGAAAACCCTGTTTATCTCTGCTTGTATAGAACTCTGAATGGGGGATATAAACAACAAATGTGCAACTTGTTTCTTTAAATCTTTGCTACCAGAAGCTGAGATTTGGGATTATGGGTGCTCAGCCATCAGCAACAGAAAGAATTGCCCTGGAAGACAAAGAATGAAAATGGTTTCATGCAGCAATTGGATGATGGCTTACCTCTGGGGGAGCTTCCATCCTGGACCAAGCCTTCAGCACTGAGCCTAGGTGAAACAAAACTTGAGATCTTCTACCATCACCAGGGAGTGCTGCTGCTTCACTTAATTGCTACAATTATGTTCATTCCTTCCCTGGTTGCATTTGTAAAGGTGCATCATCCTTCTATGTGCTTCACCCTCTCCAGTTTGCAACCCTGAGCTTTTGATGTTTGTTTCTGGTATCCACATTATCTTTACAGATTTTTGTTTGGCATCTGCAGAGAGCAGGGCAGGAGTGGACACTGCCTGCCTTCCTTGATTCAGTTCTTGCCTTTGGTCTTGTTCTGCATGGGCTTCAATCCAGCACCACAGATGCAAACATTTCTTTAATCAGAGTGCCTCGGCTTGTTGGTTCTCCTGAGCCTCATGCAGGTCTCAGTTTTATTTACCTCCTGGCAGGGATGTATTGCTACTTGGTTGGGCTTGCACTGGCCCCTTACAGGGCCTTCTATGCCCTATTCATCATTGGAGTAATAACAGCTATAACTAGGATAAGAGACAAGCAAGCAAAAGGAAAGGGGGAGAATGGTGTGAATCAGAGGCATTTCCATAGACATTGAAATAAAAGTGTTCTCAGTGGTACTTCTACTCTGTGTGTGTGTGTGTGTGTGTGACTGAGAAATGTCTAGTTTCTTCGTTGATGCAACCAAATTCATTTAGTTCCACCACCTGTGGGGAGGGGGAATACATTTGCAAATTCACAACTGAGGTTCAGTCATGCACATGAAAAATATTATCACTCTCTTGGAGCTGCTAAGAAAGTTTGGTGCCAAAAGTACCTTGGAGCTGGCAAGTTAGTGGCAGTGGGACCCTTTTAGTTTGCATAGGTTAAGGAAGCTCCCTCCAAGTTGAGTTTATTTGACTTCTTGCCACCCATGCAAAGATCCTGCCAGTAATTGTATTTGTGGCTTGTGAAGTGATTTCAGAGAACGAGATGTTGTGTCTAACACAGATCTAGGAGTGTACTTCATCTGCATGGAAATTAACTTAGTGGGTTGACTCAGCTCCATAACAACGATGTTGTGAATGCATGCAAAGTCAACATGGGAACCCTGCAGTAGAAGATCCATGTTCACCTTCCTCAAAGTATTGGAATTTGATAGTTGGATATATATCTTTTTGAGTTCAAGGGATTGTGACGACACCACTAACCATGCATTGTTGAGCATTGCAACAATTAATCACAACATTGCAACTTGCTAAGTTTCTCAACCCTAAACCCAAATTTTAGTTTCTGAAGTTATAATACATATAGAAGTTAAAACATGAACACGATGCATCAAACTTGTTGTGTCTCATCATCTTGTTGCAAAAACACACTAGGTTTAAGAAGAGTCCTAGCAATAAAGGCAAAGGGTGTGGTGTTGGGGTTTGAAAATGGTCAAGACATCCTAATTATTTTGGGGAGATGAGTAACTTGTGTGCCTTTGTTGGTTGTTATAGTTCTCAATCTTAAAGGCTACAATAGGATTGTTGCACTAGATGGTTTTGGTGATTGAGTGCTCTAAAATCAAGTGGATCCCATTGTTAATCAATTTCAAATTAGATTTATTAGCTGCAATTTTGAAGTTGAGAAAATTGCAATTGACCTTACTAGAGATGTTGTCAGATGTGCTACAAAAACCTATTGAGAAGAAACATTGGAAATAATCCACCATACCTAGCTTACAAAAAGAAGACCAAGAAACAACTTTCAAATTTTATCTCTTGTCATTTTTGAGTATTACACATTGGTAGTGGTTGGTGATGTGAAACATGGATTTTAAGGCATAGTTAATCACATAAGAGAACTTATTGTTGCTATTTGTTTTGCAATTCCTTGATACCTCTATTGCTTGCACTATATGGAAATCTACTAAGCTAGTTCAAACTAGTTTTCATATTGGAATTACCCTTGTCCAACAAACCATTGGTGACTAGTGTGAAGCAATTGCAACCTTGTTGTTCACCTAAGTTTGTGTGATGGGTCAATCAACCTTGTTTGTCCTAATGCACCACACAACTACAACATGTCGTGTGTTTAGTGAAGTTTTCCTTTTTGTCATTATTTCTACAGGTAGTTGCAAAGACCATGGCATGCAAAGTTGGATTCAACTAATTGTTCAACACAAATACCTCATTCATTATTTGAAGTAGGAAGAAGATCCAATTCATTCTTGAATCAGAATTTTGGAGTTGGATTACAGGAGGAAATTACTAACCACCCTTAGAATAATTTTGTTGGAAAGTATTGCATGCATCATTGAATAGAAAATTTTTTTTTGCCTCTTGTCCCTAATGTGCCACCACCTATCCTAATGAATGTTGATGATCCACTTGATGTGATTTATGAAAATTGATTGCTCATATTGTTGTTGGACACGGTAGGCCTCAATAGCCTTCATTTGATGTAGCTCAAAAAATTTAAATGGTACAATTTGTATGAATGTCATGGGGAGAGACGGTCTTCAACTAGGACAACATTCTACCACTATCGATACATGTGTGCATGAAGATGGAATGTAATGAGAAACTACTTGTTCCAAAATGGAATTCATTGGAGGTAAATGCTAAGAAGAGAAGAAATGAAGAAGGGCAAAAGATTATGGATATGAAATGTACACAAGCCAAAAAATGAAGTTCAATACACGAAGTGTGTGTTTATCATTGCATTGCAATTTGGTGTTGTGACAAAAAATTTAAAAAGGTTCATATAGTTTGATTCCATATTTTTGTTGTTAGGGAAAAGAAACCCTTGACAAATTATGAAAGCTTCAAATCTTTCTTTGATTTTTTGAAGTTGAAAGGAAACCTTAATAAACATTAATGTGACTTAGTAGGTTGGGAGATGGTTTATTGTATCCACTAGCAAATGTTGAAGGTTAATAAGGAGGCCACATGTTTTGTTGGATATGTTGCACTCACAACAAATGAAGTGACCAACATTGACAACAAAAATTGGGTTTCTATGCATGGATATGTGGTGAAGGATTGGTGCCAAATCTCCATTATGATTATTGTGAAGAGGATCATTGACAGCTCCAACTCAAATAACCTAGCATAGATTTTGATTCAATTTTTTTTCATCAAAGGAGAAATTTTTGGAGAAAATATTATTAACCAACTTGGGTCTTTTGGTGCAAAAGCAATTTTCTTTTCAAGGAATGTGGAAAGGAATTTTAGTGCAACTCTATAAAAAAATATGCCCCATTTATGGTGTGAATGCATTGCATGGCTTAAAGGTGGGTGAATGCATGGTGCAGTGGCTCAATAGCAAAAGAAATTACACTCTTCATAAGTTCATACAAGATTCTTTAAAATGATTCAAGTGAACATGGTTGTTAGTTTAAAAAATATTGTTATTCCAATCTTTGAATAATACATGTTCAATCACCTACAAACCTTCTCAAATCTATGTGAAAACTTGTATTTAATGTAGCTGATGTCATTTTTCAATTTAGAAATCTTAAAAGGAAAACCCACAAAGTCCAGAAAAATAATGTTTTGCCTAAAACTTTTGAAAACATATGTTTTTGAGACAAATAAATTGAAAAAAAATAAAATTCCAACTCATATGGACTTATGAAAATATGATCAAATTTTAACCATCACAAGTTTTTAATTATTAAACAGTTAAGGTTTTCAAAGAAAATATTCCTCATATGAATTTATTATCTTGTATTACATTATATATTGAGTCCCAATAACAAATTTGGAATGTGAATCAATATAATTTTTTCCATTTTGTGATGTTCTAATTAGATGATCAATGCATTTTTTTGACTTCAAAAGTTCATTACTACTAACAAATGAATTTTTTATCAATAAATAACCACACATTTCTCTTCATAATGAAATTGTTCATCTAAATCCAAGTCCCAATTAATATAACTAAGTATATATTAATCACCGTATGCATTTGAATAAAGGGTACCGAGGGAAAAAACATCATTTCATCACAAAAGTGAATCACCATAACTTCCATCTACCCAGGTGCAATTTTGCAATGCAAACTCTTTTCAACCTACCAATTATTTCAAATTACAAAACCTCATGCAATCTTTGTATGGGTATTATTCTAAGAACCCAAAAAGTCACCTTGAGTTTACTAAACTAACTTTGATTATGAAAACAAAGGATAGCAAGATCTTGGGAAGTGTGAAAACATGTTGGATTTCTATCATATCATTATGGAGAAAATTCTTTGAAAATGTTGGCCCTTTTGATGAAGATGGTTTCAAATGCACCCACTATTACCTTGGCTACCTTAAATCTTGATCCATTATGTGATGTGGATTTTTTTTTTGTCCTTGGTATGTTTCATTCCCATGTTGGAATTGTGAATTCCTTGGTGAAGTTTGTCCAACTTTATGATGTTTTTGTTTGACTTTGTGGCAATATTGAATATTTGTCAAATTGATCTCAAATTGTTATGTGGATCTCACTTTGGCTTTCAATGATTAATTTTTTGGGGATTTTATGGGTTGGTGGAAACCAACCATGATGACATATGTATAAAGTGGATCATTAATTTAAACACCAAGATTTATCACATAGGGTTTGAACTCAATGGTTAACATATATGGGCAAACACATAAAAACATGGAAAGAAAAGTCAATTTTTTGTGATTTGTGATATTTACTCCGCCATTGTGATTGGGGTGAAACTTCAATTGCTACTGGTAAATAATTACCAAGTTGGATCTTCGTTTTCCTTCTCAAGAATTCATGGCTACATTAGTAGTGGTCTTGGTTGTAAAAGGACCTTAAATCCAAGTTTATTCACTTATAGATGGAACGTTTTTGGATTTGTAAAGGTCCACTTTTGTGTTGTCCATGAAAAATAATTCTCAAGTTGCCATGGAGCCTTTACATGATATAAACCCTTTGACCCACCTATGGAAAGGGTTAACTACTAGCCAAGTTGTGATTCATTGCATCCTAGAATATATTGAATTGTTGAAGGTTGTAGTTGTTTAGGTTATTGGATCCATGGAAAATGAACGCACTTTCAACATTTCCATAATCATGGTTTGTTTGGTACCCAACTTTTGGCAAATTGACATTCCTAGGTCAACTCATGTGTTTTCTCAAGAACATTGACTTCATTTGCTTATGTAGGTAGGCCATGTGTTGCTATGGGTAAAGAACATTTACTAAGGTTTGATTCCCCCACATGGCATTGTCATGAATTTCGAAGATGTATATCAAAAGAAAAAATCATCCCACATTCTCTATGATGATTGTTATTGATGGTATCATTAAATTTTATTTGTTGTTGCCACAATTTTGCCTTTTCAATGTGCCCTTGAATTTGCACATTTTAGATCTTGAGCTTTTTGAATTTGGATTTTCACAAGTCACCATCTTTTAAACCTTAACCTTTTTGAACTCATCAATGTTTTGAATGTGGATTTTCATGGGTCATTGCCTTGTAAACCCTAACTACAAGAAAATTTGGTCTTTTAGAAGGTCCAACTTGACTAAAATGTCCACATTGACCAAAGGGGATGGTCATTTTGACTAAACGTTTGGTGGATGAAAAATCGAATTATTTTTTACTAAAACAATCAACTAGAATGAACTTTTTGACCATTTGATACACTAAACATCTAGTCAAAAAGGGCAAAGGTCTATCAAGATGACCAAGGCCTAATAAAATCAACCATACTCAATGGCTAGGGATTAGTCAAATTGACCATTTTGATTTGACATCTAATCAAATCAACCATATTAATTTGGTTAACCTATAAGTTTATTTGGCCTAAAAGATATACCTAACTTAAGTTCAAAATTGGTTAAATTAGG
>Ga0209611_10005224_pt1 | contig 21879 bp, 17 predicted proteins | sample S1TSphgellanicum_3_FD_187693 | JGI IMG/M metagenome (GOLD analysis project Ga0209611, IMG submission 187693) | Host-associated microbial communities from peat moss isolated from Minnesota, USA - S1T2_Fc - Sphagnum magellanicum MG (SPAdes) (version 2) | ecosystem: Host-associated > Plants > Peat... | reverse complement strand
GGGGGGGGGGGGGGGTTTCTTTTCGGAATCTAAGACGGTGTGACACAAAAACTTGCAACAAGGTGGGTAGAAAGTAGGCGACAGTTTTGGAGACTAGTACTGAGGAGCGTAATTCTATTTTCCACTAGTTTGTAGCGAGAATTAATAATTTGCAGCTCCTAGATGGCAGAGCAGCGGGAACTGGATGTGGTAATCATCTCTGCACAGGATTTGAAGAATGTGACTACGTTCGGGAAGCAGAGTCCGTTTGCGGTGGTATGGATCCACCCAAGCAGGAAAACGACGACTCCAGTGGCGACTCACGGGGGTGTTAACCCCTCTTGGAATAATGCCGTTGTGAAGGTCCTATGTGAGCAGCGTCTGATCGATCAAGGGAATGGGGTGATGACTATCGAAATCCTCAACAAAGGTTCCATTTCCAATACACAGATTGGCTCGGTTACTGTGCCGCTGTCGCAAGCGATTGCACGGGATGCTGACAAAATCAGCCCAAACCAACCAAAATACATGTCATTTCAGGTACAGACCTGCAGCAAGACTGTCGTCCACCCATAGTGCTCCGATCAGCAGAAAATGTAGAACACTTTTGCATGTACTTTGTGCTAATTGTGAGAGATCTTGGCGTATCCATGTGTGCAGGTTCGAAGTCCATCAGGGAAGATCAAAGGTGTGTTGAATATATCGATGAAATTGGGAAATTCGAGAGCTGCACCTCAAGTCGCTGCAACACAGCATGGAGCTGCCCCAACAAGAACAACAACAGCAGCAGCAGCTGCTTATCCAGCAGTCGGATATAAACAACAGCAAACAGGCAACTTGCAATACCAACAATTATATCCACCATCGGTGCAATACCCAGCTGCACAGTATGCTCAAGGATTGCAGTATCCACCACAATTTGCTGCAGCTGGACAATATCCACCACCTCAGTACTATGCTCCTCCTCCTCCAGCTTATTATCCACAAGCACCAGTCTATGTTCAACAAGTACAAAGACCTTCTGGAAGTGGTTTTGGTGGTGGTTCTGGGCTGGGACTTGGAGCTGGCTTGTTGGGTGGTGCTGTAGGAGGCCTCCTTCTAGGAGAAGCTCTTGATGGTTTTGACCGTGGTGGAGGTGGTTGTGGTGGTGGTGGCTGTGGAGGTGGGGGTTGTGGTGGAGGTTGACTGTTTTGTGTGAATTCTTGCACATAGGTATATAATTTTTCCTACCTACCAACCATGTTTAGGTACCATTTGGACTCTTGTATCTAAAATGTCTATATGGGTCCACTCGAATTGCATGATCTAGAAGGTTTGGTTTCAATCACCTAGTATACTTTTTTTTTTGAAGCCAAGATATTTTAATTTTGGAAAGCTTTTTGTTTTCCCTCCAATGTTTGTTTGATTCTTTCAGTTGAGTTGCTGTGACTAAATTGTTACATATGTACAATTTTTCCAATCAATAATGGTTTCAATTTTTCTTTAATTGTCTATTTTTGATTTCAAAACAATTGGATATCATGTGACAAAAGGACTTTTTGTCTAAAAAAGGAAAAAACTATCTCAGATTTTCACAGTACAAAGTTGTTTTACCATGAACTGTTTTTTCATCACATCACAAATTGAGTTCCACCCAAGAGAGGCAAAAGATTATGAGCCTCAGTGGAATAAATTAGGCTCATTAATCTTGTTTTTGAAGGTTGGCATGTTGAAGAAGGATGTTGGGATTGTCAGTAAAAAGGGTATCAAAACAAGTGCCTGGCCATGTAATGGCTTTGGCCTTGAACAAAATCATGAGAAATGATGCAAATTTTGTCTGCAAATTGTGACCCATTTAGGTTTTGAGGAGGTTCCTATCACCCTTGAGGGCAATCTAGGGATGGGTACAAAACATCACATCTTGATCCACACCACCATGTACCATTATTTCCAATGGCCATAACCAATGGACAATTTCATGGGTATCATAAACAGCTAATCTTTTTATCCCTTCTAAATCTTCACCCAAGAGATAAATCGTTGGGCTCATGTGACTATTCGTGCTTCATTATTTGGTGTTATTTCCCTCTTCAACACTGCCTCCTCAAAACTAATCATCTTATGCTTAGAGTAAAGGTGGGGGGCATTCTCAAAATAAGGGCCTATAATGAGGTGATAGTTGAGCTCTGCCACGCATTTTGAGAATGTCCCTCACCCATTGGCTTTACCCATTGGAAAACATGAACTGATGGTTATCATGAACCTGAACATACATAGATCGCAAGGCATAGGAAGGGGAGATTTCTTATGCCTACTCCATAACACTGTCAAGGATTATGCCTACTTATCTTACACCTATGAGTAGGCATAATATCCCTCCCTCTCTCTTAAGGAATGAGTGTGATATTTCTGAATGAAAACACTAAAAAGATTAAGTTGTAAATCACATAGACCTAACCTAATCTGGAACAAAAAGGGCATAACACATCAGCTCTTTGAGTTCCGGATTTTGGAGGACAAAGTAAACATCCCACATTGCACTAAGTGGATCAAGGACCGAATTCCAATGTCACAAGCTTACTGAAAACGTATTTATATTGACCAAATTCCACAGGGTAGATTGCACTTGTATTTGGATGCAAGGGGATTGCAAAAGGGAGAGAGTTTTTTCTGTAGTCCCAGAATAAAAGATGGGGAAATAAACACAAATCCATCAAATTTTAACTGGACTGATGATAAACTACAAATTCTCAATAAATTATGTACGGTTTCCACAGCCGCCATTTCTTCGGCATTACACTGGTGATTCTGCCAGCAAAATCCTTCCTGTAAACTGCAAACAGGCACAATTGCACTTTTGGGTGCAAATGAACAGAATTACAAATCAACTGATCAAACTAATTGAATTCTCAGCAACAACAACTGAAAGCAGTTGCTTTGCTGCAACAGAATACCTAGGCAGCTTCAGCAATTCCCTGTGCAATAAGGTACTTATTTTGACTCTTGGACTTAAGCAGCTGGATTTTTGAATTTCTGAGGATTTTGGCATATGAAATATTATTAATAGGACAGCAAGCACTATCACAGCTGTGCTGTCTATTTATGTTTTTATTGTGTCTCACAATTGAAGGTTTGTGTTTGAGGTGTGCAGGTTTGAATTTGGGTAATGAAACTTTCAAGTGTATTCAACCAGTGGTTGGGTGTTCCTTTTTTACTATTTTTTTCAAAAAAATTGACACATCTGCAACCAAAATTTCCAATTTCGACAAACTTAAAATTAATTTAGTTCATGCCAAACCTACCCAAGTGCAATGGTAGTTTTTCTTAGGACAATAGGTTTTGACATGTCACACATTTGAGGTAAACTTTGCAATTACATTCAGTATAGTGTAAAATATGTGATGTATATTGTGGTATATAATATACTAATATCAATTATTCCTTGTAATCCTTGTGTCAATTACACTCAAATATTCGGAATAATTGACATTACTGTAGTACATACCACAGTAAATAGCGTACAATTTAAATTATAATGTATGAAATCACAAAGTTCATCTCACACACGTTTCAGCCAAGGCCCATTCTATGACCGTAGTACTTGGGCTGGTTTGGCAGCAAGGTGCCTAATATTTATTATTATTTTGTCATTTACTTTCATAGGAATAATAATAATAATAATTTACAATTGGACACTATACTAAATAATGAAGTTAGTGCTTGAGAGTTTCTTTCAGATTTTTGTCATGACAAGAAAATATTTTTCAGAATTCTTGGAAATTCCAAAAATAATTAATTAATCAGTGCCTAACCAGGCTAGGTACTAGGGTAGAGTACATTCACAATCTGCAATATAAAACAAAAAAGTGAAGCTATTTGTTTGTAAGTAATATCTCCCTTTCTTGACCAACAGCACTAAACCTAAAACATAGTAAGGTCAGCTTTACATAAGTTTGCACTTTCTAGAATTTTGACTTGCATTGTTCTCTCTATTGCATTGTCAGCACACCAAAGCATTGTATTGTAGCAAAGGGATCAAGGGTTCTGCAAATGTAAAAATATTTTAAGGCTATTGTCAAACACGAGTCAACTGCATATGCAATCAACTATTATTCTGTTTCCAACCTATAGTTTACAAATTGTGTTCAAATTATGTAAATTTTCATCAAGAGCAAAAATATAGCTTATTATGTAGAAATTTTGCAGAGGTCGCTCCTCTTATATTTTAAGAAACACTTGAGATAAAAAGATATTTTTAAGTTTGCTATGAAATCATGGTATATTTAAAATATATATTTTAGTATGAATCATAGGCACTTTATTTATATTTAATTAAATTATAAATTACCCTTTTTTAATAAGTTGTACTTTATGTGTTTTTACATGTCATTTGGAATAAAATGAAAGTGACCTCCCCAAGCTATAGATAAATGATAAACAAAAAAAAGTTAATTTAATCTATCAAATTTTACTAGGCCATTGAGAGTGCTACATGTGTAATATTTTTGTAGGAGTCTAGAGTGATATTTATGTAACGGAAAGAAGGCTTACCCCCACAAGACTCACTATGCTCTTGGGTGAAACATGACCTTGTTTCAAACCAAAGCCGACTTCAATCTTTTTTACAAAACAAAAAAAAACTAAAAGTTTTGCAAATCCAAAAGAATCATTCAAAGAACAACACCAAAGGTTCCATTATAAAAAAGTTAGAACTAAATTTTTTAATCCATTTCAAAACCATGAACTGAACAACATTGGTTTGAACACTTAACCCATAGACCACCATTAATTTTAGGACATATGTATGTAGATAGGTGCCAAATAGACAAGTGTCCATATCTAGATAGGTGCTCAAAAATGAGTTCTTGGTTCTATTTATGTGTTGAATGGAATGGAGAATTCTTTTTTTTAATATTGAAAGAAAAAGACTAAAATTGAGGGCTAACCAAAAATTAATCGACAATTAACCACCACCCAGAACCAGACAGAAACCAGGTCTAATTTTCAGAACCGGAACTGAAATCAAAATTGAATTATCGAAGAACTGGACCTGAAACCATATTCCCACCACCATTTTATGTGTGAAGCTGAAACCAAAATCAAAACTATTCTAATTTATTTTTAGAAATTGAAACCAGAGGTTTTTCATAAGAGCAAAGAACCACCCAACACTGCTGTTAACCCAACTACTCTCAATTGTTTGCAATATAACTCTTCAAATTTCTCGAACTTTCTCTTGAGATTTCAACCAGCTTGTGGCGCACAAAGTGCCTAATCCTTGCAAAACAGTCCCACCACGAAACACTAGGAACTAGGAACCAAGTATGGAGTAGATGATCAGTGGACAGAAAACAATTTTCCATTGTATTCCTGTCATTTAGCTAACCACAGTGATTAAGTACTAACCATTTGCAATGTATCTATCTACCCAGGTATCACAGGAAAAAAATAAAAAACAAAATGAAAGGTTTACCCAGTGTAAAGAAAAACCTTTTGCCCATTACCAAAGTCTCTTTACACATTACCAAAATTAGGCAACTCTCAACTGTAGCCTCATGCAAGCCCTTGTTTTGGTAATGCCCTCGCCCTTGTGCTTTACCTTAAATGTAAAGACCTAGCTTCTTCTTTTTTCTTAAGTGTATTGGAACATTATATAACAAAAAAAATTGTCCAGTTCTCAAAAGAGCTTGAAGAAAATAATAAAGCCCACTTCCCATCTTGTCACTGCCACACTGCTCTGCAGCTGAGGTTGTTAGTTATTGCATGGAGTAAAACCTGCAACCTCATGCTTTACTTACCACTTGAAATACTGGTAAAATTTTGTTTTAAGTGAATGTGGAGGACAACTTACACTGATCCAAGTTTCTTCCTCAATAAAGGAGACACCTTAACACATAAGGTTTCTCAAATTGAGAATTTTCGGGAGCTCTTTAGAGTTTTAGGGCCATTGCAAGCTTACAAATCCTCGAGGCCACATTCAATTTGGAAACTTCCCACCAAGAAATGCAAAGAAAGTGGTGGTGGGAGAGAGATTGACATTTGGGTCGACTTCAAACGCTCCAGACAGAATTGCATTCGGGTCTTCTTGATATGCTCTTGAATTGTGAGAGAGAGAGAGAGAGAGAGAGAGAGAAAACAATTGTCAAGGTTTGTTTTTTCTAAGCATCAATGTCTGCATCATCATCAGTGCAGCAATTGCCACAAAATTAGTGTGCAAGATCTATCTCTTTTCTACACCACCACAAAAGCAGCAGCAGCAGCTCCACCACCACATGGAGAAGAAGAGAGAGATCGGTTCAAAAGGAGGAGCTTGCTGCGGCTACCTGTCTGTGTGCACCCGCAATTCCATTTTACCCATCAACAGTACAACTGCACTTCTTCGCAGAGCGCACCTTATAGAAACAGAGGCGACACTCAGAGATCACGGCAATTGCATGTAAGCTTGCTGTTGTTCCTCTCTGTCTACTGCACTTCTTCTCAGAGTAAGTGTGTGTTTTTTTCCCCAAAAATCTTGACCTGAGTGATCTCTTCGCACCCAAATCCAAAGATTGGACACAAATCTATGCAAGATGCCATGCCTCCTCATCAATTGTGGCTTCTGTGTGATCAAGATACATGGTTTGGATGATGCTTTTGATCACTCCATAAATGATGGGTCTTTTTGGATGAATGCTGTGATGCCTCCAAGGAAGATGGGCCTTTTTGGATGAATGATTTGGTGCCTCCATGGATGATGGACCCCTTTGAATGAATGCTTTGATGCCTCAATGGACGACAGACCTTTTGGATGACTTCTTAGGTGCCTCCATGGATGATAAACCTTTTTGGACGAATGATTTGATGCCTCCATGGGCCTTTTGGATGAATGCTTTGGTGCTTTATGGATGATGCACCTGTCGCTGAATCCTGATTTTTTCTCTCACAATCCGAAACAACATGAGTTGCTTCTACAGTTCGAAATCTTTCCTGTGCAATGACTGACACTAACTCAAGGGCTGGCTGGAGATCGTGTGTACCCAATCCACGTTTGTGCTTCTCTCTAAACCCTAAACCTGTCTTGGATCTGTGATATATGAATCTGGCAGTTTAGGGCAGAAGCTTAGCTTCCTGTAGTCTCTTGTGAATTCTGCAACCAAACTATAGAATGCTTTGATGTTGGTAAAGGAAACAACCAGCAGCTAAGAAGGCTCACAGAGAGGATTCTTTTTTCTTTTTTCTTTTTTCTAAGATCTTTTCTTGAAGCTGTGGCTTTCACTTCTTTTGTGGGTCTAGGAAGTGTTGAGCTGTATGGGTAGCAATTGTTGAGCTGTGGGGACATGATGGGGTGTTGCAGATAGAGGCATTGAAGGCAGTTGGAGTTGATGATGATGAAGTAGTGCTAGCCATCAACTGGGTACCACCCTGAGATAAGAAGGCTCACAAACCAGTAGGAAATCCTGGTTTTTTGGCAATTTCATTCTGTGTCCTTTTTGCGTGTGGATTAAGCAATTTGCCAATCACATTAGTCATACTCAATAACAATTGATCTTTCTCTAGCATCAAAAGATCTGAAGTATGGAAATCATTCAGAAATTTACATTTGTTTTCAAACCTTTGCCATAACTCTGTGTGAATTTGTGCATTTTGTTTGAACCATAGACTTGTTGTACTCAAGAAGACATGATAACATTTTCCTATTTTTGGTTAATGGCAGCTGTCTGGGATTGTGGTGTCAGAAATTATCTTGAGAATCAGCAGAAGTGGAGCTTGTCACAACAAATTGACTTGTGAGCAGTTGCTCATCAGTTGGGAAGATTTGGTTCCCAAGTCTTTTAATATGATTGCATACCATGCTCATGTACTTACTGCATAAAAACCTGTGTGGTTGTTGACAGGTGATGATGAACTTCTTAAGGGATCTTCAAGAGCAACTGGGCAACAGAATTGTATGTTCCCAGGAGGCAGAGCCAATGGATCATGGTGGTGAAGCTACAATTATGGTAACAAAGGTATGTTCTTTGTGCTCAGATATTGTTTTGCCATCAATTCTTAGGTAGGTCTACTGCACTACATCTTCTTGAGATGTCTATTCAATTGGCCCTTAGTCTGCGTGTCCTTGCTTTGCACTGTGCACATATCTCTCTTTCTGCAGTCATTTGGAGTAACTTATCGGCAACCCTACAGTCAAGGACATTGTAAGAAACCATGCCATGGTACTGTAGGGACAATGTCATGGCATGCACAGTTGTTAGGTTGGGGCAGAAATCCGAAATCCCTGATCTGCAGACAATTACAAGATTGCTATCATTGGGTCAAGTTTATTATTGAACCCATGGCAGAAAGCTTCCCTTGGCAACAAGTTGCAAATGGATTTCTGGGATTTAGTAGTGATCTTTTGTCCATTTGTAAATCTGGAGCCAATAGTTGATACCAACCCCCACATGAAATTGGAAGGAATACCCTTCGTGACTTTCTAGGTGAAGAGGGTCATTTCTCTTCAACCTTGTAGAAAGAAAGAAGGGTAGTGATTCATTTTTTGCAGTAATAATCCTCCAACAATAGTCTGGTTGGCAGGTTTGCAGATTACATGCAACACTGATCACTTTGATGAATGTCACTCAGTAATGGAGTTCTGCTTATTGTTTGGTATCTGCAGCATGTTACACTCAGTCATGGTGTCACACGTGATCAAGATGCAGTGAGTTGGTACTACTAGCAAATGAATTATTGTGTTTTTCGAATTGGGCAGGTGGATGAGCCATCCAAATATGGTGTGGTTGTAATGGATGAAGAAACTGGTCGTGTCCATTGCTTTGTTGAGAAACCACAGCAATTTGTGGGCAACAAATTGAATGCAGGGATCTAATATCTCTCAAGCCCAAAAACATGACCATATTGAGCTGTGACCCACATCAATTGAGAAGGAAAATTTTCCCCAAATTGCAGCTGAAAGCAAACTCCTTGCTATGGTTTTACCTGGCTTTTAGACGGACATAGGCCAACCCCCTGGTTACACTGTTGGTCTTGGCTACCTCGAACTTTTGAGACAGAAAACTTCAGAGCTACTTGCTTCTGGGACAACATATGTGGGTAGCATCTTAGTGCATGAAAGTGCTGTGATTGGGGATGGCTGTTCAATAGGTGTTGATGTTTCCATTGGTCGAGGGTGTGTGATTGAGTCAGCAGGCATCCATCTCTCATGTTGTACTATAATGTGTGGGGTGCATGTGAAAAAACACACATGCATTGTGGGAGGTATAATCAGCTGCCATTCAACTATGGGTCAATGGGCATGAATTGAGAAGATGACAATGCTAGTTGAGGATGTTCACGGTTGTGCTGATGTCTTCGAAAATGATGGTGTTGTCCTTCCAGATAAAGAGAGATCAAGAAAAGTATTTTCAAGCCTGAGATTGCTATGTAGTCCTCAACCAAGTCAGCCTCATGTGCCTTAATGGACACAACCAGGCATGCCTTAAAGCTCTGGTCAATGGATAGATCAGTTAGTCTTGGGCATTGTAATGAACTCCAAGTTGGTGGCTGGTCATTCATGTGAATCTATTCTTTTCTAAATAGTGCAATAAACTTTCATTGAAAATATGATGGATGTTTCATCACTCACTGTTTTTTTGGTTTGCATATTTGACAATAAAAATTGTTGGAAAATGCAATTCATAGCCTGAAATGTCAATTGGAATTATTTGATACTTACCCCTGCCTGCACAAATTAGTATTTCTCATGGTTTGCTGATAAGAGTCCTATTGTGATCAAATGGTTACCATGTGGCCATTTCCTCACAATAAACAGCTTGGACTGAGAATGTCATCTCTTGAGCATCCGCGACAAGAGGATGGCATTACTTTGGATGAAGTAGTCTTTAAATATCACAAAACTGAGTTTGGACTTTGAACCCATAAAATATGTACATAATACAATCTCCAAAAGGGCTAGTAAAAGAAAATGATTGCTTTTGATTGGCCCACGTGATGACATTTTAAATAATCTCTATCTTTATTCTGATCAATTTTTCATATAGTCTATTGGTGGGGATGGGGAGATAATTAGCACTCTACGTTTCATGTGGTAAACCCAAATAATGGGTGTGAGGAGATGCTCTTATACAAGCTATCTTGAAACCCTCCTACCTCCTCAACACCTACTTAGGTAACTACCATTATAAGTGGGTAAGTATCATAGATAAGTACATAAGAAATGCAAGTGGTTACCATGTAGGTAGATAAGTAGGTAGAGAGCTTGGTGGCAACAAGGTAGATAGATGAATGTGGATGGTTAGTACATAGCTAACCACCATGGTTAGAAATGGGACAAGTTCATACAACAAAGACACAATTCCTGTCCACACACCATCCATCCTGCATGGTGAATTGGTGGGAGCTACTTCACTCTGGGTGTAGCTAGCTATATTCTGCAAATAGGGTCTCCAAGACTTGTTATTGTTCAGTGTTATATTCTGCTAACCAGGCGTTGTACTGCTAACCCATGCCATTCCAACTCCAATAATCAACTCATAAAATGCTATGGTATGTTTTAACTATTTTCAAGCAAACATTTGGAACAGCACACTACACATCAACCTTTAGTGGGGACAACCCAAAGAAACATAGTTTATGCATTCTCACTGGGACTTAACAAGTCAAGTGGTAGCCTAAGTCTGAAGGAACTGGACATGTGCACTATTGTACACCTTCGAACATGTTAAGGTGCAATTTTTTTCTTCTAGAGTGGTGCCAAATTATCTCACCTTCTATACGTGCAATGTTTCACCATTATGAACAATTTCCAAAACCACTTTCCAGGGCTTCAATCTTAAAGTAACATTGGGTTTGCCATAGGAAGTGAGCAGTGTGGGGCAGGTATTAAATTCAAGACTGGGTATTTGCTGGTTTTTTGACCGGTTATATATGTGCCAGCAAGGGCTTATTTTTTCTAAAACCCAGAACCCCCTCTGACCCAGGATTTTTTTGAAACAATCTACCCGCCCTCACGTCATAACTGGCAATTCTATACGTCAAATATGTGAACCTGAATTGGATTGGAGGTGAAATAAACGCACAAGTATCTATCAAAAACTCAAATTCATATCTTGATGAGGGTTATGGTTAGGGTTTTAGGGTTTTTGTGTGCAATTGTCTTTTGTCAGTGTTCATTTTCTCACTCTTTGATCCCCTTCACTTCCCACCTCTATGATTTCTTTTATACTTTCATGACATCCAAAATACATCATCAAATTCTGCAATGATGTTTCATCAATGTGACCTTCTAGTTAGTTTAATGCTAAAGATGAATCAAGCTTTAGGGAGGATGGAACATGCATCTACAACTGAACTAAAAGAAGGTAGTTGTCTTACTTAGCTTTGTTTGTTTTTCATTTTGCACTTTTGGTTTCACACTTTGTTTTTGTGTCTGGAGGTGCGTTGTTGTTTTACATTTTGCATCTTGTGTTTGTGCTTGGAGGTTCTTTGTGCATTGTGGGAGGTGTGTTGCGTGTTTAAGGTTTGTGAAGCAGTGAAGGTTGAAGGGGACCTTTGGCATTAACATGCCTTTTACCTCTTCTAAAATTTCTCATGTTCTATTGGTTCACCAATTTCTTAGCATCTGTCACTTGTTGCCTCTCAATAAACCAATAACATTGTTCGTCTTTCCTTTGCACTTCATTTGTTAATTCAAGCAAAAAGCTGCACAAGTGGGAAAAAACTTTGAATAAATAACTTGTGCTTTATTTCCATCATTGGGCTACAATTTCTAAACTTTAATAAACTTCTAAAGTTCACATTTTGTTGCCACTAAATTCAAGGTTCAAGGTTCAGGGGTGATGGCTTCTTCAAATCCAAATTTGAGTGTTCATGGTATTAGCTTTACTAACAATATCTTTCCAACATGTGCAAGATATGTTAACAACTACAATTTTGACAATGTGCAGCCTATGCATGAAAATGGGGATTTGGAAAATCCAAATTTTGTTGTTGTTGGGAACAAATTGTCACCATTGTCCATTTGGAAAATTTAAGAAGATAAAAAATGGTTTAAAAACCACATTACCATAATTTACCTATTTCATTTTCGAAAATGAATGGTTATCAACATGTGACCTATTTCCAAAATCAAATCATGAGATGTGTCATCTTTCATAGTGATATAACTCCACCCGAAATATTGGCCATGCACACCAAATGTAGGAAAGGTTTCATTACATACCATAAATCTAGTGGCATAATAGCTATGAAAGAACATGTTGAATTTAACCACTCTACTTTACAAAGAACATTTTTAGAAGATGTAGCAACCATGGCCCCAAGATCCCCACGTGGTTGTGAGAACATTTTTAGAAGATGTAGCAACCATGGCCCCAAGATCCCCACGTGGTTGTGAGAACATTTTTAGAAGATGTAGCAACCATGGCCCCAAGATCCCCACGTGGTTGTGAGAACATTTTTAGAAGATGTAGCAACCATGGCCCCAAGATCCCCACGTGGTTGTGAAAACATTTTTAGAAGATGTAGCAACCATGGCCCCAAGATCCCCACGTGGTTGTGAGTCTAGTAAAAAAAAGGCAAATGTATTTCTCACTACAATATTTGATTTTTTTTTTATTGTTAATAAATTCAAAAGAGATGATGTGACACAAGCAGGTTTGTGGAGGATCTAATGTTGTTTATGGTTAAAGGGATGTTGTTATGAAGACTATTGAATCCATTTAGCTATAGAGGATGGCGTATAGGCTATGTTCACAACTTGTCTTCCCATTCAAGAAGACGTTTATTAAGGATATTGTGCTACGTTTGGAAAAAAAAACCACGATTACATATGTGCAACCTACATAGGCTAATTGTTTATCAACCATTTGCACATTTGACTTGTGAATGTCAAAAAAAGGTGCACGATGTATTTGTTGTTGTTAATTTCATTTCAAGTGACTTGGAAGTAAAGCATGTCACAATTTGGTTGGGTGAATGCACGATCGAATGGCTCAATATCAACAAAAAATACATTCCTCGTAAGTCCATACAAGATTCTTTAAAATTATTTAAATAGACATGGTTGCTACTATAAAAAATATTTCAATTTTAATTTTTGAATAATACATATTCAATCACCTACAAACTTTCCCGAATCTATATGAAAACTTGTATTTAATGTAACTGACATCATTTTTAAGTATGGAAGTCTTAAAAGGAAAACCCACAAAATTGATATGGGTCCATTTACAATTGGGGTACCAAAAAGGAATGCCTAATTGAAAAAGGACTATAAAAGACAACTTTAGATTTTTGTTTATCTTACATTATTATAATTGTAATGGATTATTGTATGCCAATAGATAAAATGATGTCTTCTTAAATTAATAAAACTATTTAAAAATCATTTGGATACTATGTTAATGTCATTTTGAGTCCTATAAACTAAAGGAATCAAGTGTCTAAAATATATATTTTTAAGTAATCAAAAGGAAGGCATAAAACCATACAATTGATTTCAAATTTTTTATACAACAAAAACATGCCCCCTTCTATGAAAGTACATGTTCATTGGATGAATTTGATGAAAAACCAAATCATTCAAAAATTTCAAAGCTTTAAAATTTTGAAGGAAAGGGCTACAAAGCAAAGGACTCATTTTTTAAACCATTTGATAAAAAAATTGTGTTTAGTGGGTTCAAAATGTCTAGCTTTAGATGCAAGTCACATGTGAAAAAAATAAACATGCCAAAAAACATGTTTGGTTGTCCATTGAAACTCATTTTGGGATTTTTTAAAGATGTTTTGCATTTTTGGCACTAAACTAAAATATTCATAGACAATTATGTATGATGGTGAAAAATCACCATTGACACATAAATTATCTTATATTGGACTATTCAATTTTACTCACTTAAGTTTGTTTCAATAAATGTTATTTGTAAAAAGTAGCTTTAAAAAATCCTTAAGTATTTTTTTCCATGTTTAGTACCCCAACCATGAATGGACCCATATGAATGATGACCCATGTAAAGCTTTCCAAAAATATGTTTTTGGGGCAAAAAAACTCAAAAACAAACAAAAATTGCAACTTGTAGGGACGTATGAAAATATGATCAAATTTTACCATTCAAAAGTCCTTAACTATTAAACAGTTAAAGTTTTCAAAGAAAAGATTCCTCATATGAGTTTATCATCTTGTATTACATCATATATTGAATATCAATAACAAATTTGTGATGTTCCAATTAAATAACCAATCCATATTTTTCAACTTCAAAAGTCCATTACTATTAACAAATGATTTTTTTATCAATAAATAATCACACAATTCTTTTCATAATGAAATTGTTTGTCTAGGTGCAAGTCCCAATTAACAAATCTAAGGATATATTGATCACCATATGCATTTGAATAAAGGGTACCAAGGAGAAAAACATTGTTTTGTCACAAAAGTGAACCACTTCATTAGGCATCTACTTAGTTGTTTTAGGTGACAAATAAGCAATGCAACTATGATTCCTAAATTGTAAGAGTTACTATATATGTTTTTTTAAACCAAGATTGCTTACATTAAATATGAAGGCTTCAACTTGCAAACATGTGCAAATGCCTTGACTTCTATTATATCATGTAATACTTTGCCCTTGTTGAAACTTTTATTTGGAGCATACATTTTCAAAAGTATGTTAATACACCACTAAAAATGAAAAAGTGGTTAATTGGGTGCAAACAGACTAATAGGAACCATTGGTGTTCCTTTAGGTGATTGATTTTTGAAAAACATGCTTAGAGTATTTTCATTAATGTTTTCAAAAAATGTTTTTAAATATATATATTTCTAATTTTTACTATTTTGTTAAAGTTTGTGTTAAAATTTTGCCAAAAAATATCATTTTCAAAGTTTTCCAAGTCCATTTACAAGTCTTTTTATTACTTAAAAATAGTGGTTACAAGTCCTTTGACATTATTTTGAAGGTCCAAATGTTAATGAAATTATTTCATATTTTGGACATTTATAGAATAAGATATTAGATTTGATAATGTGTAAAAAATTTAACTTATTTTCACTTATTATTATTTTTAAATAAAAAATTCAGAAAAAATTAATAAATTTAAGCACTAGTTATGATTGCTTTTGGCTCCTATTAGCATAATTGCACCCAATTTTGCTTTCTACATCTATAAAAGCTACTCAATTTACCATCTAGAAATGTATTATAAGGCCTAAAATGTCTAGTAAAAGTAGGCAAGCATGGAACAAAGCTTTTTTCGAATCTTGATTGTTCAAAGCTTAGGAAACTCAACATGTACACTTGTGAAAACAAGGTAAATGTTTTTTTATCACTCTCTAATTGTTTTGTGATTTTATTGATTTTTTTTTGTTTTTGGTTTCATGATCTTTTTGAGTTTTTTTATTATGGTGGTTTTGATCATAAATTTGTTAATTGAATGTATTGGTTTTTCAAAATGCCATTGCACTATATTACAATTGACAATTTGTGGTGTTACAATTTCATGTACCATCTCCACAATTTTGGGTTGTATGTGAAGTTTTGGTACAAGTTTTGTCCTCAATTGTTAATGATTATGTCTTGAACCATAATCATGGACATTGATTGTTCATGGGTGCTTTGCAATTTCAAATATCAACTTGTTAGGATATTCAAGAAAAGTTAACATTCCAAATTGTTCCTAATAACCTTGCTAAGGATGATATTTTTGACCATGAGTTGAAAGAACTCGATTTTTGTTGATGCAAAAAATTATAAATGTGCCCTATACTAGAAGAAATCCTCAAAAATGCAACCAATGCTTTTACAACTATATGCAACTAATTGTTATTTGCAACTAGTTCTAATTGTTTCTACAACTATTTTACAACTTTCATCATTCTACAATGATTTTGGTGACACAAAGAATAAAACAAGATTCCAACCATTATTATAGTAACACAACATATTCTTCAAAATCCAACTAGCCAAATTGAGACATAATTTTTTTGTTGCAAGCATTTTGACTACATTTTGCAGATGTCATTTCCAAACAAACAAGGTGGACAAATTTATATTTATTAACAAAAATTGGCTATCTAATCTTTGGATTGGCTCCTTGAAACCCACCAACTTTGCATTTGCATGTGAGATGGAATCTAAATTGATGGTAGAGCTAGAGGCAAAGTTTGAAAATGAAGTTGAGGGTGAAGATTTCGCAAACTAACATGATTTTATTTAATCTCCCATTTTTCCTATGTGAAGGTGGTTGTATGTGCTCCAAGTGCTAAGTTGAAGATGATGAATTGAAAAAATTGTTGAGGTGGTAGGTTTCAAGCAACTTTTCTTAAATTCTACACCATTAGTTTTTTGCATGTAATATCGGTCTTGGGTTTAGAGTTCTGTGTTGTTGCTTGTGAGTTTGTTGTTGTATTCTTTGTCTATCTTTTGTGTTTTGGTTGTGTTTATCTTTCATACTTAATGTCTATGTTAGGTATGTTTGTGTCAATTTGAGTTTATGTTTATGTTTATATGAGTTTGTGTTTGTTTGAATTTGTCTTTTGTATTTGTGTTTGTGTGAATCTATTTATATGTCTATTTGTTTAGGTGTGTATTCGTATCTATCTAAATCTATGTTTATGTATATTTGTGTCTAAGTTTGAATCTATGTTTATGTCTATTTGAATTTGTGTTTGTGTGTATTTATGTCTATCTGAATATACTTTGTCTTGAAAGTTTGGTGTGAATGTTATTCTTGTTTTAAATTTGTTTTGAATCATTTATAAATCATATGTCTATTTTTGTTATGGTTTATATGTAATATGTTTTGTGTTTCTATGTCTTATGTTTCCATTTACAATCTATTGGTAGGCTTTTAAGGATTTTTTTGAGAATTGGATGGAGGATAAAACAATGGAAAAGTTGCCTAAAACTAAATGCCATTGAATATGATAGGAAAAAAATTCATTATGATTTTCTAGTTAGTTAGGCCTTCGATTTTCAAGTAATATTTGTGTAGTTTAGTTCATCATCATTGTGACCTCTAAGGTTTGTTATTTTATGGTGTTTATAAGAGTCTATTTTATAGTTTGCAATTAAAATTTTAAAAATTTTAAAAATTTCTTTACTTATTGTTAAATGTAAATACAAAAACTTGCTTACAACCTACAATTCAAACCTTGTAAAGGTAATGAAGACCTAAGACTTGTTTTTCAAAGGAGGTTTCAAATACCTCTGTTAAAGGACCTATATATACATGCATGGGTATCTTTTTAAAAACCAGGGCTTCATTATGGCATCTAAATAATGTGTTAATGAACTTATGTATACCCATTCAAGTATTTGTTAAAGAATTGGAACTTTGTTAAAGGCTTTCAAATACTTTGTTTAAAAAATTGGGTATACCATTTTGGGTATTTGTTAAATAATTAAGGCTTATACCTACTTAATCACATATCCAAACCCTCCAGCCCCACCTCGTAATTCTCCATTGTCACACAACAACACATTTTGGGTTTTGTGATTGGCCTTTACAACAACATAATAATCAAAATAGACATATCTGACTAGTGATTAATGAGTTTTTAAACCCATGTCATTTCACCCATTTAGTCATGAAGGACATTCAATTGCAAAGCCCAGTCATTTTAATCATTAGGATTTTAATTTTTTTTTATAATAATGAAATGTCATGTCATCATTAACTTAGTATGACATGTAAAGTTCATGTCATCTCAACTTAATCATTTTATTCGACTAAGTGTTACAAAAGACACCTTGATGAATGGATGACATGTGTCAAAAATCTATAAACACATTATGAGTCATTGCACATGACCAAAAGTCAACCTAACTTAGCTTGTTTAGCCAAAAGTCACTTTAACTTAACCTAATTAAGCTAGTAATTTATGTTAAACAACCTAGGCAACCAAACTTTGGCTAGGTGGCCTAGATTAAAAACAAACGTCAAATTTTTAACCCATGAATCCTAAACTATGCTACCTAACTTAAAGCAAGTGACCAAGGTATCATAGGTTGCAAGAGTGAGGATTTGAACCCCTCACCTTCACTTTGGGGTTCAAATCTTCATCCATTGCACTACCATAATTTTTTATATTAATTGTATTTAACACAAATTATTAAAGTTCAAAATTTTTTGCCTTGAATTAATGTTGGCCACCTTAGGTTGACATAACTACTACCTACCAACCTAGCTTTGACCCATGCCTCCCTAAGTTGACTTAAGATGAAGTAGTTTGTTAACCTATACTACTTATTAACCTAGCCTAGGTTAATTGAAACATTCTTAAGCTAAAAAAAAATCTTAGGATAAATATGTCACATTTAATCACATCATAGTCGTATCTAGTCATTCATAATCGCATTAGTTGCACAAACTTGAAGTGGTTACAAACTTATTAAAATATCTCGTAATGAAACTACTTAGGCTCATGATTTGGCAAAAAAACCAAAAGTTAAGAACCTAGGCAAACTTACTTAGGTTAAACTATTAGTAGGGTAACTTATTCTAAGTATATTTAAACATATTAGATGTAATAATTTCTTATGTCTAATTAAGTAACTTACAAGGTAGTTTATATTATGAAGTAGGTTTTTACTAAGTAGCCTATATACATAGGTTAACTTAATAGGTATGTTAACCTAAGCTAATGTGTTAAGTAGTTAAAAATCAAGGAATTATGTGTTACCTTTTTCAAAACAACTATTAATATTGTAATCATAATTACAAGTTAATAATAGATTATTTAATACACATATACATGCATGTGAATTCATGACTTCAAAAACCTCATGGCACACAAAAAATTATGGCATGCCATGACAAATATTGGTGCCATAAATTTAAAATACACAAAAACTTATGATGTTACTAAAAGTCATGGATTGCCACAAAAATTTGTGACACCTTATTGCCAAATGGCATGCCATGTTATCATCACATGGAAAATTAAATTGTTATTAATCAATCCCAAAGGACAACAATTATTTCAACTAGTTAATAAATGAGATTAATTCATCAAATCAATGACATGAATCATGATGTGAAGTTAGTGTCACAAGTCATGAGGTGTTGCGACTATTAGTCAACCTCGTTGCCATGTGGCATGCCACATCAACATCATATGACCATAAATTGTAATTATTTACCAAAAGTTGCAAGAATTAATGAAATTTTTTTATTACCTAATTTTGGATGGTTAAAAATACATTAAAAATAAAATTATGATATTTTGATATTTATGTAAAAACCATCAAGTCATGATATCAATTACAGTCACAAAACCATAATGCCACGTGGCACCACAATGACCTTTACAATGACATAGTCATGAACATGAACTCGTAGTTACAATCGTAGTAAAAAAATTAATAATAGTCATTTTATTAACTGGTTGTAAAACCCAAGATGTGTTGTTGTGTTGGGTTTCAAAAACTTGAATTTGGGTGATTATTTTAATAATAAAAATCAACCAATTGAACTTGGGCGATTCTATTGATTTATTTATTTCTAAAACTTAGACATGATTAATACTAGAAAAATTAAATATCCACCCCACTTTAAAGTGACTTGTTCCGTAGAAGGGGTTGAAGAGTGAAAAATGGATTAAAGAATATATATTATAAGTTTAAGAGAAACACAAAGGGAGTCATAAAGGGAACAATCAAAGGATTTAAATTTAATGGTTCCCCCCATTGCAAGTGAGAAAATTAAATCAAAGATAGGTGACTTCAAATTGATTGCCTACCTTAATGGACTAATAAATAGTTGAAATAAGTGACACAATTCACATTAGTCAATAATACTTACTAATGCAAGGTGAATATTTGATTTTTGTAATATTGATCAATTCTAGGTATTTCAAAATTTCAAAATCAAAGAACCATTCATTCCAGGTATTTGGAAAAAATCAGATTAAAAAACCCATTAGTTTCAAGTATTTCAAAAACTTCAAAGAATTAACAAAAACCTAGCCATTTTCTAGGTGATTATTTGACTTTATCAAAATTTTGAGAACCATATTTATATATAATAATAGGGTATTTGAATATTTTGCTACTTACAGTTATTAATTTTGATATCTAGCTTGATATTAAACAGGGTTTTGTGCAATTTTTAATACCTTCTCTACACTGGTATTTAGTAATTTATGTAATGTGGTAGTTGTTGACATGCTATTATTTTGTTGAATAGTTACAGATTAATCAAAAAATAAATTTTTGACATGGATCTAGTTTTTTGACATATGAAAGGAGGTTCAATAAATTCTTTTACCTGGATGAAGACCTAATGAAAAGGATCAAGACATCGAAAGGTGAAAAGGATAGAAGAGCGGGTGGTTGATGTTGATCCTTTTTTCTTTTGAGTTGTTAAGATTATGGGTTTGTTTGTTACAGGCTTATGACATTGGAAAAATGGATGGTGTCATTCTGGTGTGTTTTAATTCATGATGGCAGTTGAGACAATTGCTTGTTTGTTTGCCCATGATGTTTTTTGGTGATGGTGAAGCTTGGCAGGAAGCGTTGTTGGTGGGATTCAATGCAGAAGTGAGAAACAAAGGCTTTAAAAGTGGCACCTTGCTTATAAGCTAAACATATGAGTATTTTTGTGCTAGGTGCTGGACATGAACATGAGTGTGGTTGTTTTTGTTTGCTATCATGAACAATATGTGAGGAAGGCTCCAATGTTTAGGTGCTATTGGACTCTTGAACTTTTTCACTACACATAAGAGTCCATAAGATTAAGTTGTGTAGGACTACAACATGAATAAAATTTGAGATACCTCGTGGAAGTGATGAAATTCCTAGGGGACAAAAAAGGTGGTCTGTGAAAGGCATTAGAATGGTTGGGTTGTGAGAGTGTTGGGTTTGTGCAGAATTCATATTCAGGAAAAGACTCAGATTGTTGGGAATTCCAGGGAAATTGGGTTGTGCATTGCATGTGGGGAAAAGTGAAAGAATAAAATTGTTTTTAGTGCCGATGTCTGACACTGTTCTTATCAGATTACCTGATTGTAGTTGTGGGTTAGCTCGTGCTATCTTTGAACATTGAGGATATTGTTGATGCCAAAAGAAAACCATGATAGCCATTTGAGAGATGTCTAGAGAGATTTGATCTACAAAGTCCCCATTCTTATCATGTTGTTGTGGTTTTATATGCCAGTTGATCAAGACAATTGGTTTCTTAAAACATTTATCTTTGTGGGAACATAGGTAGATTGTGGAATTGCTTGCTATTTGTTGGATATCCACAACTTTCTAACCTAATTGTCCTCAACATGATCATAATCTGTTTGAAATGTTAATGTGGTGAGCTCTTGTGAGATTGGCACATGCCCCCTTTTTGTGCTGCACAGTATGTACATTGAAAGAAAATGCACAAGTAATATGCTTGGACCCTGTCCCTAAATAACTATTGTTAGTTGAATGAATTGTTAGTTCACTAAAGATAAGTAAGAAAACAAATTTAGACCACCAAATCTAGCCATCCCATTTGCCTGCAAAAAAAAAGAATTCTTGAAACATATGCAACACCCTATTCTACTGAACATTGAAAATTTATGGTCTAGCTTTCTAGCATTTCCATTGGTCCTCCAAAATTCTCACAATGCTACCAAACCCTATTACACATTTAAGTGGTACTTCACACAAACTAACTAAGATAAAAACTCAGACCATCAAATACAGCAATTTGACTGGCCATAACATTTTTTCTGCACACCTACACAAAAGCCTATTTAACACCCTCTGCATATTATTAGTATACTGACATCATAGTACCTTGGTGGCTTCGGCATAAATTATATTATTTCTAAAAATGCTGAAATTTTTTTGGTGAGGGAAAATGAAGAATCTTTTAGAATATTTTATTTTTCACAATGAAATCTTCAAAATTAATTAATTACTAGTGTGAACCCGGTGCATAATGCACCCGTGCCCCCCCCCCCCCCGT
>Ga0209611_10005221_pt1 | contig 21880 bp, 14 predicted proteins | sample S1TSphgellanicum_3_FD_187693 | JGI IMG/M metagenome (GOLD analysis project Ga0209611, IMG submission 187693) | Host-associated microbial communities from peat moss isolated from Minnesota, USA - S1T2_Fc - Sphagnum magellanicum MG (SPAdes) (version 2) | ecosystem: Host-associated > Plants > Peat... | reverse complement strand
TATTGACCGCTTAAGACATCGCATCACCCATTTCCCCCAAAGTTCCCAAATACATGGGTTTCAAATTCTTGAATGTTTTTTCCCATAAAATTCCCACAAACACATGTTGATTCACTCAGATCGATCAACATTGTCCCCTATTGATTTTCATCGCCTCCAACATCTTTATGATTTTATATATTCATCCACCTAAGTATGTTGGTTCCTAATTCTAATTCTAATACATAGCAGAAAGATATTAAGAATTAAAATTTATTCAAGACACTGGTTGAGGGCATTTTTCCCATCAAACCATCATTCATCCCAATTAAGTTATGTTTTTTAATGCACCTTTTCCACTAGTTACAAACAAAACATCCATCAAAAACAACACACAACAAAGGCTCTCAGCTTCCATGAAAACTTCATTCTTGAACAGTTGCATCCCTCTTTCCTCATTGTTCTACTAAACCGCCATATCTAAAAATTATGAAGAGCATCAAAATAAAGCCCATCAACTCCACTGTTTTAGACCTCTACAAAACAAACATTCACCACACAACTTCTAACCCAATTTACCTCCAACAAACAACACAATAACACCCACATCCACAAAACAAAAAACAAACACATTAATTAACATGTCTTTTATATTTTTTGCATTCAACGGCTTGATCCTTTTATCATTAGGTCTTCATCCCAATGATGTATTTGGTACTTCTTTTCATCCCACAATAGTGCTTTCTTGGGTGGTGCATATTTGAACTTAAACCATTTCAAAACTAAAAAATATTTCACAATGTTTTTATATAATATGGTAGATCATAACCCAAGCAATAAAATAGTGAAAAACCTATTTTTTTTCTATTTATATTGTGGTGGGTTGGAGTATATTTGTATGAGAGAAATATGTATAATTATGTATTAAAAAATGCAAATATATTCCAAAAGTGATTGAAATGATTTTTAACCTTTACAAAATGGGTGGTACCCATTTCACATGCAATTTCACATAATTTGAACCATTTTAATGAATCATTTGAAATGTTGAATATATATTTTGGAGTTTTGAAGTTAAATTACCACCTACATACCATTAAATTAAGATTGGTTTAACATTATCTGCCACCTAACATTACACCTAGGATTTGGAATTACTTAACATTTTTGGTTCGAATGTAACAAAAATTTGTCTATTTTAACAATGAGTTATAATTCACTTGAGGTGTGATTGCAAATTTAACTATTTACAATATGCATGTGTGTTGTTAAGTTTGTTCATTTTGTTTAAACATGAATTGGTGTACTTAGATAAGGAAGGATTTGGATCAAGTACCAAGGAATGTGTCAATTAACAAATGCAGTGGCAATTTTATTCACCATTCATCCCATTAAATGACTTATGACTTCCACCCTTTAGCACATGTAGTGAACCTTGCTTTTTATTGTAATTGTTTTTACATTTTGATCTTCATGCTTTGATTGGCACCCAAGCTAAACCCCAACCAAATCAATGTTCTTTTTAGGATTTTGAAGAGAATGCCAAGGTGGTTTCTAGAGTTCTTGAAGAACATAAGAAAATGGTGATAGTTTTTCTTACTTGGTGAAAACATTATGGATGCATGATATAAAACAATTTGTGGCTATGTACTTGAAAATGCCACTAACAAGAAGTATATTCATTTTATAGGTGGAATTTCCTAACTCCGCCTTAAAATTCAACACAAGACATATATGGTTATGCAAATTCCAAGTGCAAGAAAAATTGGCTACATGAAATTTGGTACCTCAAGCGCTTGATTTCCTATTTGACCTATTTTGGAAATCTTAAGTTTAAATGATTGAGAACAAAGATGCAAAGGGGGAGGTATCAATGCACTTGTGTTATTCATCAAGTTGTTAAAGCTTAAAACTATAAACCTTGATGTCCCAAAATCCTACCATTGCTATCAATCTCCATGTTGTATTGGTAGTTGCTTTCTTCCCCATCACTAATTGCACTCAAAATTAAGTTTGCAAGTTGTGCCACCAATTACAAAATTATTCTTAAAATTCACGAGCATTTAATTATTCGTATTGATGATGGTAGTTGGTTCCCTAAACAAATATTTTTCATTCCATTGTACTTGACAATTGTAAGATCAAAACTCTAAACACCTTACACAAATCAACATTTTTTTATAGAATAACATGTGACCTCGATGCTAACATGTGTAACATCAATTGGGCAAAACAACAACGAGATCACTTGGGGATTTAAACAATTAAAAGAACTTGGTTTCATTGATGTGAATTGTAAGAGAAACAGTTGGTGAGATGATCACTAGAAGTAAGAGAAGGAGGGCCCTTCATTTGGCATTTAATTTTTGCATTGATGGTGAAAATTATGCCACATGGTGAATGCCATCACAATTAAGAGGAAAGATTGAGATGATGAAGATGCGATGCTTCTTGGCACCTCCATCTAATGATGCAACAAAAGTGATGTGACAAAATGCCATTTCTTGCCCTATCATTTCTTTGAGAAAAATGAACCATCAATTTTTTGTGGTGTTTGTTTGGCAATATTTTGCGATCTAGGCTATACCATGTGCCAATCCACATGGCTTGAACATAATGGGCAAACCCAACAATATACATGCAAATACAAATATTGTAGTTGAATAGTGAGTTTGTTGAATAATTATTTAATTTTGAAGATTCCATTTCAACAAATAAAAATATTTGAAATATTCCAAAAGATGTTTCATTTTCTTTCACAAAAACATCTTTTTTGAGAAAAATATATTTGAAAAAATTTAGCATGTATAAAAATAATATATTTTTTGTCAACTATTCAACTAGGGTAGATATGAAGGTTATTCTCACATAGTTGACAACAATCTATCAACTTTGTTGAAGTAAGGCCAAGTAAGGTCCCTAGGTACATAGTCAATTGTAAGGAATGTCTTGCTTATGTGGCATCACACCATTGGACATTAGCTCAAGAGTCCCAATTTGCTCCGTGTTCCTGCACAATCGACTTGTGTTTCATAATTGGCTCAAGGGCATTGGTTACATAGTTCATAATCATCCCTTGACTCAAGCCATTTGTAGGTTTTTACTAATTTGGAGCCCTTTTGTCTATTTGTAATTTTCCATTATTCATTATTTTTGGAATTCAATGGACATTGCCACTAATCCAATTGGCCTTTTCTTATTTTTTAAGTTTCTTATAATTTTAGTAATATATCCTTTTCCTATCCACCTTGCAATTTTTTGGAAAAAAGTTTGTTAATATTTGATTATAAATTACTACTATGAATTGACACAAATAGGCTCCAACAAAATGAATTGGAAGCAAGAGACAACCAAACTAAAAGTGTTTGGGCACATTCAAATTGTGTGTAACTTATAAGAAGTAAAAGCATCCCTTAAATTTATATTTCAAATTATAAACTAAAATTATTAAAATTATTAAAATACAAAAAAAGAAAGCAAGAAAGAAAAAAAAAAAACATTCCCTAACCTTGAAACTTACAAATCTTTGAATCTTGTGGGTTTGGAACCCTACTACACACCAAATTAAAAACCTATTTAGAATGAGCCACAATTAATGTTATTTTAGGCGGCCAATTTCATGGCTATCATTTCCATGGAAACAAATTATGGCTTTTATATCAAGGGTCAACCAAGGTGTTAAGGCCTACCAAATTGAGTGGGTACTAGGTTGAAGTGTTCCTAAAGTCTTCCAACTTGCGAAGTCAACTTTAAACCCTAAACCTAGATTTTGGAAATTATGTCCAAACTTTTTGATGAGGCACTCTAGGTTAAACCCTAAACCTAGATTTTGGAAATTATGTTCAAACTTTTTGATGAGGCATTCTAGGTTAAACCCTAAACCTAGATTTTGGAAATTATGTTCAAACTTTTTGATGAGGCACTCTAGGTTAAACCCTAAACCTAGATTTTGGAAATTATGTTCAAACTTTTTGATGAGGCATTTTAGGTTAAACCCTAAACCTAGATTTTGGAAATTATGTTCAAACTTTTTGATTAAGCACTCTAGGTTAAACCCTAAACCTAGATTTTGGAAATTATGTGCAAACTTTTTGATGAACTTTTTGATGAAGCACTCTAGGTTAAACCCTAAACCTAGATTTTTGGAAATTATGTTCAAACTTTTTGAGGTTAAACCCTAAACCTAGATTTTGGAAATTATGTTCAAACTTTTTGATGAGGCACTCCAGGTTAAACCCTAAACCTAGATTTTTGGAAATTATGTTCAAACTTTTTGATTAGGCACTTGATTTGGGGTCAATTATAACAAGCAAATCAATGCATGGTTCAAGGAGGGTAGTATCCGGCCTAAGAAAAATGGATTTTTTTTTTAAAAAAAAAAATTTCAAGCCAGGGTGCTTTATGTCAGGTAAAATATCCTTGAGGGGTGGGTGGGCATTCTCAAAATAAGCACCCCCTCGGCTCCACTGAATTTTTTTGGTAGTATCGGGGTCCCCAACCGGCTCTGCATCTGGTGGCAGGTAGGGATCCCGGTACTACCAAATTGTGATCCAAATTTCAGCCCATGCTAAGCGCATGGGTTCAAGGGGGGCCACCATGCCCCCCCCCCTCAACCTACCTACCTACCTACCTACCTACCAGCCAACCCAGAAGCAGGTTGTTATTAGGTAGGTAGTAAAAACAGCCCTTACCTATGTACAAACCATCTACTTACCTAGTAGTTACCTATTTTCCTACCTATCTACCTATGTAGTATGAGACCTATTTCCTACAGAATTGGTTAACCCTAAAGTGTTATGGTTATGGGTTACCTATATCTAAACCCTTGGTTAGAGGGAGCTTACAACTATAACACATGAAATGCAGGGTTTAGGGTTCATAAACCATTACATGCTTTATGAAATGTGGGGTTAAACCCCCATTTTATAGGGTTCAACCTTAAACCCTAAACCCTTACCCTGGAGAATTAATTGTCATCCTCTTAGTTTTTTTATAAATTTTTTTAGCAAGTAAATACTTTGTATCGTGACATTTAAAAACCATTTCTGCTACAAAATGCATTAAACTTTATTTTACTACTTGTCTATGAATTTTATTTTTTGCTAGGATTAATGAATTTTTACAATGCAAGAGCAAAGACTGCATAGAAGACAAGTGAAATTAGGGACTAAAACCTGGCATCATTCTATTTGGGTGCACGCAATTGTCATGAGTGTGTGTGTGCTAGTGGGATTGTCGTCAAATTAATTTTAATTGCAATTATTTGTGGCCAATTTTTTTTAATTAAAAAAAAACATGGAATGAGATTTGAAAACTCTTGAAGATACAACCACCAGGCCAATTAATATTGATATTGGTTGGCATAAAAATAAAATTACAACATATTAATAGGATCAAGTATTGTGCCAATAAGTAGTCAATTAATTAATCATACCCACCTCATATCTAATATGGAATTTTTCAAAAAAAAACCTACCAGAACTTGGGTAAAAATAGCAGATCCCCAAAAACTCTCTCTCTCTCTCTCTCTCTATGCATGTTTGCTGAGAAACACTTGTATAATTGCATGTCATTGTTTCTTCTTATTTAGCCTAACTCTTTTTGTCTGAGCAGCAAGCAAACCCCGAGACAGAATCAAGGACATCAACAAACATTGGATACACCAAATCTCATGTTATTTTGTCACTGAATGAAAATTGCACTAATCAGGAGCAGACTATAACATCATGTGAGTTGGAGAGAGAGAGAGAGATCTTGGATGATCCCACTCACTTTTAAGCACTGTTTGCACTCTATATTCATAATCTCTCACCCTTCTGCAGTTGGCAAGTGGCATGCCATTCTTCTTAGCCTAACCTTATTTGGGCAGCAACAACCCAAGACAGCATCAAAGAACATCAACAAACAAAAACTTGTTTACTACACACTAGTTTGAACCCAGTGCCTAATGCACAGGTGTGTGTATTTGATGGTACATATTACAAAATTACAATTACAAACTACATTTCCAAAACCTCTTTATTTACGACATTCTGCATGTATCCATCGGGCCCCTGGCCGCTGAAAATCTTGATGTTTGCACTGCTTGTGACCCGTGAGATAGCAACATAAAGCTGACCATGGGAATAGACCAGAGACAGCAAATATACCCCAACGTTGTTCAACTTGTAAGTAAGTAGTAAGTTACTTATTTAGTAGGTGTGAATTAGAGAGAGAGAGAGAGAGAGAGAGAGAGAGAGTGATCTTGGATGATCCCACTGTCACTTTTAAGCACTGTTTGCACTCTATATCATAATCTCTCACCCTTCTGCAGTTGGCAACTGGCATGCCATTCTTCTTAGCCTAACCTTATTTGGGCAGCAAAACCCAAGACAGCATCAAGAACATCATCAACAAACAAAAACTTATTTACTACACATGTTGTAAAGCCCTGGCCATTTATTTGGAGGGAACCAACCCTACACAAAAGAAAACTTTGCATGCCATTCAATTTTGGAGGATTGCTGTTGTAGGGCTTTAAGGAGGTGTAATAAGAGGAACTCCAACAGTGCCCTGCACTGCATAATATGAATATGAATGAAGAAAAGTCAAAACATATTGGTTTGTCTCAGCAAAATGTTTCTGGCTGAGCATTTTTGTAGAGGCTGCTTGAGGCTGGTGAAAGGCAAGCCAAAGCCTAGGTCCTGATGTTGATAGGCTAGATGGTCTGATTGGTCCAGGTGGGTTGCTATTAGTAGTCTCCGACCTTTTGCAGTCCCAGCTGTATATGCAAACGTTCGGAAAAATTGAACAACGAATCTTGAATGTGAGAAATAATGTTGCAGGGGTGGAGCTCCCTTAAGACAATATGTTTTGATATAAAAGAAATATCACACAAAGTAAGGAAAACATAGCACTAGTACTCCTTACTTGGTCATATAGGGGGTGAGATTTGTAAAAAATAGTGGAAAAATACAATGGGTTTGAAAGGGGAATTGAAACTCAAATTAACCCCAAATTTAACCAAACCCGAGTTTCATCTTGGTGTTAATTTCGGTTATACTAGGCTTGGCAAAAGTAGGTCATTTAGGTTATACTAGGTTAACACCAAATTTCCAATAACAATGTTTAGAGGTTGCAAGAGGGGTTGGAAGAGAAAAGAAGAGGCCAAAAAGGGTTACTATCTCTAAAAAGTTATCACTAATTCATACTCATCTCATGAAATGGTGGCTTTGTTTTTATGCTAGGTAGGCTAATAAGGCCACCAGAGTGAGACTTTCCAAAAACCCAGGCCAAAGCTGCTGGACTCTTGCCTCCTCCCCATGGGACCCTCATTTGGGGAATGCCCCAAGTCCTGATCCTTGGGCCTTTCCCTTACACAAGTCAGGAAGTGCAATTAGATATTGGTTGAAAACTCTGGTTGGTAAGGGTACTGTTGTATTGTCCTATATTCAATGCGTTGAATGTTCCTTCCAATTTTCCCATGCTAATAAGAGCTTTGGAGTTGTTGTTGCCTTTGCAAGAGAGTCTCATATGTTCATTGTGTTTTGACCTCATTGTTGTTGTTGTTGTTGTTGGGCCCTGGGGCAAGGGTAGTCATTGGATCCAACTTTTGGAAGTTTTACCTTATAAGAGCCGATTTCACATTGAAGGTGAACCAGTTTCTTTGGCGAAAGTGTTTAGACTATTTAGATTGGAATGGATCTCTTGGAAGTTTTACCTCATAAAAGCCAATTTCACATTAGGTGAGGAACCGGTTTCTTTGGTGAAAGTGTTTAGACTATTTAGATTGGAATGGATCTTTTGGAAGTTTTACCTCATAAAAGCCAATTTCACATTAGGTGAATCGGTTTCTTTGGTGAAAGTGTTTAGACTATTTAGATTGGAATGGATCCTTTGGAAGTTTTATCTTATTAGAGCCGATTTCACATTAGATGAACCCGTTTCTTTGGTGAAAGTGTTTAGACTATTTAGATTGGAATGGATTTTTTTTGGTGTTCAGAGTGTGGACACAGTAGGTAGATGTAGAGCATCTTATCTATTGGCAGGGCCAGTCGTGTGTTGGTGATGCCTTGTTGTATCTGTTTTGGGATCTACCACTGACAATGATCTTAGATTGTTGTCCATGATGAAATGGACAACTTGTTTTGCTCGAGCCCATGTTTAATTGTTGATGACCAAGTCCATCCATGCACGATGAATGCTGACATGCGAAAACTGCATGTTGCAACAAGTCTTGTGATCACCAAAGGGGAAAATTTTATGGCATCCATAGTTTTGTTCGACTTCAAGCATTCGGAGAAAATCTCAAAATACACATTATTACATATAGTAAAGGACGTCGTGAAGCATCATTTCATCCATCTGTCTCGTCATCTATTCATCCATCCATCCAGTCATCCATCCATCTCGTCATGGTCTATTTATTCCAACGGGGCAAGAAAGAGTGGAATACAGACGTAGCGCGGATACATGTGGAATGTCGTATATAAAGAGGTTTTGAAAATGTAGTTTGTAATTGTAATTTTGTAATATGTACTGTCAAATACACACAAAATAATAAAAAGGGACTTGTTTATGTCCAAATAATGTAAGCCCATGGGAGGGAAATTATGCTTTACAAAGCTTGGCCATTTTGTCGTTAAAAAAAAAACCAAATTAACATCCCCGCTCCCCACTTTCTTAAACTTAATTGTTTCCCTAAACAACCCAAATTAGCATCCCTTCTCCCAGTTCTCTCCACTAAGCTATGGAGTTTTGAGGTAAAAATATTTTTTAGGTGTGAAGTGTGGACATTATGTTTGTCAAATAGCTAATTCTAGAAATGATTCATTGGAGCGACTGTAGGGTAAGACAACTTTTAAGTTTCATAAGTTGTGAACTAGTCTTTTGGATAGTTTCAAATTGAAATATGTTTAGCCCATTCTGAAATAAAAGAGGCATGGAAAGATAATTTAAAAAAATAAAATGTCTTTTTGATTTTCTTTTTTCTTTTTTTTTCTTTTCCCAACAACATATTATGAATAAATTTTCAATATCATCTCCATCAATTTGCATCTCATTTCTCTTCAAATACAATTTGAATTTAGTTAAATTAAAATTGAATTAAATTAAAATTTAATTTCATTCAATTTATTTGAATTAAATTAAAATTTAATTTCAATTTAAGAATTTGAATTCAATTTAATTTTAATTTCAATTCAAATTCATGAACCCTCAAAGAACCGCCAGGCTTTAAGAAAGACCCGGCAAAGAACTGACAAAAGAAACTGGCAATTTTTTGGGTGGTTAAAATTTTTTCGGGATTTTTTTGAGAACCATGGGTATTTAATTTTTTGAGAACAGCTGTGGTTATATGTATGTCAATCCGGGTATTATATTTTTTGAGAACCATGGCTGCGAGCCATAAGATCCGGCCTGACAGGGTATTGGCTTTGTGTGATGTAGCTGAAGTATTGATCATTAATAAGATGATTTAGCCAGATTTGGCTATATGCTAGATATCAATGTTTTTGAAAAAAAAAAGCATCCTTTTATATTCTTGGCTACCTATTGGAAGTTATCATAAAAATATGGCGATTTGGAAAAAATAAATTCTTCCAAGATCTAGCGAATTTGAGCCATTTTTTTTCCATGGAAAATCCTTGTATGGGTCGAGATCATAATTTTTCAGGTCGAAATTTGGCGAAATTTTTGCCCCCCCACAAAAAATTATTAAAATAATAATTTTTTTACTAAAAACAATTTAAAAAAACTGGTGTTGAGAGTTTGAACAAACCTCCATTCAAGTTAAAATTCTACCTATGATTATCTTTTATCTTTTTGGTTTTATCTTTCCAAGTCCTCAAAAAAGAAACAGCTAGTCTCTAAAAGGAAACAAAAAAAGAAAACAGAAAGATGTGGAATCTGCAGGAAACCCGGAAATGGCTGCCCGAACGAAGGGGGTATTAGAAAGTAACTGCCCACCCCCAAAAGCCCGTTCCGGGTATCACGGCGGTTCTGATATGTGCACACGGTTCTCATTGGGCTTTGGAAAAGGGTCAGATAACCGCCTAAGGACCCGGATTTCCCCCTTCTTGTTGCAAATCAAGGGGACCGGAGGTTATTATCGCGCCCAAAGACCCGCTCCAACGAGGGAGCCAGTCAGTGCTGGGCGGTTCTTTATGATAAATACCCTCCGGTTACCAGAATCCCCCTCCCACCCATCCGAGACCCCAACGGCGCTTCGCCATCTTGCATTCGATAACGGGGACTGGCGGTTATTATCGTGGATCGAAGAACCGCTCCAACGCATGAACCGAGGGGGTCCTTAGAACTAGGGAAATATACCCACCGGATGTCATTGGTTGTCCATCCAGAAGAGAACCGACGGTTGTTATTCGTCGCCTTGCATTTAATGACGGGAACTGGCGGTTATTAGTCACTGTCGAGGTCGAAAGACGAACGCCACAGGAACCGACCCGGCGCTGGGCGGTTCGTAGGACGAGGGAAATATACCCACCGGTTATCACATCCTTGGGTTATCTTTTTACGTTTGTTGAAGCCATCTCCCTACACAGAAGAGGAGAAGAGAAGAGAAGAAGGAAGAGAGAGAGAGAGAGAGAGAGAGAATACTCCTCTCTTCTGCTGCTGCGTTTCTGCTTGTGTGCGCAACAAGAACACTTGGGAAGCTTTGTTTCTATTTTGTGCGTGACACCAAATTTTTTTTCATTTAAAAATTGCATCAAATTTTGTGTGGCAAGAGCGTAAAGATGATGCCCCATGGTGGCATGAGAAGAAGCAGTTGTTTTAGTGCCAATTATAAAGCCGCTTTCGGCGCTGGTCCTTTGGGGCTATAAAAATGGAGAGCGTTTGAGATTTTAGTTACCGGGAAGCTTGGTCGTCGGGCCACCAAAGCCAATAGCGTTTCAGGGTTTGGGGCTGGTTGTTGCTGGAGGGTTGTTGTATTGCTAGGGTTTCATTGCGTTGCAGAGTTGGGGTTTCTGGAGGAGGAGGAGGAGGAAACGAGAGGAGAGAGGAGGAGAATAGGAGAAGGGATATGCACTATGTCGACTACCAAACTGACGTATTCGTCTGCGAGTTCTGCCAAGTCGAAGCACAGTGTGCGAGTGGCGCAGACGACGGCGGATGCGAAGCTGCAAGCCGTGTACGAGGAGTCTGGGGACTCCGGTGATTCCTTTGACTATACCAAGTCCGTCCATGCCACTAAGTCCACAGGGGAAAGCGTCCCCGCGCAGGCTGTGACGGCTTACCTGCAGCGGATGCAGCGAGGGGGGCTCACGCAAACGTTCGGGTGTATGCTTGCGGTGGAGGATGGCACTTTTAGGGTATTGGCTTACTCCGAGAATGCACCGGAGATGCTGGATCTCATGCCGCAGGCCGTTCCCTGCGTGGGACAGCAGGATGTGTTAGGCATAGGCACGGATGCTAGGTCTTTGTTCACTCCTTCCAGTGCAGCTGCATTAGAGAAGGCGTCTGTTGCAGTGGATGTAAGCATGCTAAACCCTATCTCAGTACATTCTCGCAGCTCGGGGAAGCCATTCTATGCAATTATGCACCGCATTGATGTTGGGTTGGTCATTGATTTCGAGCCGGTTCATCAGAATGATGTGATTGTGTCATCAGCGGGAGCTTTGCAATCTCACAAGCTGGCAGCAAAAGCAATTTCAAGGTTGCAGTCTCTTCCTGGTGGAGATATAGGTATTCTCTGTGATACTGTTGTTGAAGAAGTTCGAGAACTGACAGGTTACGACCGAGTTATGACTTACAAGTTTCATGAAGATGAGCACGGAGAGGTACTAGCAGAGATTCGCAGGTCTGATCTTGAGCCTTACTTAGGTCTGCATTATCCAGCCACTGATATTCCACAGGCTTCCAGGTTCCTGTTCATGAAAAACAGAGTTCGGATGATAGGTGACTGCTGTGCACCACCTGTGAAGGTCATTCAAGACAAGGATCTGCGGAAGCCATTGAGCTTGGCAGGCTCTACACTCCGAGCTCCTCATGGATGTCATGCCCAGTATATGGGCAACATGGGCTCGATTGCATCACTTGTTATGGCAGTGATCATCAATGACTCAGATGAAGGTTCCAATGGGCGTGGTGGGTACCAGCAGAAAGGTCGGAAACTATGGGGCTTGGTTGTTTGCCATCACACATCGCCACGCACAGTACCATTTCCACTCCGATCTGCATGTGAGTTTCTGATGCAGGTTTTTGGGCTCCAGCTGAACATGGAAGTTGAGCTCTCTTCACAGCTGAGAGAGAAGCACATTCTGAGGACTCAAACTCTACTTTGCGACATGCTTCTGCGGGATGCACCCATTGGCATTGTCTCACAGTCCCCCAATATCATGGATCTAGTAAAATGTGATGGTGCTGCATTATATTATGGCAAGAGGTATTGGCTTCTGGGGATTACTCCCACAGAGTCACAGATTAAAGACATTGCAGATTGGCTGCTTGAGTACCACAAGGATTCCACAGGTCTTAGTACAGACAGTCTGGCAGATGCAGGTTATCCACATGCAGCTTTGCTTGGGGATGCTGTGTGTGGAATGGCAGCTGCAAAAATCACACCCAAGGACTTTCTTTTCTGGTTCAGGTCTCACACAGCAAAGGAAACCAAGTGGGGAGGAGCAAAGCATGACCCAGATGAAAGGGATGATGGACGTAAAATGCACCCAAGGTCTTCTTTTAAGGCCTTTCTGGAGGTCATGAAGCGACGAAGTTTACCTTGGGAGGATGTGGAGATGGATGCTATCCATTCTCTCCAGCTCATACTGCGAGGCTCTTTTCAGGATATTGATGACAGTGACACTAAGACAATGATTCATGCCCGCCTGAATGACCTGAAATTGCAGGGCATGGATGAGCTCAGCACAGTAGCAAATGAGATGGTTAGGTTGATTGAGACAGCAACAGCGCCAATTCTGGCAGTTGATTCAAGTGGCTTTATAAATGGCTGGAATGCAAAAGTTGCAGAATTGACAGGGTTGCCAGTTGGGGAAGCTATGGGTCGATCACTTGTCAAGGATTTGATTATGGAGGATTCTGCAGAAGTTGTTGAGCGCCTGCTTTATCTTGCCTTGCAAGGTATGGTTTTGATCTCTTATGGCATTCAATTTATCTCCTCTTGCTCACACATGTGAATGTGATCAAGTGCTGCTGTAATCTAATTGCGAGTTGGGTGCTGCTCCCTTGCAGGTGAGGAAGAGCAGAATGTGGAGATTAAACTGAAAACATACGGTTCACAAAAGGAAAAAGGAGCAGTGATCTTGATTGTAAATGCATGCTCAAGTAGGGATGTGACAGAGAATGTGGTGGGTGTCTGTTTTGTGGGACAAGATGTGACTGGCCACAAATTGGTCTGTGACAAGTTCACTCGCATACAAGGTGACTACAAAGCAATAGTGCAAAATCCAAATCCCTTGATTCCACCTATTTTTGGTTCTGATGAGTATGGTTACTGCTCGGAGTGGAATGCATCCATGGAGAAGCTCACTGGATGGAAAAGAGAGGAGGTACTTTTCACCATTCTTTACATTTTGCTGCAATGCCCACTCTATCCATGTTTCTCAATGGATGTCCAGTAGCACTCTGAGTTTTCTGAATGATTTGTGACATGCAAAGCTAAGAGTAGTTGTAACTATGGACAAATACAGTACTTTAGGTTTTGGTGAATTTGGATGCAGGTGCTTGGCAAGATGCTAGTAGGTGAGATTTTTGGTATTCAAATGATGTGCTGCCGGCTCAAGGGGCAGGATTCAATGACCAAGTTCATGATATTGCTCAACAGTGCTATGGATGGCCAAGATACAGAGAAGTTTCCATTCTCTTTCTTTGACCGGCATGGCAAGTATGTCGAAGCCCTTCTCACGGCCAACAAGAGAACTGATGCTAATGGGGTCATCACTGGCGTGTTTTGCTTCTTGCAAATTGCAAGTGTGGAGTTACTCCAGGTGGGTCTTGCCTTTTATCTTCTCTGAGGTTGAAAAAATTCTTTGACTTTTCTGGATGAGGTGGGTTGTGGTTTGTTGAATTGTTGCTTTTGTAACATGCATGCAGGCACTCACAGTACAACGAGCAACTGAGAAGGTGGCATTTGCAAAGCTCAAGGAGCTGGCCTACATTAGGCAGGAGATTAAGAACCCTATGTATGGCATTATGTTTACACGAAACCTGATGGAGGATACAGACTTATCAGAGGACCAAAAGCAGTTCGTGGAGACAAGTGCAGTCTGTGAGCGGCAATTGCGGAAGATCCTAGATGATATGGACCTTGAGAGTATTGAGGATGGGTACAGCAATAATCCCTTCTTGCTTTTCCCAAGGGATTGAAGATCAATTTTTTTTCTTTTTTTGGTGTGTTGCTGCTTAACTAATTTTCAGGTCAAATTAGACACAACCCCATCTCTATGCTAATAGACTAGTTTACCTTTGAACTTCTTGCATTTTCCATGGAGGATATGCAACCAGGCTTGTAACAGTGAGTTGATTGCTAAGGGCCTTCACTAGACTTTTCATCTGACAGGGCCCCTGGAGACCACAGTTGGTTATGGGTTCTACAGATGAAAATAGAAATAACCAACCATATCATGATGTGGTCAAATGTTGATGGATAAAAATCGACTTAGAATTAGTTAACCAAGTTTTTGTTCCATTTCTTGCCTGAAATTTTGGGCAGGTGTACATATGATTATTGGGAGCTGATGGAGTCAGTCATGGCAGATAGTCACTGCTATTCATGATGAGGTTGAAGGTCTGATACTTTGTGAGTGACACTCATAAGGTTATGACCACACTCATTTTTGTTGTCTAATTTTTTTTCTGCTGGATCTGACATAAAAGTTACCATCAAAGTGTGATTGTGGAGTTTCCTCTGCAATCTCAGAGGTGTACCATTCAGCTACAGACATTTTTTGAGATATCTGGGAGATTGGTATTGGTTTCCTGATTCTGTTAGGGAACATGCTGAGAAGTAGGACTGATTATTTTTCTGTATACGAGAGCAATTACATTGTCAAGGCCCAAAATAAAGGGCTCCTGTGCAATGGGGACAGGTACTTGGAACTTGAAACAATGGAGTTTGAGATGGGAACTGTGATGGATGCGGTTGTAAGTCAAGGTATGATCACATCAAGGGAGAAGGGGCTTCAGATCATTCGGGAGACACCAAGGGAGATTAAGAACATGTGCCTGTTTGGTGATCAAGTTCGGTTACAGCAGGTGTTGGCGGATTTTTTGCTGAATGCAGTGCGTTTCACCCCATCTTCTGAGGGCTGGGTTGGGATCAAGGTGGTCCCAACAAGAAAGCGCCTAGGTGGTGGTGTACATGTCATGCAACTAGAGTTCAGGTGCAGCTATGTTTTTGGGATTTGAGTTTCTAGATTGTTAGTCACTTGTTCTTGATCTTGGCTATCATGTGTCTACCTGAACACTCTAGGGTATGTTTTTGTTTGCAATCTTCTTACCCTCAACATTTGTTCTAGATTTCAGTGCTTGCTACTTCAGGGGTTAGTCTGGTGCTGAAGGTTGAAGTCATATGATGGTTGCAGAGTAACACATCCAGGATCAGGGTTGCCAGAGGAGCTGGTTCATGAGATGTTTGATCGCGGGAGGGGGATGACACAAGAAGGGCTGGGGTTGAGTATGTGCCGCAAACTTGTAAAGCTGATGAATGGTGATGTGCAATATGTCCGAGAGGCTGGTAAGAGTTATTTTCTGGTCAATGTGGAGCTTCCTTTGGCACAGAGAGAGGATGCTGGTAGTGTGAAATAGTGCACTTTTAGGTGCCCATGCAATGCTTCCATCCATTTGGGTTCTGTTCAATGGTGCAGTATCTCTAGGTTTTGATGCATTCAAATCAGATTCCAATCTTGCAGTTGAAGAAAAACTAGTTACATGCAAAGAGCAGAGACTTCCTGTGTCATTTTCTACAACCAAAGTCTTTGAGTACACAGTTGTCCCCCTTTTCCTCTGGTCTGGGGCTGTGATCAACAGTTTGTTGGGAATGGTACCCTTCTAGAAGAAAACAATGCTGATCATCAGTGGAGATGAGCAACCTAACCTGTTGCCCATATCTCAGATTGAGGTTGTCACCATAGACATTTCTTACTTCCAGCTTGGGCCCAGACCACAGGTTTGTATGGGATATTTTTTGCAGAAGGTGGTTTTTTGGGGGATTGAGAAGCTCTGGAGGCTCTTATTTGCAGACTGCTTTACATGGTACTGGTACAAAGATAGGATCTCTGTGCCATGTTGATATGTTTGCAAAAGTCTGAGTGCTAGAAGCAGAGGCGGCCAAGTAGGTCATTTCTAAGTTTGGTTTAGAAGTTCAGGTTTTGGTTTGAGCTTCAGGAGAAGTGTGTTCTTTCTAATGTTTGTTTGTATTTGTAACATGACTATTTTAACCCACAACACTGGCATCAGTCCTTTTCCTGTTTGAATAATAGGAGTACCTAACCATCAAGACTAGTTTCTGGGCAAGACTTTACATGCCCTTTGTCAAATGCTTGAACTGATTTTTACCCTCAAATTAGGCATTGATTACAGTCTGTTTTCAGAACAGTCAGTGAACTTACCCATTCTAGACCTTTTAGTCCATTCACAGGAGATTTGAGGATCTAGGGTTTGAGAGTTTTGTGCATTGCTTGTTAGTGCAAGGACAGAGCACTTTTGAATGTTTTTTCAACACAAAGTCCAATGGGCCTCAGTGTGGTGGCAAGTCTGACATCATATTGGTGCCCATTCTATACAAGAGCGTCTTGCAATACACTTTCTGCTGGCACCAGGAGGAGCAATCCAGTTTATGTTTGGAGTTGGCAGCTCTCTGGTAGAATGTTGGCAATGGTGATACAAGTAGAAAGGGGTGAACACAATGCAAATGTGAGATGAGTCTTAAGAGAGTGAATTTTTAGAACCCTGAACTCTGGAGTGTTTGTTCTGTATGTGTTGTCATCCATCTTACTTACCTTTTATTCTTCAATGACAGCTGCTGATGGAAAATATTGCAGCCATTTTGTTATGTTATGTCACAGAGTTGCATGGGAATGGTGCATCCATGAAGCTGATTTATGGATGCTGTTAAGCTCTGAGCTCTGAAGCACTCTGAAGTTAAAACCCTAACCCCTACTTAACCCTATGACTTGGATCTTGTAAAAAAATCCTTCAAGGTGCATGGAGTCCAATTCTTGGCCAGGTTTGCATCCATGTAGAGATGTTGGATCCAGTTCTTAGACCTGAATCTAGACCTAGACCTAGCCAAGAACCCAGAATCATGTAACATTGGTCCCTCTCATATGCATTGTGATCTATATATATATATGTTTAGGTTCATGATAAATTTTGCTTTATGCTTTATGATTTGTAAAGCCCATAGATGGAAGATATTCCCCAATTGATCATCACAATGTATCCTACTACTTGGGACGACCCTATTGAAACCTCTCTCTTTCTTGGACCTCATGATCTTTCTTCAGCCTCGGTACTTGGAGACAAAGAATACTGCTACTTCACTTCGTATAAAATCATCCCATCTTTCCAGTCTTGTGTTTTGTGTCCTCAACACCGTGCACTACAATGCTCACTACATCACTCCCTGGTTAAGTCCAGTGACAATGGTTCACCAGAACTGGTTTAGGTAAGATGGGTTTTTTTTTAATGATCTTCATGGTGACAATTTCAGAATCGTTCTGAATTATAATTCATTGTAGACAAAATTCCATTTTGTGTTATATATATATTTCTTTTGTATGTTTGTATCTTGTTGTCTATCTTGCTTTTGCCTTCCTTTCTATGAATGGGTTGTTTTGCAATTTACTAGGGAATGAGAATGGCAGCTACTTAGAAGAATTGCTTGGATGTATATAATCACATCTCCTTGGTCACGACTTGTGTTGTCACTTATGAGATTTAAAGATATTGGAATGTTAGGGAAAATGTCCAAAGCTTGGCATTATGCAATTTGTTTTGATTTAATTTCCATACATTGGTTGAATACATCTACAACAAATGAATACATTAATTTTATTTTATTTTGCAAATTGTTGTAGATGTATTCTACCAATGTATTCAACAATAGTTGTAGATTCCTAACAAGAAAAAACAATTTTTGAAAACAATTTGCAAAAAATTAAAAACAATTGACTAGGTAATAGGCAAGTACCCATAGTTTAAAAGGATGGCTAAAGATGTGGAAAGTGTTTACAAATATGTTGCCAATTAATGCCACATCTCTTTTTAAATGCCTAGTAGTGAGTTTACATAATAAAAAGAAAAAGGGAAAAAAAAAAAAAAACCTTGGAACTTAGGAGATAAGTATTCAAACTTTGAACTTGATAGCTAAATTAAAATGGACACATGAATTTGTTTATGGACCTTTAGCTTGGCAAAACTACATGATTGAACATTAAATCACCAAGTCATATGACAACCATGTAGACCCCTTTTGCTAAAGGAGACAATGCCAATATGTTGCAAGCAAAGCATTTATTCACAAACACTTTGAATCCATGGCCCAAATGAATGAGATGTGATCGATCCAAATTCTTAACTTTGTGTCAATTGTTAATTAATATGTTTAAGTTCATGGACAATTGTGGAAGCTTATTTCGAATACTCATAAACACATTAATTAAGAATTGTGAAAGTTATATCCTCCAAAGATTTTTGTGTAGGGTAATGCCCAAAGAGCAAAACATTCTTAAAATAGGCATTCATTAGAGGTGGAGTTAAGGGGTAGTTACTTTCTAAATGTCACATTCCTTGGGCATTGCTTGGGATAAAAACTTATGAGAAATTTTAAGTTTTTGGGTGCAATCACATAAATAGGAGCCATGACAAGTATAACCAACACTTGATTTCCATGTTTTAGTATGAAAAATATAGTAATATTGCAAATTTTTAGAATATTTTTGCATGAGTTTGTTTTTCATATATTATGGAAACATGTGAAATAATTTAAATTGAATCGAATGAATATAAAATATTCAAAAACATGCATAAAACATCGTATGCAATGCTTGTCATTTTTTTTTTAAAATTTAATTTTTTTATTATTAATTTTTTTAAGGATTTGAAACGTTTTCAAAATGGCATAATCATGTATAATAATTTTCAACACCTTTATGAAATAATACAATATGTCATAACAAGAACTTAAATATTTTTAATCATCTTTAAAATTTGTGAAATTTTAATCCATCACCTTCTATAACCAATTGCCATTAGTAGGAAATGTGACTTGGTTCAGTAACCCAATACACTACATGACCTTAAAAATGAATTAGGTGTATAGTCAACATACAACATGTATAGATTTGTTTGTTTTGAGTGCTAGTCTTTTTGGAAAATATCCATTGTTTTGTTAAATAACTACCATTTGACATTGTGATTAAAAGCTTATAAAATCAAATATATTACAAATACATTTTATTTTTTGCAAATCAAATTTTGATACTATTTTTTGGTATTTTATTCAAATGAAGCAAAATGAGAATTCATTTTTGAAACACATTTTGAATAACAAGTCACCAAAAAGTGCATTTACTTAAGTTTATAATAGTTAAATTTATATCATTATATATCATATTATAAAATAAAATAAATAATATATTATGTCAATAAATATATCTTTAAAATATATTAATTTTCAATATATTGGTTATTACATGTAAATTAATAAATGTATTATATATTTATATGTATAGCATTATATCATATAATATATGTATTAATTTATTAATATTATATACATATTACATGCATACATTTAATAATTTTATACATAATCGCAATGCATTATATGGATTAATGAAAAAATATAAATATTTTATCCATTATTAAAAAATAACTTTTTGAATAATAATTTTTTTGACTCTAATGAATTACCGTAGTCAATCATTTATCTTAATGAATTTTTTCCACTCAAGTTGGACACAAATGATTCAAATTTCACCTAAAGTGAAATTACAAAAAATGTATGGTGACCTAGTTCACTTTTAAAGTCCCATAATGAATTGAGTTAATGAACTAAACCCATATTTCCTACAGATGTTTTTTATTATCAAGTTGCCCTATGGCATCCCTTAGCAACTTTTCATTTTGAGGGAGTTTTGAAACCCTTCCTACCTTACTCATGTGTGGTTCATTTCTTGATTTCAAATTTGGGGATGTTTTAGCATCAACTTTTATAGCCCATGCTTTGAAAATTTTGTCTTCGACCAAAGAAATTTATGAGAGGCATGCCTTTCACAAAACCCTAAACCCTAAACCACATGCATCTAAGGTCATTGTTTTTTTCCCCCACAAAACCAAGGAAAATCAATACATTAAAAAAGAACCACATATGAAAGACAAATGACAAATGTAAAAACATTTTACAATTTTTATTTACACAAACTACATCTTTGACAATGAAATTATCATTTTTTATCACTTAACCATCCAACAACTTGTACTTAAAATCAAATGTTTTTATTTTCAACTATAACTTTTTGGATATATAAACTATATTTCATGTTTTCTCTATGGTTAATCTATTTTGTTGCTTAGTATAAATAAAACCAAATATACTCCAATTTTGTTTGGAAGGGGAGGGGCAAAAGTGAAAGGACTAAGGATCTCACTCCAAATCTTTGTAATTAATAAGGATTCTTGTTGCTTTTTGTTATTATTTGATAACGTGAGTACCTTACCCTAAAGTCAGTTTCATCATTAAATAATCCTCAAAATAGTGAAATGAAATTTTGTGAAAATATGAAGTTGACATGTTGAAAACCATCATAATTATCATAGGCTACATTTGAATAATTTCACTAGTCATATCACAATATCATAATTGATGATGAAAAATATATAATTTCAAATTTTTTTTAAAATTCATTTTTTGAAAAAGAAAATTATTCGTTCTGTCAATGTGTAAATTGACCCTAGGCTATGGTAGTCCAATGGGAATGTCAATGGCAATGCTAATATGTGGTGAAAGAGAATTATGGAAAGAAAAGGTTGTGGAGAGATGAAAGATAACATAAAAAACTAAAGGCTAGTGTTGAAGGAGCTTAGTTCTTACATTTTAGTATTATGTTTGTGTTATTATTTGGTCGAATGTTTTTAGTGATGAGATGGACATGTGTGGAAGGATCATATCTAGATTTCAAGATGATTGAATTTTTTGTGTGTGTTGTCTTCATAAAATTTAACACTTGAGAATGTTGATGGTGTTGAGCATTTTAGGTTACATTCAATTGTTATGTCTTGTTGCTTCCATTGCCATGAGAGACTAGCTACACTATTGGTTTAACAAATGTTAGGTTGAATGTAGTTTTATATAGTTGATGGAACAAAATATGCATGCTCATTGTTGATGAGCAAGACATGATTATTTTTAATTAAAAAAAATTATACCCAAGTTATGGGAATTTTAAAAATATGATCATGCAACTTAATTTTTGAACAAAAGGTTATGATGGTGTGTTTAAGACATTACACTATCTTGGAGGCATCAAGGTTGAATTATTTTTTTATGGACACATATTTTTATGGGATGGATTTCATTCAAGAAAGAAGAAAGATGGTGCTTCCTAGGCAAATTGGGCCAAGAAATAGTTAGGAGCCATGGTTGTCTTTCTTGGTGACGGTAATGTTCCTTGGGGAAAGTAATGTTCCCCATGCAACATTATTGTACCTTGCCCATGGAAGTGTTGGGGAACAATGGTTGTGTTGCATGGGGAATTTAATGTTCCCTAAACAACATAATTTTGTCGATTAACATTATCAGCTTCCTTGAGGAAATTGTCGCCCTCTTTTTTTATTTCTTCCTTTTTGTGTGTTTTTCGTTGTTTTTTTTTATTGGTTTTCGTGTTTTTTGCAAAATTTTCTTGGGCATGTTTTTTTTTTTTTTTTTTTTTTTTTTTTTTTTTTT
>Ga0209611_10005218_pt1 | contig 21896 bp, 19 predicted proteins | sample S1TSphgellanicum_3_FD_187693 | JGI IMG/M metagenome (GOLD analysis project Ga0209611, IMG submission 187693) | Host-associated microbial communities from peat moss isolated from Minnesota, USA - S1T2_Fc - Sphagnum magellanicum MG (SPAdes) (version 2) | ecosystem: Host-associated > Plants > Peat... | reverse complement strand
ATCCGGATCATGGGCATTGCCCCGCGCCCGTCGCCGAGGGCACCGCCGGCCGATGGTGCCCTCGGACCACCCGTCACCCGGCTATGCCATCAGTTAGCATTATCATGTTCTTCGCGGACGACATGTTATGAAAAATTATTTTGACTCATTGCGGCCATGATGACTGAACCCCTCGGCGATACCGGGAATTCATGTCTCTTTGAGCCTTAACTTCCGGGCCGCGGTGATTTCACGGCCGCCGTTCATAACCTGGGACATCCGCCAGAACTGGCTCGCATATTCCGGATAGGCCGCCCATTCGTGCCAGCCGGAATCGCGCCGGTACTGGCCGAGCAGGCCGGAGTTTATAATTTCTTGCGCGTCAACTGGCCTTTTCTGGTCATGATCGGGGCCGACATAGAGCGCATCGGCCTGGCAGTAGAGTTCGCACATGAAGCAGGTCTGGCAATCCTCAGCCCGCGCGATCACCGGCACGCCGTCCGCGCCAGCATCAAAAACATGGGTTGGACAAACGCTGACGCATTCACCGCAGCCGGTGCAGAGGGACTCAAGAACAAGCTCGATCACGCGAAGACCTCCTCAAGAGCCGCGACTTCAGGCGCCGTCCAGATTTCATCCAACCCGCCGATCCGAAGGCGGCGGGCATGGGCGGCAATTGTTTGCGGCGCGTCAGTCCGCCGATGCATGCCGCGGCTTTCGGGACGCGCGAGGGTTGCCGCATGGGTCCAGCGGGCGGTGGCGATCATTGCCGCGGTTTCGCGGGCGTGGACGGCGCTTAGGCCCTCAGCGTGCAGATGCGCGCGGCTGTCCCACCAGAGCGCATCCAGCCTGGCCAGGGAGGCGCTGCTGCCGGCGCCGGTGCGGAACAGGTTTTTATCGAATGGCAAGGTTTCATTCTGCACCGCCTTGGCCAGGCCCCGCGTATCGAAGGGCTTTGCCGTGCCGCTGGGGCGCAAGGCGATGCCGCCGGATGGTCTCACAGGCTCGTTCACGCGCCGTCCCGCCCGGCGGGCCAACGCCGCGGCGCCGGCGCCGGACCAGAGGCCGGATGAGAGCGCCCAGGCGGAGTTCTGCGCGCCGCCGCCGCTGGTGGCGCCCGCGATCAACTCGCGTGTTGCCGCATCGCCGGCGGCAAACAGGCCGGGAACTGTGGTCTGGCAATTTGCGCCGGTGACGCACAAACCGCCCGTGCCGCGAATCGTGCCTTCGGCGAAAAGCGTCACCTGGAATTTATCGTTGTATAGATCAACGCCTTTACGCAGGAAGGGTACCGGTGTTGCCGGTTGTATCTGCGGAAACTGCCGGCGCACATCCTCTGGCACTTCGTTCAGCAGGCAATAGACCGGGCCGGCTTGGAGCGCCTTTGCCATGTCGCCAAGAAAATCCCCCGCGCCGGCAAAGGAGGCGATGTCCAGTTCATGCCCCGCCGCATCGAAATACCGCGCATAGGTAAAAAGGGCCGTGCGCGTTGAACACCAGAGCGGGGAGATGGAATAGGCATTCGAAAATTCCATGCCGGAAAGCTCGGCGCCGGCTTCCGCGGCCATCAGATAGCCATCGCCGGTATTGGTGTGGCTGCCGAGCAGGCCGGATCGGAAAGCGCAACCGCCTGTCGCCATAATCACGCCGCCGGCGCGTGCCCGCCAGGGCGTGCCGCTTAACCGTTGCACGCCTTGGGCGCCGGCCACCGCGCCATCCTCATGCAGCAGCAATTCAAGCGCTGGGAATTGGTCAAATATTCTAACACCCGCATCGAGCGCTTTGTGGCGCAAGGCCCGCATATATTCCGGGCCGCGCAGGCCGTTATAATGGGGTTTGCCGTCATCCGTCTTCTGGAAATCGTAATACCCGGCCAGAGTTGGTAGATTGTCCCATGTTGTTTCGATGATGCGTGCCATCCAATCCGGTTCGGCCAGGCCGAAGGCAGTGGCCATGCGGCGTTGCACTGCCTCCTGCCGCAATTTTGGGTCTGGCGGCACCCACCAATGACCAGGGCCGCCGGTTGCGGTGACACCGCTGGTACCGACATAGCCTTTATCAACCAGCACCACATCCGCGCCGCTTTGCGCCGCGGCGATCGCCGCCCAGCCAGCCGCCATGCCGCCGCCGATGATCAGGACGTCGGTTTCAAGATTCAGCACAAGCGCATCCTTTCAGTAACATTATTCCCGGATACCGAAACGATTTAGAACGAACAAAGCCGGGATTGGTTCGCGGGTAGCCATAAGTTTATTTAATTAGTAGGAAATCCCAGCGTAGGAAACCCATAATTTCTGATATGACTATTGCCGCGGCTTATAGGTCGACCGGTAACCTTAATTCCCAATCAATGTTTTATGGGTAAACACCCATCAGCTTCGAGACGTTCTGACTCAATCGTCGGCGTTGCTGAAGACGCCATAAGGTTATCCCGAACGCTATTCACCTGCACTTCCAGGTGCCGCGGCGCGGCGGGATATGAACTGGGCCTGCGAAACCGGGGCACGGCCCAGAGAACGAGACTATAGGAAGATTCGATAGCCATGGAGGACTCCCGGACGCTCGATGCGTCCCTCTTTGGACGATAGCTATAAAACTACTGGATTACTAGAGTTAAATTTTGCGTAGATGCAAACTGAGTTTATTTCTTCTTATTGGTCAGCAAGCAGAAGTCATTAGACGGGCTGAACAAGACTGACCAGTATCCCCCAAACGATCGGACTTTGTTGGAGAAAACTGCCATGCCCAATATCAGCCTTACTTTTGATACCGAAGCGCTTGCTGAATATTACGAGGAGATCAGCGTTGACCGCCAGTTCAAGGCGGGAAAAAATTTGCTGGGCTTGCTGGCGCCGCAACCTGGCGCGCAGGTGCTTGATGTCGGGACCGGTACGGGTTTGTTGGCCGAATATACGGCGGCCCTTGTAGAGCCAGGTGGATCGGTTATTGGCATTGATCCGCTACCGCTTCGGATTCAACTCGCCAAGCGCAAAAGCCGTGCAAATTTGTCGTTTGCTGTTGGCGACGCGACGGATTTGGCCGCATTCGCGGCGGCAAGGTTTGACATTGTCTATCTGAACGCGGTGTTTCATTGGATTGCGGATAAGCCAAAAGCCTTGACTGAAATCTTTCGGGTGTTGAAGCATGGTGGGCGGCTTGGGATTTCCACGGGATCGAAGGATCACCCAAATCTGCTGCAAACCATCAAAGCGAAAGTTCTTGCGCGCGCGACGTATGCACAGCATCCCGAGGGGTTGAATGGCGGCGCCGGACGGGTAAGCGCGGCGGAGCTTGAGGTGCTTTTCACCGAGGCCGGGCTCACAACGGAGAGGATCGACGTGCAGCCGAATGTGCATTTTCAGCCATCGGCGGCAGCGGCGATTGAGTTTTCTCAGACGAGTTCATTTGGAAATCTTCTCGGCCATTTGCCCGTTGACCTGCAAGCCAGCGCGCAAGCGGAAATTGAACGAGAACTTGACGCCCTGAAAACGCCAGAGGGCATTCGTTTTGAAAACGCGCGTATCATCGCGATTGCCGTTAAGCCGTAAAGCGCTGCCTCAGCCTACCGGCACTGGCCGCGCGCGCTGATTGTACAAAAGCTTGTTTCGGCGTTCGGTCTCCTCTGGCGTCAGCGCCGCGGCATCCGGGCCAAGATCCGCGCCAACCGCGAGGCCGCGTTTGACGGCTGGGCGTTCGCTCAATTCCTCGAACCAGCGCTTGAAGTACGGAAATTCCTCGATGTCCTGATCCTGGCCTTGCCAGTTCACGGTCCAGGGATAGGAGATGATGTCGGCGATGGTATAGGACTCACCGGCCAGATAGCGCCGGTTGTAAAGCCGGTTGTTCAGCACGCCGTAGAGCCGGTTGGTCTCGTCCGAGAATCGCCGCACCGCGTAGCTCTGGTCGCCCTTGGTATCGCCCAGGCGTTTAAAGTGACCAAATTCGCCGAGCTTGGGGCCTTGATTGGCCATTTGCCAGATCACCCATTGCACGACATCGTATTTTTCCGGCGCCGTTTGTGGCCAGAATTTTCCGTATTTTTCCGCGAGATAGAGCAATATGGCGCCGGATTCGAACACGCTTACCGGCGCGCCGCCGCTAAGCGGCTCGTCATCAACCAGTAGCGGCATGCGCGTGTTGGGGTTAAGCTTTGGAAACTCTCCCTCGAACTGATCGCCCCGGCCGATATTGCACGGCACTATGGTGTAGGGGATTTCCGCTTCCTCCAGAAAAATAGTGATTTTTTTGCCGTTCGGTGTCGGCCAGTAATGCAGGTGCAAGGTCATGGATTTATTTTAGCCCAAAGCCAAGGCTGTGCAATGCATCGCGCAGCACATGCCGGCCGTTCAAGGAATTGACATCGCGCACGCGGTTGCTGGCCTGGGTGGACCAATCCTGTTCAGGCAGGCCTTGTTCGCGCTGGAAGGCGCGGAAGCGTTGGTTATAAGTTTCAACGTCCAGCAATCCGGCTTCACCAAAACCATATTGCTCACGGAACAAGACCGCCCGTTGTGGCAGGCGCGGCTTCACATCCGCCAGCCGCGCCGGGTCCGGGTGTCCAACCACGAGGCCGAAGAGTGCGAATACATACGGCGGTAGCCCAAGCTCCGCCGCAACGTCCAACGGCTTGTTGCGCAATGCGCCGATATAAACGCCGCCAAGCCCCAGCGATTCCAGCGCCACCATGGCATTTTGCGCGGCCAGGGCCGCATCAACCGCGCCGAGCAGGAAGCTGTCGAAATATTCCAAAGCGCCCGCCGGTTGCCCTTGCGCCTCGGCAATTTTCCCCAGGCGATTTATATCCACCAGCCAAACCAGCAGCAGCGGCGCCTCTTGGATATGTTTCTGGTTACCGGCGAGTGCCGCAAGCCGGGCTTTACGTGCTGAATCCTGCACCGCAATCACGCTCCAGGCCTGCAGGTTGGATGATGAGGCCGCGGATTGCGCGGCCGCGACCAAAGCCTCCAACGTCCCATCGGGCAGCGCATCCGGCAGATAGGCGCGGATGGAGCGATGCGACAGCAATAAATCCAGCGTTTCATTCCAGATCGCGGGCGCCGGAACGCTTTCGCGGTACCGCGCCTGCAAAAGTGCTTCTGCCGGCGGCTTTCGGAAAACGGGCGATGAGAGGTCGTTCATGCATAACTCCGGTCTTGGCAGGCAGGGCAGAGATTTGCCGCCGCGCCAGTTTGTCTCGTCTATTTTAAAACATAGTAACTTAGTAGGTAGATTGTCAAAGCGGCCGCAATATGGGGCTTGGTTCGAATGGTTGGCAAATCGCAAAAGCTGCCTTCGGACGCGGATTTCCGCCACGGCTACACGGAGTCCCTTTCATGATTTTGCTGAATTATCTCAAAAATATGGAGACGCGGCGCGACGTGGCAAAAGGAACGATGATTTTTTCAGTCATTGTCATGAATTTTGCTTATATAAAACTATCTTGTCTATCATGTTTATAGTTATTAAGCTCTGCTGACGTTCACAATCAGGGCCGAGACACAAATGCCAACCAGACGCCATTTCACCACCCTGCTCGCTGGCGCATCTATCGCGCCAGCGATGGGGGGCCGCGCCTTTGCAACGGCAAAGCCCGGCGGCAATTTGACCATTGCCTTTGACGGCGCCGCCGTCGCAAGCTTTGTGCTGGACGCTCATAATTGCCGCTACGCGCCGCAGGCAAGAATTTTGCGGTCGATTTACGATAATCTCGTGGTGTTGCAGGACGACCAGACGGTTGGGCCATGGCTCGCCACATCCTGGGAAATTTCACCCGACCGCAAGCAATATATTTTTAATCTGCGCCAGGATGTGGTGTTTCACGATGGCACAAAGTTCGACGCCGCGGCGGTCAAAGCCAATTTCGACAGAATTCTGAATCCCGCGAATGCCCTGCAATCACTGCCGCAGATTGGCACATATACCGGCGCTACCGTACTCTCGCCCTATCAGGTGCGGCTGGAGTTTTCCGCACCGTTCGAGGCGTTTTTGCATAATCTTTCGGCCACCGGCCTCGCCATCGTCTCACCCACCGCCGCAGCGAAATACGGCAAGGTTTTTGGCCAGAATCCGGTGGGCACCGGGCCGTTCAAATTCGTCAGCCTGACACCTGGCCAGGAAATCCGCCTGGAGAAAAATGCTGATTATAACTGGGCGCCGGCGAATGCTGCGCATAGAGGACCGGCCTATCTCGACACTCTCACCTTCACCAACGTACCCGAGCAACTTACGCGCGTTGCATCCCTGCAAAGCGGCCAAGTGCAGGGGGCGGATTTAATACCGTCCCAGAACATTGGGCAGTTCAAGGCAGACCCGGATTTTCAGTTTTTGCAGAAGGAGATGCTGGATACCACATACGACCTAACGCTGAACGTCGCAAAGGCGCCTTGGAATGATTTGGATATACGCAACGCCATCCGGCTGTCTCTTAATATCGACGCGATTGTTCGGATCATCTATCTCGGCACGATAGAACGTGCCTGGTCACCACTTTCACCCAATATGTTCGGTTCAGCCGAACAGGTCCTGCGCGGTAGCTGGAAACCCGATCCGGCGCGGGCACGAGCGATCCTCGACGCAAAAGGCTGGGTGCCGGGCAACGACGGCATTCGCGTGAAAAACGGCCAACGCCTGGCCATCAGCTTTCTGGACACGCAGGGCAACCGCGAGCAGCGGCTGGATGTCATCCATCTCGTCCGCCGGCAGTTGAACGAAACCGGCATCGATCTCTCCATCGACAGTGAAACCATCGGCGCGTATTATACCAAAGTCGCCGATGGTGAATTCGATGCGATCGGCGCCGCGCAATACGCGGCTGACCCGGATGTGTTGCGTTACGCCTATGTGCCGCAATTCCGGGCGGCATTCGAAGGCACAAAAACCGATGATCCGCAACTGAACCAATGGCTGATTGCAGCCGCGGCGGAAAGCGACGCCGTGAAGCGGGCGAAACTCTATGTGCAGGCGCAGGAACTTATCGTGGACAAGGTCTACGCCATTCCCATCTACATCCTGCGCTATAACGTCGCGATTGCTTCATCCGTGCAGGGCGTTACGCTAGATACCCACGGTTTCCCAATCTACCACGCCGCGGCACTCGCCAGTGCCTGACATGGCGTTTCTGCTCCGCCGGCTCGGCAGCGCCATTTTTGTGGTTTTTGGCGCGACAACGCTGGTTTTTTTCGTCCTCAATATTCTACCTGGCGACCCCGCTGTGCTGGTTGCCGGCGATGGCGCGAGCCCGGCAACGATTGCGAACATCCAGGCCGCACTTGGCACAAACCGGCCCCTAGGGGTGCAGTACGAAGACTACCTGTGGCGGCTGGCGCATGGCGACCTTGGCGCGTCTTTCGCCACGAATGAGCCGGTGCTGTCGCGTATCTGGGCGCAGTTCCCCGCCACCCTGGAGCTCACCTTCACAAGCTGCGTGATCGCGATTTTGCTGGGTGTGACACTCGGGGTGGCAGCGGCGATGCATGAGGATCGCTGGCTGGACCGCGTGATTCAAACAATTGTTCTGTTTCTAACCTCCATGCCGAGTTTCTGGATCGGCATTTTGCTGATCCTCGTCTTTTCCGTCTGGCTGCACTGGCTGCCGGCGATGGGCAGCGCCAGGCCGGACCAGTTGATTTTGCCATCTGCCTGTCTTGGCTTGAACGTGTCCGGCGTGCTGGAGCGCATGGTGCGCGGCAGTGTTCTGGATGTGCTGCATGAACCCTTCGTCGCGACGCTACGTGGCAAGGGCTTGCGGGAGCTGCCAATTCTGTTGCGCCATGTTCTGCGAAACGCGTTGATCCCGGTGATCACGCTGTTCGGCGTGCTGGTTGGCCAGTTGCTCTCCGGCGTCGTGGTCATCGAAACCTTGTTTGCCCGGCAAGGGCTTGGCCGATTGATCGTCGATGCGCTGAGCGTGCGCGATATTCCGGTGTTGCAGGGCGTGGTGCTGTTCGTTTCTGTTTTCTATGTTTTCCTGAATTTATTGATCGACCTCTCCTATGCGTGGATCGACCGCCGGGTGAGGAACTAGACATGAGTGGGCATATTTTGAAAAGCACGCTGCTGGCTGTTTTTGGCAAGGCGGAAACCCGCGCGCCGGTTAAAGCGCCGCCGCGATGGCGGTTGCGCGGGCATGCCGCCATCGTACTGCCCGCCATCATCATCGCGCTCATTCTGCTCTGCGCCATCGCCCCTGGCTGGCTAGCGCCCTACGGACCGTCAGACATGGATGACAACGCCATCCTCGCCGCCCCATCATGGCATCACCTGCTGGGTACGGACCAGTTCGGTGGCGATGTCGCCACGGCAATAATATATGGCGCGAGACAATCCATCCTCGTGGCGTTCGGCGCAATTGCGCTGGGCGCCACGTTCGGAACGGTTATCGGCATGATCTCAGGCTATGGCGGCGGCCGGGTTGACGCGGTCTCGATGCGGTTGATCGATGTGTGGATGTCGGTCCCGCCGATGCTGCTCGCTTTGATCGTCGCTGCGGCACTTGGCGGCGGATTCAGCAGTACGGTGATCGCCATCGCCTCGATGATCGTGCCGCGTTTCGCGCGCGTCATCCGCGCGCGGGTGATCGGGATCAAGATATTACCCTTCATCACCGCGGCGCGCGCGATGGGGGCTTCGCGCGTCTGGATTCTGTGGCGTCATGTGCTGCCGCATACCGGTTCCGTCATTCTCGTGCTTGCAACCGTCGGTGTAGCGGAAGCGATCATCATCGGCGCTTCGCTCAGCTTCATCGGATTGGGCGTGAACCCTGACCAGCCGGATTGGGGGTATCTGCTCTCCGAGGGCCGCAATTATCTGACCGATGCATGGTGGTACGCGACATTCCCGGGTCTCGCCATTACACTATTGGTGGTTTCCGTGAATCTGCTGGGCGATGCGTTGCGCAGCCGGACCGAATCACGGCAGGGACAGAAGTAAGATCATGGATAGTTTGCTTGATATTCATGATCTTTCGGTCACGCTGCAAAGCAAGACCGGGCCGGTTGAGGTGGTGCATCGGATCGGCCTGACGATCGGGCGCGGCGAAATTGTCTGCCTGGTGGGTGAATCCGGCAGCGGCAAGACGATGACGGCACTCTCGATCACCCGGCTTGTCGACTATCAGGGCGGACGGATCACGCATGGGGCGGTAACGCTGGCTGGCCGCCGGCTGGAAAAACTCTCGCAAATTGAAATGAGCGTGCTGCGCGGCGCGAAAATCGGGCTGGTCTTTCAGGACGCGATGACCGCATTCGACCCCCTGTTTTCCATCGGCGAGCAGATTGGCGAAGTGCTGATGCGCCATCAGGGCGTCAGCCGGCCCGCGGCCTGGGCTCTCGCCATTGGGCTGCTGCGGCGGGTGAAAATTCCTGAACCCGCTCTGCGCGCCGGGCAATACCCGCACCAGATGTCGGGCGGCATGTTGCAGCGCGCGATGATTGCGATGGCACTTGCCTGCGGGCCGGAATTGCTGATCGCGGATGAGCCGACAACCGCGCTGGATGTGACCATTCAGGCACAAATCCTAAAGCTCCTGAAAGAAATAAGGCGGGAGCGGAAACTTTCGGTCCTGTTCATCACCCACGACCTTGGCGTTGCCGCAAATATCGCCGATCGCGTTGTCGTGATGTATGCCGGCAATATCGTGGAGCAGGGACCAGCGCAGGTTATGCTCTCCCAACCGGCGCACCCGTACACCAGGGGCTTGCTCGGCTCGATCATCGGCGGTCATCTGCGGGCCGGAGAGCGGCTTTATTCGATCCCAGGCTCCATCCCCAGCCTTGGCGATTTGCCGGCGGGTTGCCGGTTTCATCCGCGTTGCGAAAGGGCATCGGTGCAATGCGTGACTCAGGCCCCGCCGCTGGAAGCGCGCGGCGACACGGAAATCGCGTGCTGGCATCCTGACCGCTCCGTTATTGCAACCATTCAGGATGCGGCGCCCCCCGCTGAACCAACCGGCGCCGCATCCGGCCGCGTTCTGTTTGAAGTGGCCGATCTGCAAAAACACTACAAACTCGTGCGCAGTTGGCCAGCCTTACACCGGCCGGTTCTGCGCGCGTTGGACGGCATTTCATTCCAGATACGCGAAGGCGAGGTTTTTGGTCTGGTCGGAGAATCGGGCTCGGGCAAATCCACGCTGGCGCGGGTGCTGATGCAAATTGAACCGGCAACGTCCGGCAAAATCCTCTTCGACGGCGAGGACATCACGAAATTTGATAGACAGAGACTGCGCCGAACCCGGCGCGACATGCAGATGATTTTTCAGGATTCTTATGGCTCGATCGACCCGCGCTGGAGCATCGGCGATATCATCGCCGAGCCGCTGGCAATTCATGAAAAATCCGGAAAGGCCGAGCAGCGGGAAAGAGTGAGAACACTGCTCCGCCAGGTGGGCCTGGATCCAGCATGGGCAAGCCGCTATCCGCGCCAACTCTCCGGCGGCCAGCGGCAACGCGTGGCCATCGCGCGCGCGATTGCGCTGAAGCCCCGTTTTATCCTCGCCGATGAGGCAGTTTCCGCCTTGGACGTTTCGGTGCGCGCGCAGATTGTGAATCTCCTCCAGGAGTTCAAGGAACAGCTCGGCCTCACCTATTTGTTCATCGGTCATGGGCTTGGGCTGATGCGGCATATTTCTGACCGAATCGGCGTGATGTATCTGGGCCGGATGGTGGAAATTGGCCCGGCGGATGCGCTGTTCCGCAACCCGGCGCATCCCTACACGCGGGGACTGATTGATGCGATTCCATCGATTGATCCAACCCTGGCGCAAACCGCAACGATTATCGAGGGGGAAATTCCCTCGCCTGTCAATCCGCCTTCCGGCTGCCGCTTCCACACGCGTTGCCCGATTGCGACCGCGCGGTGCCGGGAGGATGATCCGGCGCTGACGGCTTATGATACGGACCGCGCAGTGGCCTGCCACTACCCACTTTGAGACAGAATTCGGTTGGAAGTCTTCAGTCTTCAGAATGTTCTGAAGACTGAAGACTGAAGACTGAAGACTGAAGACTGAAGACTGAAGACTGAAAACTGGCGGCTACTTGAACTTGCCGCGTAGTGTCACGCCGAAGGTGATGGGATCACCAACCTCGCCGATCACCAAATTATAGCTTGGGAAACCACCGGTTACCTCCCGGAACAGATAGTATCTTGCATTGGTGAAGTTATGAACCCAACCGGAGAGATCCCAAGCGCCATCTTCCTGCCGAAGACCGAACGTAATATTCCCCACGCCGTAAGACGGGACGTAAGAATATTTGGAATCATCACCGGTCGAATAAAAGCCGCTTTTCAGCAGGTAGTTTCCGCCGAAATACGCCACCGTCTCGCGCCCGTCATATTCCGGCAGCGGCTGGTCATATTCGCCGCCCAAGGACGCGGCGAATTTCGATGCGCCGGCCAGCGGGCGGCCGGTGAGATTGCAACTGGTTGCGGCATTGCTGAGCTCATAAGGGCAGACACCATTAGGGTCTTTTTCGTAATATGCCTCATTGAAAACACCGCTCGCAAACAGCGTCAAATTCTGCCCAACCAGCGCATGAATATCCGTCTCCAGCCCGCGTGACCGCACTTTCGGTACGCCAGACAGATATGATATGGTCGTGCCGCCTGGCCCCACCGGTCCAAAAATTGTGCTCTGATAATTGGTATCCTCGGTCCAGAATCCGTCACCGTTCAACAGCAAATGCCCATTCAACAGTGTTGTCTTTGCGCCAATCTCATAATCATCCACCTTCTCCGGCGGCACGATTTTGGGAACGTTGCTCGTGGTGAGGTTAAGCCCGGCGGATTTTTCGCCATGCGAATAGGTAAGATAAGTGAGGATTCCCGGTTGCGGCTTATAGGACAAAGTCACAAGGCCGCCGGGAAGCAGGTCGGAATGCTGCAAATGATAGCTAACATCGGGTGAGAACGTATTGCGAAGGGTCTTCGCCACGGTGAGCTGCGCCGGCGTCAGCCCCGCATCAGCTAGGTTCACGCCACCCTCCTGAAAGTCCTGGTATTCCCGGCCGGTCTTGTCTTCATAGGTCAGGCGCGCGCCACCGGTTAAGTCCCATTGCGGGTTAATGTGCCAGGTCGCCTGGCCATAGGCAGCGCCACTATAGGTTTCCGGCAGATCGGTAGGGCTTGCCACCAGCCCATTCAGTGCTGCCTGATAGGCCGGGTAATTGACGTTTCTATTGCCATTCGCGAGGTAAACGCCGGCGGCATCAGAGCCATACGTGCTGCGCGACTGGTCATTCAACTGCTGGTAAAAAAAGTAGAGTCCACCGGTATAGTCAACCGCGCCGCCAAGCGGCGAAGTGACGCGCAGTTCCTGGCTGAACTGCCGCTGATGCGTCACCGCGAGACCCGTCGTGATGATCGGGATGCCAACGTTATCGCCGTCAATCCGCGGATACCAGTTGTAATAGCCGGCCGCGGTAATTGAGGAGAGTGTATAGCCGCTGAGATCATAATCCGCATGCAGCGCGAGGCTCGCGGTTTCCATGGCGTAATGTGTCCAGCTATCCACATCCGTCTTGCGTCCGAACGGGTTGATCGTGGGCAGAGTGTAGCTGACACCGGGATTCTCGTACCGCGTCAACGCATTCACATTCGGGGCAGCGCCATTGGCATAGCCGTTCACGATGCCCAGCGGCAGCGTCAAGCAGCAATTCGCATCCGAATGGTCATATGTGCCGATAATGCGGATGGTGAGATTGGTGTTCGGCTGCAACAGCGCCTGCACATGGACGCCCTTGTCATCCTTGTTCGCATAGTTCTGCCCAGTGACGGTGTTTTTGATAAACCCGTTCTGCTGCGTGGCATGCACCGCGAGGGAGACTGCTGCCTTATCGCCACTGCCGAGCGCGCTTGTGCCATACCCCTGGAGTTGCCAGTAGTTATGGCTGCCGTAAGAGGCGGAAAAATCTGCTTCCGGCGTGAAGCTGGGGATTTTGGTATTCACCACAACCGCGCCAGCAACGGTGTTTTTGCCGAAAAGCGTACCTTGTGGGCCGCGCAGCACCTGAACATCGTCGAGATCGGGCAGATCGAAATTGGTTAATTGCGAACGGCCGAGCAAAACGCCGTCAACATAAACGCCAACGCCGCCTTCCAGACCATCATAGCCAAAAAACCCGACGCTGCCGAGGCCACGAATATCCAGACCGATATTTCGTGGGTTGTAAGCATTAACAGTCAGAGAAGGTACGAGTTGCTTGATCTGGTTAAGGTTGAGTGAGCCGAGGTTTTTAATTTGTGAATGATCGACGGTTGTCAGCGAAATCGGCACTGACTGCGCGCGTTCCGCGCGATGCCGGGCGGTAATCACAACATCCTGCAGCCCCGCGGGAGTCTTTGCAGTGGTCGCGCTGGATTGCGCCAGGGCCATTACCGGCGGCAGCAGTGTAAGCGACGTCGTGAGGAGCAGTGTTTTCGTTATTTGACCGTGCAACGGCATGTGAGTCTTCCTGTTCATTTGGTTTGCTATTTTGATAATTTCGTGCGGCGGCGTGGATAGATGCTTGTGGGGCAGCGACCCACGCAGACGGATCGTCACGTTGCGTAAAGTATCTGAAGTTTTATGTCTACTTATTCAGTAGTTATATAAGCCGGAATTTGACGGATGATTGAGCTAGAATAACTTTTAAGCGACATCGTTAAAATTTCTATTCAACGTTAATTTTAGAAAATTTTTTCTATATTGAATAGATTACAGTAATTATCATTATATTTTATAAGAGATTTGTGCCGCCTGACTCCAAATAACTTCAATCATTGAGTTTTCAAAAATTTTATATAAAAAAATATTGTATGCCGACTGCGATAATTTCCCTATAAAGTCTGTTATCTTATTACTCGGTTGACGTTGTTGATGAGGTTCGCGGCCTGAGATGCTGATTGCGATGCCTTGTCTTTATCAACGCGCGGCCAGACTTCCATAACCCGCGTTGAGCGGCGCTATCGCAACAAAGGAAACAAACATGAGTGCAGTACAGGAACAGACCAGACCGTCGCACGCGCATATAGGCGTGAAGCCGTTGCAGCCCCATATCGGGGCCGAAATCAGCGGTGTTGACCTCCGCCACCCGATATCCGATGCCGTGCGGGATGAGATCAAAGACGCGCTGCTGAAGTACAAGGTCGTATTCTTCCGTGATCAGGAGATTACAACCGAGCAGCACGCCGCCTTCGCCGGCCGCTTCGGCCCGCTGTATACACATCCGAACACGGTGCGCGATTCCAAAATCGCGTCGATCCACAAAATCTCCGCTGTCGAATTCTCGAAATATGAAAAAATTGCGGACCCGACAGCCATCAATGCCGGCTACCATACGGATACAAGCTGGCGCCTGGTGCCCACATGGGGTGCTGTGCTGCGCGCGGTCACCTTGCCGGAAGTCGGCGGCGACACAATCTGGGTTGACGGTGCGGCCGCCTATAATCACCTGCCCGATGAGCTGAAAACCCGGCTCGAAGGCCTGCATGTCACACATGATTTCCGTGAGGCCCTGCAGCGTCAAGGTTTGGATTATCCGATCGTTGCACATCCAATCGTCAAAACGCATCGGGAGACCGGGGCTAAAACCCTCTGGGTCAATTTCACGCAAAAGCCGCATATCATTGGCCTCGACATTGCGGAAAGCAAGGCGATTCTGGCGCAGATTCTGGACGAATACCGCCGCCCGGAAATTCAGGTTCGCTTCTCCTGGCGCCCTGGCTCAATCGCGTTCTGGGACAATCGCGCGGCGGTGCATTACGCCGTGCGCAACTATGGGGATTTCCCCCGCGTGCTGGACAGAATTCTTATCCAGGACGAGCCGCAATACGCTGATCTCTAAAATTCCCCCTTGCTTCCGACGCCTCGGCGCCGGAAGCATTTTTTATTCTGGAGTCATAAGATTATGGATTTACGCCTGCAGGGAAAGCGTGCCGTGGTGACAGGCGGCAGCCGCGGCATCGGCAAAGCCATCGCCCGCGCGCTTGCCGAGGAAGGTGTTGAAGTTGTCATAGCCGCGCGCGGGCGCGAAGCGCTTGAGGCAACAGCCGCGGCACTTGCCACCGAAACCGGCGTGCGTGTTCTGCCCGTGGTGGTGGACACGGGCGATGATGAATCGGTGAATGGCCTCATTGAACATGCAATCAGTGCCTTGGGTGGGATTGATATACTGGTGAACAATGCGGCCACGCCCGGTGGTGCTGGGCCGGTTGCGCGGATTGAAGATGTAACCGGCCAGCGTCTGCTGGATGATGTTGATATCAAAGTCGGCGGGTATCTGCGCACGGCACGCGCCGTGGCACCGAATCTGGTGGCCAATGGCTGGGGCCGCATCATCAACATCGGCGGCCTGGCTGCCCGCCGCACCGGCAATTATGTCGCCTCGGTGCGCAACGCCGGCATCACGTCCATCACCAAAAACCTGGCGGATGAACTGGGGCCAAAGGGCATCAACGTAAACGCTATCCATCCAGGTGCGACCAGAACCGAAAGAACCGATCCCGCCACGGAGGCCAAATACGCCAGTACCGTCACCATCGGCCGCATCGTCGATGCATCGGAAATTGCCTGGCTGGTTACCGTTTTGGCCTCCCCTGGCAGCATCGCCCTCAACGGCCAAACACTGCAGGCGGGCGGCGGAGATTTTGGAAACATCGACTATTAGGCGGACCTTAAGCGGCACTCAACTGTTCATGAAAATAACTTGATTGTTCAATGGCAAAGCTTGCCGCACTCACGCCATAACCAAATTCGGAGATCAAACACATGACCGTTTCCTTCACCGGCCTCGTGGCCCATCGCAACCCCGCCGACTTTACGCTCCGCGCCGAGGCCGGCGTGTTTGATGTTGATTATCTGAAGCGTTTCGCTCAGGCCCATGAGGCGGGCGGTTTTGACCGGGTGTTGATCGGCTATGGGTCAACCGCCCCAGATGGTCTGCATCTTGGCACCTATGTCACGGCGGTCACTGAAAAACTTGGCGTCATGCTCGCGCATCGTCCGGGTTTCGTGGCCCCGACGCTGGCAGCGCGTACGCTGGCGACAATCGACCAGCTCAGCCGCGGCCGTGCCTCCGTGCATATCATTTCCGGCGCCGATGATGCCGAGCAGCAGCGCGACGGCGATTTTCTCAACAAGGATGAACGTTACGCGCGGACCGATGAATATGTCGGCCTGCTCCGCCGGCTTTGGACGAGCGATGCGCCGTTTGATCATGAAGGCCGGTATTATCGATTCAAAGGTGGCTTTGTGTCAGAAAAGCCGGTGCAAAAGCCGCATATTCCCATCTTCTTCGGCGGCTCGTCGGAAGCCGCAATTGAGGCGGCGGGGCGCCATGCGGATATCTACGCGCTGTTTGGTGAAACCTTGGCGCAGGTTGCCGAGCAGGTGGCGCGCGTGCGCGCCGCGGCTGCAAAGCATGGCCGCAAAATCGGCTTCAGCCTTTCGTTACGCCCGATCCTTGCGAAAACCGAAGACCTAGCCTGGCAGCGCGCGGATTCGATTCTGGCCCGCACCAGGTCGGAACGCGCCAGGCTTGGGCTGGAGGATTTCTCGGGCCCAGCGAAGAGCGAAGGCTCGGCACGGTTGCTGCACGCCGCCGCGCAGGGTGACCGGCTGGACAAGCGGCTATGGACCGGTGTCGCCCGCGTTACCGGCGCGCAGGGAAATAGCACGGCCCTGGTTGGCACCCCGGCGCAGGTCGCGGATGCGCTGCTTGATTATTACGACCTCGGCGTCACCACCTTCCTGATCCGTGGTTTTGACCCGCTGGAGGACGCCATCCAATACGGCAGCGAACTCATCCCGCTGGTCCGGGAAGCTGTCGCCAACCGCCCCGCCGCCAGCATCGCGGCATGAGACTGAAATGAAACCTCAAATCTCCTACGAACACTCAATTGCAGTGCTGCAGATTCGGTATCCCTGTTTTATTAATTGATTTAGTAAAAAATGGGGGATTCCGGTGAGCCAGCACGATCATCTCGCGCGCCGGCGTTACCGTGCCCAACGCGTTGGAGACATGGGTGAAGGCGGCGATTTTGCTGCGAATGGTGAGAAGCTTGTCATATTCATCCATTAGCACCTGGCCGCTATCATCAACCGGGGAGAATTTTCTTTGGCAAGCGCCTTTCGAGCCCGGCTGCGAAATCGCACTCAACCTCTTTTACGGTTAGTCCTTATAAAAATCATATTTATTCATAGGGCATTGGCAAGTTCCGCCGCCAGATCCCGATGTGAAAAGAGCGCGGTCAACCGCCGTTTCCACTCAAAGAACAGGGCTGACGTGCGATCAGCCGGGTGCGGCAGCGCCGGGGCGAAATCGCCGATGATCCGGCCGGGCGGGCCGTCCAGCACAATGACGCGATGGGCGAGTGCCAGGGCCTCATCCATGTCATGGGTGATCAGCACCATCGTGGCGCCGTAATGACCGTGCAGATGGAGCAAATGGTCCTGCATTTGCTCGCGGGTGAATGGGTCGAGCGCGCTGAATGGTTCGTCCAGCAAAATCAGTTTCGGGCGAGGGGCGAGTGCACGCGCGAGCGCCACCCGCTGCGCCATGCCACCGGAAAGCTGCTTGGGCAACAATGTGCCAGCACCTGGTAGCCCCACCACGGCCAGAGCCTCGGCAACCGCCAAATCCCGCGCTGGTTTCGGTAAATGCCCAAGCCCGAAGCCGGCGTTTTTGGCCACGCTGAGCCAGGGCATCAGCCGCGGCTCCTGGAAAACATAGCCGATATCGCTGGCGGTTACCTTGCCGTCGCCGATTGTAATCGTGCCGGCGCTCGGCTGTTCCAGACTGCCCAGGCAGCGGAGAAGAGTCGTTTTCCCAGACCCGCTGCGGCCGATGATGGCGGTGATCGTGCCGGCTTCGAGATCGAGATTGATCGGGCCGAGAACCGTTTGGCCGGCAAAGGATTTTTCCAGCCCGGCAATGGTGAGAGGATACGGCATCAGGCTTTCGCGATGTCTTGCCAGGAGACCAGCTTGCGGCCGCCGGTGGCCAGCGCCCAGTCGGTCAGTTTCCCGCAGAGGCCGAACAGCAGAAGCGCGGCGAGCACGCGCTCCGGCCGGCCGGTTTGCTCACCGTCATCTAGGATGAAGCCGAGCCCGTTGGTGGCGCCTAAAAGCTCTGCCGCCGCGACAAACATCCAGCCAAGGCCAAGGCCGCCGCGCAGGCCCACGACATAGGCGGGAAGTGCGGCGGGAAGCTGGATTCGCACCAGCCGGCGCAGTGGGGAAAAGCCGTGCACGCGGCCGACCTCCAACAATTTACGGTCTACATTCGCGATGCCGCTGACGAGGTTGAGGTAGACGGGGAAAAATACGCCGACCGCAACGAGGGTGATTTTGGATGCCTCGAAAATGCCAAGCCAGAGAATGAACAGCGGTACCCAAGCGAGCGATGGGACGCTGCGTAGCGCCTGGATCAGCGGGTCCAGCAAAGCCCGCGCCTGGGCCGAGGCCCCACATAGCCCGCCCAGAAATGTCGCGGCGCCGGCACCAAGGAAAAAGCCGAACGCCATTCTGAACGCGGTTGCGCCGACGGCCTGCGCCATTTCACCGCTCTGCGCCATCACCACCAGCGTGGTGATGACCAGAAGTGGCGACGGCAGGATGGCGGGCGACACAAACCCCGCCCCGGACACGGCCTGCCAGACCCCAAGCAGCAAGATGGGAACGGCGAAACCGATGATCCAGCGCGGCGTGCGGCCTCCCACCATCTGCTATTTCAGCCCGAGGTCCGTGGTGAACGACGTATTCACCAACGTAGCACCCGCCTGCTGAAGATTGGCGCCCGCCGTGAGCTTGCCGCTGGCTTGCAGCGCCGGGCCTGCGGCAAGGATCGCGGCCTGGTCGGCTGGGCTCAGCGCCTCACCTTTGAAATGCGAGCGGCTGAGCTGCAGTTTCGCGACCTCGATCGGCAGTTTGGATTCCTCGGCCAGGATTTCCGCCGTGCCTTGCGGGTTGGCAATCGCCCAGTCGCGCGCCTTGTTATAGGCGGTGAGGACCTGTTTCACGACATCCGGATGCGCCGACTCGAAATCCGTTCGGACCAGCAAAGTTCCGGGCGAGATGAATTTTGGGTTGCGGTAGATCAGCACCGCATGGTCCTGCAACTGCGCCTCACCCATGAACGGGTCCAGCCCGGCCCAGGCATCCACCTGACCAGCCGCGAGTGCCTCGCGGCCGAGCGGGTGCTGAAGCGGCACCAGCGTGATATCATTGCCACTCAGGCCCACGCTGGCGAGTGCCCGGAGGAGAAAAATTGCAGGGTCGGTGCCGGGTGTGGCGGCAACGCGCTTGCCCTTGAGATCCGCCAGAGACTTGATCGGCGAATTCGCCGGCACGACAATCGCGGTCCATTCAGCATTTGTTGTAACGCCGATGGCCTGCACCGGCGCGCCATTGGCGCGGCCGAGCAAGGCGGCGGAGCCGGCGGTCTGGCCGAACTGAATGCCGTTGCCACGTAGAAATTCCAGTGCCTTGTTGCTACCTTGGCTGAGCACCCAGTTGATTTTGACATCGGGGCCAAGGGCCGTCTGCAGAAAGCCTTTGTCTTTCAGCACAAGACTGACCGGATCGTAATAAGCATAGGAAATGCCAAGCTGCGTGACGGGATCAGCCGAGGCCGAGGCCGGTAGTAGGGCAACGCCGGACAGGATCGGCAATATTGCGAGAAGGCGGCGAAACAGAAAGAAGGGCATTCGAAAAACCTTATAATTTGGCGATTAGGGAGTGGAAAAAAGCTGGTCTGTCAGGCCGCGAGAGGAATATCTTCCGTTACTTTTAGACGACCATCCAGCACGGCAGCGCGAACAGTTGACATTCGATGGGCGCCCTGTGGGGACCATCGCATTCGCTGCTTCTTTGCCATCCGGGCGTTGGCGATCTCGTCTACGCAACCTTCTGCCCGGGATGTTGAGATGGGCAATTTGGATCGATAGCGCTCGCCATAATTGATAAGGGAACCAGTATTGTTCGCCAGGTACCGGCTCAGCTCGTGACAGTTCCAGAGCAGACGCGCCACGGATGGTCGGAATGCCTCTCCGTTCATATACGCGACCTCGGAAATCAAATGCCGCATGCCGAACAACTCGTTGCGCGCTTCCCGATGATAACCGTTCCAGATCAGGTGCCGTAGCCGCTCGATCCTCATTGCAACCAGGTCAAGTCCGCCATGGTGTCGTGGTCGAAGCCCATAAACTCCTCGCAAAGCGTTCTCGATATGCTGGACGCGCATCGAGATATGCCACCAGTCCAGGATACACGTGATCGGCTCACCAACCGCTGCTCGGATCAGGCCGGGGAGTGCTGCTTCACCGTCGCTCAAGACAGTGACGGAGCGGCCAGGCTGCCACCCTTGGTCTTTAAGCGCCTGTCGTATGGCGCCGAGTGGCGAAACTGCACCCTTGGCAGCAAGAGCAAAGCGCCGTGGCGCGCGACCAGCAACCTCGATTTTGCCAACCGTAACGTCGACATGTCGTGTTTGATAGCCGGGAGCGGCTCGAATATGGGCGCCATCGATCAGAACAAGCATATTGGCGTCCTTGCTGGATTTTGCTTCAGGCTTCGGCGGCACGACGGTCCGGGCCTCCAATTCGGCTGCCACCTGATGCGTACGATTGCGCATTGTCGCGTGATTGGGCGGCTCGCACGGAAGCAGCATGGTAAGCAACCTTGCCGCCTCGCGATATGAATGTCTGGCGCTAAGCTCGGCCTGAAGCAGCCGGAATTCTGGTGTGCAGCGGTCAGGCAATAACTCAGCAAGTGGCGACAGCGAGACATCAATAAATCCCCAGCTGTTCATGCAGGGGCATACGCTGATACGAGGGGCCTCGACGGTAATGGTTCCGAAAATTGTCTGGATTTTACGTGTCCGACAATCACGCTGCCGGCGGAGCTTCATGCAGGCGGGGCAGACGCGGGCGCATGTGGTGTATTCCTCCATCTGCGTCTGCAGCACCAGGCGCCCGAGTTCGCCTAGCAGGTCCTTGCCCTCCGCCAGGGTGAGGCCGACCTCTTCCGCTGTCAGCCCAACCACTCGTCGCTTGATTGTCGCTACCTCGATCGTCTCAACCTCGCCCCAGCCGCTTTTGGCTTCCAGTTTCACCACCCATTCCATGTCCGCCCTCCGGTTCAAAGAAAGCAGAAATTGTCCCAAGGCGGATTTTCAGACCAGCTTTTTTCCACTCCCATCGCGATATCATTCTGCCGGAATGGCCGATCCCTGCGGCAGGGAAACTATAGCTGCTCAAAAGAACTCAGATGTAAACGATGCCAGGCAATTTCCTTTAGCCAAATTGGTGGCCCCAGCATGGGACCGACCGCCAACGCCTACAGTTCCAGAGATAGGCATCCACTAACAGGAATATCCACCGCGGCTCGCAAAAACTTTTATGAATCTTCCTGGCCGGCGATAAAATTCAAAGTCTTGTCCGTCTATTGAAACATGACAAAGAGTTTCTCCCAACACGTCTTTGAAAGGATATAGGAAATTGCTGAGAATGAACTGCGGGTCAATGGCCGCCGCGCGCTCGCGAACGGGAGGCGCCTGGTGGTCGGCAGGCCTCGACCGAGGCTAGGACCATCAACTGCTTGCTTCGCATTGGGCATTTGCGCGCCGGATAAAATTCCTTGGGCGCCTGATATTCTTCTTGCATCCCATGTTGGGCTCTGCTATCGGGCGGCCATGGAAAATTTATCCTCACGTCAACCGAAATGCCCCGCGCAGCTCCGTAGCAATACGGAAGCAGGCTGGGATATTGCGCGCGTGGAGGGTGACTTGGGTTTGTAAAACAACCTGCAAGTCTGGGCATAATGCCAAACCCTCCAGGAGCAATCCTCGGAGGGTTTTTTCGTTTCTACGACCTGTTAGTCGGGTGGAATTCCCCGGCCAAGCGCCAGCTATCCGGCCTGTAGCACGATACTATTTTGGGGCGCCCGC